>ERZ506425.90-NODE-90-length-68570-cov-10.1624_pt1 | contig 68570 bp, 77 predicted proteins | sample MGYA00513667_ERZ506425 | MGnify/ENA metagenome assembly ERZ506425
AATCAATTTATTTTCTATTCAACAAACGAGTTCATCATGAATTTTTAATTTTTTAAGTTGGCTTTTTTTATAAATTTCTTTCACACTTATCCCCTTTTAATTATAGCTAGGTACATACCATAAACCATTATTATTTTTATCTAAATATTCTTTAAATTCTTTTGAACGATAAGCTTCAACAATTGCTTTAGCCCATTTTGTATCTTGATTTTTTTCTTTTACAACTACTTGTAACAATAAATGTTCTAAAACATCCTCCTGTAATAACGCACTCGAAGCATCAATTCCTGCATTATAAACTATGCTGCCGGTGATTACAGCATAATCAAACTCATCTAAAGCTTGAGGAATCATTGTTGAATCCATTTCTGTAAACTCTATTTCATAAGGATTTTTAATAATATCATCTTTTGTCACGGAACTAATATCCACATCTGGATCTAAAGTAATATACTTTGCTTTTTGTAATAAAACATATGCTCTAGATGTATTTGAAGCATCGTTTGGTACAGCAATCTTAGCGCCCTTTGTAATTTCCTCTAAGCTTTTATGAGTATTTGAGAAAATTCCTGCAGGTACAGTTGGAATTGCTGTCAAAGCTACTAAATCACCATCTTGTGATTCATTAAAATTTTTCATGTAAGCTGTATGCTGCTCAACATTGACATCTATCTCGCCTTCATTTAAGGCTGTATCATTTTGCAATAAATCTGAAAATTCGATGCATTTAAATTGATAACCTTCTTTTTTCAAAATTGGAATAATGGCATCTTCAAATAAGACTGTATATGGCCCCGCTGCCTTACCATAGATAATTGTTGTCTTATCTTCACTTTTATCACTACTACTTTGGCATCCGGCCAAAACAAAAACCATCACTAATAATAAACTCAATATTCTCTTTTTCATTTTTCTTCCCCTATTCATGTGTTCTAATTTTTTTAGATAAATGATTTCCCAATGTTTGAATTAATTGTACAAAGATAATTAAAATGATTACGGTAACAAACATTAGAGTATTATTAAAACGCTGATAACCATAAGTTAATGCTAAATCACCAACACCACCGCCGCCGATTGTTCCAGCCATAGCAGTTGCCCCCAATAAACCGATCGTTCCAGTAGTAAGTGCTAAAACTAACGAAGCTTTCGCCTCTGGTAATAAAAAATAACGAATGATTTCCAAAGTATTTGCCCCCATTGCTTTAGCAGCTTCTAAAATTCCCGGTTGAACTTCTAATATAGAACTTTCTATCAAACGAGCCAAATATGGTGCAATATAAAATACTAATGGAACAATTGCAGCCTTTGTTCCTATTCTTGTTCCAACCAGCACTTTTGTTAGCGGAGCAATAAATACTAATAAGATTACAAATGGCACAGATCTAACAATATTTACTAACCCACTCGCAAGAAAATGAATTGTATGATTGGCTTTAACTCCATTTTTTCTAGTAAGGACTAAAAGTAAGCCTAGCGGTATTCCTATCAAGGTTCCAAAAAATAATGATATTCCCAACATATAAATTGTCTGGCCTGCCGCTTCAAGTAATTTATCAGCAGGTATATTTAAATAATTTTCAATCATAATTCAATTCCACCCTCTCTATCTTCACATCTTGTTTTTGAATATAATTTATCGCTCGAATAACTTCATCCTGTTCACCTTTTAACTGAATTGTTAAAATTCCTAAAATCTCTTCTCCTACTTCATTAACTGAAGCAAATAAAATTGTTGTTGTAATTTTAAAATGCTTATTAATTTTAGAAATTACATCATGCTTTGTACTTTCACCAAAAAAAGTAAGTTTTAAAACCGGATACCGATAATCTAATTCTTTTAAAAGTGTGGTTGGAATTACATTGCTAATAACTGTTTCAACAAATCTCTTTGTCATTTCTTGTTGTGGATTACTAAAAACCTCTAAAGTATCACCTTTCTCAATGATTTTACCAGATTTCATTACCGCTACTTTATTACAAATTTTCTTGATTACATTCATCTCATGAGTTATTAACAAAATTGTTATCCCAAGTTCACAATTAATTTTTTTAAGCAGCAATAAAATTGCTTCTGTTGTCTGTGGATCTAAAGCACTAGTTGCCTCATCACAGAGTAAAATCTTAGGTTCTGTAGCTAATGCTCTAGCAATACCAATTCTTTGTTTTTGACCCCCAGACAGTTGTGATACATAAGTATCACGCTTATCTTCCAATTCCACAAAAGATAATAATTGTTTAACTCTTACTTCAATAGCTTTTTTATCCAGTTTTGAAAGAATCAATGAGATAGCAATGTTTTGATAGACTGTTTGTGATTCTAATAAATTAAACTGTTGAAAAATCATACCTATATCTTTTCGTAAAATATTTAATTCTCGTTCTTTTAAATCTATAATATTTTGATTATTAATATAGATTGCCCCATTTTCAGGACGTTCCAATAAATTTACCATTCGTAATAACGTTGATTTACCAGCCCCAGAATAACCGATTACACCGTAAATATCACCCGCTTCTACTTCTAGAGAGACATCTTGCAATGCTGGAACTTCACCACTTTTAGTTGTAAAAGTCTTATTTACGTGTTCAATTTTAATCATTCTCATCTGCCTCCAATTTTAAAAGAGCCTGTTTCGCCAATTGGCTAAGATATTTTGCAGCTAACGATAAAGCTGCAGGATTTACCTTAAACTTCGGATGATGATTAGGATAGGTCTTTCCGGTTCCGATTTTAATAAATGTTCCCCTGATTTTTTCAAGATAAAATGCAAAATCTTCGCCTCCTAAAGTTGCTTCGGGTATCCCTATAGCAATTTTTTCTGCTTGAGCAATTGCTTTAGCAAAATTACTCCATTCCTCATCATTGACGGTTGCAGGAGGCCCCGCTATCCACTCAATTTCTGTATCAAGATCATAGGCTTGGCTAATCCCATAAGTTATTTCCTTTAATCGTTTTCCAAACAGCTCCCTCTCCTCGCTAGTCAGCGTTCTAACAGTCCCTTCAATTAAGGCTTGTTCAGGAATAACATTCCACGTATTCCCTGCTTGAAGATGTGTAATACTTAAAACACTACTATTAAAAGGATCCATATTTCGACTAACGATCGTTTGTAAGCTGTTAACTAATGCAGCAGCTGCAACGATTGGATCTTTAGCCATTTGTGGATGGGCTGCATGGCTTCCAAAGCCCTTCAAATTAATTTTAAATCGATCAACAGCAGCTGAAACTGTCCCCGCTTTAATTCCAATTGTTCCCACTTCAAACTGCGAAGTACTATGAATTCCAAAAATTGCATTAACATCATCTAAAACCCCTGTCTCAATAATTTTTAGAGCTCCTAATGAAGACTCTTCAGCCGGTTGAAATAATAATTTTACTGTTCCATGTAATTGAGCAGCATTTTCATTTAACAATAAAGCAACACCATAAATCGTTGTTAAATGAAAATCATGACCACAAGCATGCATCTTTCCTTCAATCTCTGACTTATAGCTTAATGTCGTTTCCTCATTAACTGGTAAAGCATCAATATCACTTCGTAAAGCAATTACTTTACCAGGGTATCCACCTCTAATAACTGCAACTAATCCAGTTTTTAATGGTAAATCTAAAACTTCAATATCATGCTCTTGTAATAATGTTTTAATTCTTTTAGTAGTTTCATATTCCTCATAAGATAATTCCGGATTACGATGAAACCACTCAAATTGATATTCTAATTCTTTTTGTAAACTGTCGTCTTCCATTCTAATTCCCCCTTTTTAATAACAAAAGTGGGATGTTTATGTAAACATCCCACTACCCCATTTAATATAGTATTAAGAATATTTGCATACACGAAAATGTACCCTATACTTTTGTATACAGCTGCACATACACATATACATCATATCTCTTCTGCTTTTTAACATCATCGTTCGCTCCTCTTCTTTTCCTACTATATCGATAGGTTTGCTATGTAAAGTATCTTAACACACTATAAATACTCCGTCAAGCAAAAAATAAATGTCAATATGTTTGCATAAAAAAAATAGCTAATTAGCTATTCTTCGTTGATATAAATAAACTCCTAAAGCAGCACCAATAATAATGATATATCCAACTATGCTCCATATATCAGGAATTTGATTTAAGAAAATAAATCCTAATATCGCTGCAAATAATATTTGACTATAATCATAGATTGAAATATCCTTGCCAGCTGCATTATTATACGCCGCAGTAATTGCAAATTGACCACCAGCTGCCATTAACCCTGCACCTAGTAAGATTAAAAACTGTTCTAAACTCATCGGCTGATAATTAATTATTAAATATGGTAACACACTGAGACAAGAAAAGCATGAAAAGAAAAATACAATTTTTGCACCATTTACCCCCTGCTTACCTAGCTTCCGCACACAAGTATAAGCTATTCCTGCTCCTAATGCCCCCAAAACACCAATAATTGAATCCACATTATTTAAAAGATTAAAAGATGGTTTGATTACAAACAAGCTTCCAATGAAAGCTACGATAATTGATATTTTTTGTATTCTTGTCGCTTTTTCTTTTAAAAACAAAGAGGAACAAATAATTACAAAAAATGGTGATAATTTATTAAGCATCGAAGCATCACTAACTAAAAGATGATCAACTGCATAAAAATTACAAAGAATTCCCAACGTTCCAAAGACTGAGCGTAATAAAAGCATTGGTAAATCTTTTTGTTTATATGTAAATCCCTGTTTACTTTTTAATAGGATAAAAAAAGCAAATAAAGCAGCTACCAAATTTCTAAAAAAACTTTTTTGAATTGATGGTAAATCGCCAGCTAATTTTACAAATACATTCATTGCTGCAAAAAAGAAAGCGGCTAAAATTATACACATCATCCCTTTACGGATATTATTCATAAGCACCTCCAGATACTATAATGATTATATCTATTATAACCATTACGTCAATTAATATGATTTACAACAAAAAAGGATAACTTTCGTTATCCAATTAATTATTATTGAACAGCAAATATAAGTTCAGCTTTACAAACTACCTTACCATTTACCTTAGCAACAGCATCACCAATTCCAATTGGTCCTTTTTGTTTAGTTAGAGTACATTCCATTTCTAAAACATCACCAGGCGTTACTTGACCTTTAAACTTACACTTATTAATGCCCCCAAAGAAAGCAATTTTACCTTTATTTTCTTCTTTAGAAAGAATTGCAATACACCCAACTTGAGCTAATGCCTCAACAATCAATACTCCTGGCATAACATGATGCTCAGGAAAATGACCACAAAAATGCATTTCATTAACACTGACACATTTAATTCCTTTTGCCCACTGTCCAGGCTGGTAATCAGTAATTCGATCTACTAAAGCAAAAGGATAACGGTGCGGATTGATTTCTTGAATTTGATTACTATTTAGTTCCATTTTCTTATTCTCCATATTTCTTAAAGATGATAGTCGCATTATGACCACCAAATCCTAATGAATTTGACATAGCTACATTAACATCTTGATTTCTACCAGTATTTGGAACGATATCTAAATCACATAATGGATCTGGTTTTTGATAATTAATCGTAGCTGGAATAAATCCCTCTTCGATTGCTTTAACACAAATTACCCCCTCGATTCCCCCGGCAGCACCTAAACAATGCCCCGTATTTCCTTTCGTCGAAGAAATAGCAACCTTTTTAGCAGCTTCACCTAAAGCAGATTTAATTGCCATTGTTTCACCTTTATCATTTAAAGGGGTACTAGTTCCATGTGCATTAATATAAGTTACGTCTTCAGCTACTAAACCAGCATCCTTGATTGCATTGATCATCGCTTTAGCCCCACCAGAGCCATCTTCTAAAGGTGCAGTAATATGATGAGCATCACAACTGACACCATATCCGACCATTTCACAATAGATATGAGCGCCACGAGCTTTAGCATGTTCTAATTCTTCAAGTACAACAATTCCAGCACCCTCACCCATAACAAATCCACAACGTTCCTCGTCAAAAGGAATTGACGCCCGTTTCGGATCATTATTATCACAAAGAGCTTTCATTGATGAAAAGCCTCCAATACCAAGTGGAGTAATACTAGCTTCTGCCCCACCAGCAACCATAATTTCTTGATAACCATCACGGATATTTCTAAACGCATCACCAATCGCATTAGTTCCACCAGCGCAAGCTGTGACCGGACAAGTACATAATCCTTTTGCCCCTAATTCAATTGCAATATTTCCCGCTGCCAAATTTGTAATTGACATTGGCACAAAGAATGGCGAAACACGATCATAACCTTTTTCTAACCCCTTAGTATGATCTTTCTCAATTGTTGCAAGCCCTCCAATTCCGCTTGACACAACTACACCAAAACGGTCAGCATCAATCTCTTCAATCTTTAAACCAGCATCCTTAAAAGCCTCTTTAGCAGCAATTACACCAAATTGAGTAAAGCGATCCATTTTTCGAACTGCTTTTTTATCTAAATAATCAGCAGCATTAAAATTTTTTACTTCACCTGCAATTTTTACTTTTGTTAATTCTTTATCATAGTTTGTGATTTCGTCAATTCCACAAACACCTTCTTTAATACTTTTCCAAGTTTCTTCAACATCATGACCAATTGCATTAATTGCTCCAAGCCCTGTTACTACAACTCTTCTTCTTTCCATTGTCTCTCTCCTTACATTGCCATTCCGCCATCAACATGGATAGTTTGACCAGTAATGTATCTAGCATCATCACTTGCTAAAAATACTACCGTATTAGCGATATCACTTACTTGTCCAAAAGTTCCTAAAGGAATTTGTTTAGCCATACTTTCTTTAATATCTTCAGGTAAAACATCAGTCATTGCAGTTTGAATAAAACCTGGTGCTACCGCATTCACAGTAATTCCCCGACTACCAACTTCGCGCGCTAATGACATTGTCATTCCAATAATTCCAGCTTTACTTGCTGAATAATTTACTTGACCAGCATTTCCCATTACCCCAACTACTGATGACATTGAAATAATACGACCATAACGTTGTTTCATCATAATTTTAGTCGCATGTTTCATACAATTCCATGTTCCTTTTAAATTAACATCAATAACTGCATCAAAATCATTCTCTTTCATTCGCATCAACAATCCATCTTTAGTAATTCCAGCATTATTTACAAGAACATCGATTCGACCAAATTCTTTAATGATTTCTTTAAACATTGTTTCTGTTTCTTCAAACGAAGCAACATTAGCTTGAGCTAACATAACAGTCGCACCGATTGCTTCTAATTCTGATTTAGTTGCTTCAGCAATTTTTTTATTATCACCAAAATTAACATAATTTACAATGATCTTAGCACCTTCACGAGCACAAGTTAAACAAATTTCTTTACCAATTCCTTGGGCTCCACCAGTTACTAAAACTACTTTATCTTTTAATTTCATCTTATTCTCCTTTTAATCCCGCTAATGTTTTTTCTAATGATGCTTGATCTTCAACTTGATAAGTTTTAATTGTCTTATCAATCTTACGAATAAATCCACTTAAAACTTTACCAGGACCGATTTCAATAATTGTATCAACCCCGTTTTCTAACATATAACGAATACTATCTTCAAAATATACTGAAGACATTACTTGCTTCTCTAACATTTGAGCAATACTAACTCCAGACTCAAGTTCTTTAGCCGAACTATTGAATATTACAGGAACTTGCATTTCATTAAAATTAACACTTACAAACTTTTCTTTAAGTTCATTACTAGCTGGTGCTAATAATTCTGTATGGAAAGGTCCACTTGTATTTAAAGGAATTGCCCGACGAGCACCTTTTTCTAATGCTAATTCGCTAGCCTTAGTAACTGCCTCAGCCTCACCACCAATTACTAATTGTCCTGGACAATTATAGTTAGCAATTGAAACAACTCCCAAAGCCCTAGCTTCTTTAACTGCTTCATTTAATAATTCGCGATCTAAGCCAATAATTGCAATCATTTTGCTTTCAATTCCTGCTGCCGCTCTTTCCATCGCTTGACCACGGAAACGTACTAAATTAATTGCTGTTTGATCATCTAAAACACCTGCTGCATTTAAAGCTGAATATTCACCAAGACTTAATCCTGCTACATAATCTGGAGCAATTCCATTTTCTTTTAATAGCTTAGTTGCTACTACAGCAACAGCAACCATACATGGTTGTGTATTTCTTGTTAAAGAAAGTTCTTCAAGGGAACCTTCAAAGCATAATTTCTTTACATCAATATCTAAGTCAATGTTATCAAAAACATCTTTAGCAATTTGATAGTTATCATAGAATGATTGACCCATTCCAACTACCTGACTACCTTGACCAGCATATACAAATCCAATCTTACCCATTATTTTAGTCCTCTCTTTAATTCATTCATTAATTCTTTTACTGAAATAATTTTATCATTACGATATCCATTGCTTCCACTAAATACTAATCCCTCATCCAAATTACCTTTAGCAGCATTGATCAATGCACCACTAATACAATAAGGCGTAGTTTTAACATCACAGGGAATTAAGCAATTATAGCAGCGTTTTACTGGAATCCTTTCATCTTGTTTAAGTCTTTCTGTTAACTTCGTCATGATGGCTCTTCCCGGCATTCCAACTGGTGATTTAACAATCTCGATATCTCCTTTTTTAGCATTTATAAATGCTTGTTTATATTTAATATCTGCATCACATTCCTCAGTACAAATAAACCGTGTTGCCATTTGAACACCATCAGCACCTAAATCTAAATACTTTTGAATATCCTCACTATCATAAACACCACCAGCTACAAAAATAGGAATATCCTTTTGATATTTTTCAACAAATGGTTGAACAGTCTCTTTTACTTCTTTAAAAATATCTACTAATTTAGCCGTTGTTTTATTTAACACATCTTCTTTATGAAAGCCTAGATGACCACCAGCTTCACTTCCTTCAATGACAACAAAGTCTGGAGCTACCTTAAATTTACGATCCCAAGTTTTACAAATCAATTTAGCGGCTTTACCACTTGATACAATTGGGGCAATTTTAACTTTTGTTCCTTGAACAAAACTTGGTAAGTTCATAGGTAATCCAGCACCCGAAATAATTGCATCTATTTTACTTTTTACAGCTACTTCAACTAAAGCTGCATAGTCAGTAATTGCGACCATTGCATTAATTGCAACCATCCCTTTACCTTTAGCAATCTCTTTAGCTTTCTTTATTTCATTAGCTAGCTCACGTTTATTAGCTTCTAGCGGATTTTTTTCAAAATCATCAGCACGATAACCAGGATGAGCAGTTGAAATAACACCCATACCACCATTTAAAGCAACATTTCCAGCCAAATTTCCAAGTGAAATACCAACTCCCATGCCACCTTGTATGATTGGTACATCAAGAGTCATATCTCCGATATTTACCTTTTTCATAATTAAAACTCGCTTTCTAATTTCTTAAATGCCTTATCACAATCATCAAATAATTCTTTAATAATTACTTTTAGAGGTCTAATTTCATTGATCATTCCGACTACTTGGCCAGCCATTAATGAACCGGTATCGGCGTCACCTTCTAAAACTGCTCTACGTAGTGAACCTAATGTATATTTTTCAAGTTCCATCATGTCAGCACCTTCTTTTTCACGCTTAACATACTCTTTAGCCATTTTATTTTTTATTACCCGTACTGGTGTTCCTGCGATTCTTCCAGTTACTGTAGTGCTTGTATCTTTAGCTTTGATTACAGCTTGTTTATAATTTTCATGAATCGGACACTCTTCGCTTGCAAGCAGACAAGTTCCTACCTGTACTCCACAAGCCCCTAGAGCATACGCTGCCAATACCTGTTTTCCACTCGCAATTCCCCCAGCTGCTATAACAGGAACACTAACTGCTTCAACTACTTGAGGTACTAATGCCATTGTAGTTAATTCACCTATATGACCACCTGCCTCAGTTCCTTCAACAATAATTGCATCAACGTTATATTTTTCAAGGCGCTTTGCTAAAGCTACACTTGGAACAACTGGCAATACTTTAATTCCTGCTGCTTTCCATGCAGCAACATATTTACCAGGATTTCCTGCTCCAGTTGTTACGACCGGCACTTTTTCATCAATTACTAATTGTGCCATCTCATCAGCACAAGGATTAATCAACATGATATTGACACCAAAAGGTTTATCAGTTAAATTACGGCAAATTTCAATATTCTTTTTTAATGTAGCAGTGTCCATTCCACCGGCACCAATTAAACCAAGTGCGCCAGCATTAGATACACTAGCTGCAAATTCACCGGTAGCGATATTTGCCATTCCTCCTTGAATCAAAGGATATTCAATATTTAATAATTTATTTAATTTCATCTTCTAACTCCATTCCATTAATGTTGCGCCCCAAGTAAGACCACCACCAAAACCAACACAAATAATTTTGTCACCTGGTCTTAACATTCCTTTTTCATTCATTTCACCTAAAGCCAAAGGAATGCTAGCTGCTGATGTATTCCCATATTCTTGCAAATTCATATAAAACTTATCTTCTGAAGACTTCATCTTCTTATATACATTTTTAATAATTCGATAATTTGCTTGATGACAGACAACGTAATCAATCTCATCAAGAGTTAAATTTGTTTTTTCTAAGATTGCATTAATACTTTCAGGAATTACTTTTATTGCAAACTTAAACACTTCCTGCCCAGCCATCGTTAAATAATGATCCTGATTAGATTTACTGATTGCCGGGGCCTTTAATGCTTCTAAATTTCCCGCTGAATTACTGTAGCTAGCAAAAATACCATCACCATTTCCAACTACAAGGGCTCCAGCCCCATCACCAAACAAAACACAAGTATTGCGATCTTTGAAATCCATTATTTTGGAAATTTCTTCACTTCCAATGACTAAAGCATATTTATCTTCCATGTTTTGTAATAATGCCTGGGCTACCGTTAAGGCATACACAAAGCCGCTACAAGCAGCATTTAAATCAAAGCACATTACTTCTTGATCATTCAAACCTAATCTTTCTTGAATCAAACAAGCAGTGCTGGGAGTAAAATAATCGGGTGTCATTGTTGCACAGATAATCAATCCAATCTTACTTTTATCTATTTTTTCAACTGCCTTTAAAGCTGCTTTATACCCAAGTTCTACGCAACTTTCATTTTCAGCAATATGTCTTCTTTTTATCCCGGTTCTAGAGACGATCCACTCATCTGATGTTTCAACCACTTTTTCAAGATCGAAATTATCAAGTACTTTTTGTGGTGCATAATAACCAGTTGATAATATTTTTAATCCACTCATATAATCTCCTAATATTTTTCTTTGATATCTTCAAAGAAATACAATAACTGTTGTAATGATTTAATCAATAACTCATCATCAAGAACATGACTATCTTCACAGACACGACTTACCATCTCTTCATGAAAGTCTCGATGTACTTTGCAAACACGATTACCTTTAGCTGTCAGCTCTACACGAATAATGCGTCGATCATTATCATCTTTACGACGTTTTACGTATCCCTTAGCTTCGAGCTTTTTTATTGCTGTCGTAATTGTTCCATTAGTTAAAGTCGCCTGAGAAGCAATTGTTGACATCGTGGGATTTGAAAGCGAACTGATTGCATCGATAATATGCAGTTCTGATAAACTTAAATCTTCCACTCCATGTCCTACCATATATTGGGTTTCAATATCCAAAATTTGATTAAACAGTCTTACAAACAGTTGATTAATTAATTCTCGATTTAAAATATCGCGATTAGTCATTCGTAATTCGACCCATTTCTCTAAATTTATTGTAACGTTTATTTACTAATGATGTTTTTGATAATTTCATCAATTCTTCAAGAGTATTTCGAAGATAGATTCTTAAACGTTTGTATACATATTCGCGGTTCTTTGTAATTCCACCTCGAGGTTCTTTGATGATCTTATCAATGATCTTCATTTCATATAAATCATTTGCAGTCAATTTCATTAGCTCTGCAGCTTCATGAACTCTTGAACCATCTTTATCTTTCCATAAGATTGATGCAAAGCCTTCTGGTGATAAAACCGAATAAACACTATTTTCAAGCATTACCATACGATCTCCAACACTTAGTGCCAAAGCTCCACCACTGCCGCCTTCACCGATTACAATCACAATAATAGGCACCGTCAGCTGTGACATTTCCATTAGATTACGCGCAATTGCTTCACCGATTCCATGTTTTTCAGCTTTTAAACCCGGATAAGCACCTGGTGTATCTACAAATGTAACAATTGGTCGATTAAATTTTTCCGCCTGTTTCATCAAACGCATCGCTTTACGATACCCTTCTGGTGAAGACATTCCAAAATTACAGTGTAGATTTTCCTCTAAAGTTCGTCCTTTTAAATGTCCAATTACAGTACAGGGAATATTATTAAACATTGCTAATCCCCCGACAATTGAACCATCATCTTTGTAAAGACGGTCCCCATGTAATTCAATAAAATCATCAAATAAATTATCAATATATTCACGGACATTAGGACGGTCAGCTTTACGAGCAAGATAAACTCGATTATAAGCACTAATATCCTGATATGCTTCAGCTTCAATTTTTGCTTTTGTATTTTCTAAATCTTGAATTTGTAAAGTGTGGTCAATCTCTTGGTCATCCTTTAATTTTAATAACTCTAATTCTATTTCTTTAATTTTTATTTCTTTTTCTTGCAGTGACATTATTGCGCCCCCCTGCTATGCATTTTTAATAATTTGATAATCGTTTCACGCATTTTAGAACGTTCTACGATCATATCAATAAATCCTTGATCTTGCATAAACTCGGTTCTTTGAAAACCTTCGGGTAATTTTTGTTTAATTGTTGATTCAATTACTCTTGGTCCCGCAAATCCGATTAATGCTTTAGGTTCCCCAATAATAATGTCCCCAAGCATGGCAAAAGAAGCAGTAACTCCACCAGTAGTAGGATGAGTAATATACGAAATATATAACAATCCGGCTTCATGATGTTTGGCTAGAGCAGCACTAGTTTTAGCCATTTGCATTAGTGAAATAATTCCCTCTTGCATTCTAGCTCCCCCAGAAGTTGTAAAAATAATGATTGGACATTTGCGTTTTGTCGCATGTTCAATTGCTCTAGTAATCTTTTCTCCGACAGCACCTGACATACTCCCCATTAAAAAACGAGAATCCATCACACAAACAACAACTTTTCTTCCATCAATTCTTCCTGTAGCACAAACAACCGCTTCGTCAAGATTTGTTGTTTCTTCTAATTTTACTAATTTTTCTTTATAACCAGGAAACATTAATGGATCATTTGATTTAATACTTTTATATAATTCTTTATATTTTCCCCCATCATACAAAAGATTTAATCGCGTGTATGCCCGCATCTTTAAATGTGCTCCACATTTAGGACAAACATAATAACTTTCTTTCAAATCTTCACTTAAAATCGACTCTCCGCAAGAATCACACTTTGTATATAAACCATCGGGTACATCAATTCTTTTTTTATCTTGCATTTTATTACGAATAGATTTAAATAAATTCAATTTTTCTTTTCGTGCCTTAAATAACTCTTCCATTTATTATCCCACCAACTTATCTAAGTTATTTTCAATAAAACTTGTATCAAAATTTCCTTTTACATACTCTCCCGTATGTAAAATCAAATATTGTAATTCTTGGTTAGTATCAATTCCGTCAATAACTAATTCAGCTAAAACTCTACGCATTCTTCTAATTGCTTCTAAGCGATTAGAACCATGAACAATAACTTTAGCAATCATGGAATCATAATGTGATGAAACTTTATACCCCTGATATAAAGTTGTATCAATTCTCACCCCTAAACCTCCTGGTAAATGAACACTATTAACAGTTCCCGGACACGGTCTGAATCCCTCACGTGGATTTTCAGCATTGATTCGGCATTCAATCGCATGTCCATTTAAATGAATATCACTTTGTTTATAAGTTAATTTTTGATTTGCAGCAATTCTAATCTGTTCCCTAATTAAATCTACCCCGGTCACCATTTCAGTAATTGGATGCTCAACTTGAATTCGAGTATTCATTTCAATAAAATAATAATTTCCATCTTGATCTAAAACATATTCAATCGTTCCTGCATTGCGATAACCTGCTCCTTTAGCCGCTTTAACTGCATCTTCCCCCATTTTTTGTCGGAGCAGTGGCGTTAAGGCTTTACTTGGTGCCTCTTCAATCATCTTCTGATTGCGTCGTTGAATAGAACAATCGCGTTCTCCTAAATGAATAACATTTCCATAATTATCGGCTAAAATTTGAAATTCAATATGTTTAGGATTTAAAATTAATTTTTCTAAATACATATCATCATCACCAAAACATGCTTTAGCTTCTGCTTTAGCAGTTAAATAAGCATCATCAAATTCTTCTTCGCTAAAGGCTTTTCGCATTCCACGACCACCACCACCTGCTGAGGCTTTAATTAAAACTGGATAACCAATTTGATTTGCAGCTTCTTTAGCTTCTTGTAAAGTATTTACACTTCCATCACTCCCAGGAACTACCGGCACACCTGCTTCAATCATTTTTTGACGGGCCATACTTTTATTTCCCATCATATCAATAACATCGCCACTAGGCCCAATAAAAGTTATTCCACATTCTTCTACTAAACGAGCAAAAGTTGAGTTTTCTGATAAAAAGCCAAATCCTGGATGAATTGCATCACAACCTAGTGCAGTCGCTACACTTAAAATATTTTTCATATTTAAATAACTATCCGCTGCCTTGGCAGGACCTATACATACCGCATGATCAGCCAATTGCACATGCAATGAAGTACTATCAACATTTGAATAAACAGCAACTGCTTCAATTCCTAATTCTTGGCATGTTCGAATTATTCTTACCGCGATTTCGCCACGGTTGGCAATTAAAATTCGCTTAAACATCTTAACTACCCTTCAATGATCATTAACACTTGATCAAATTCAACTAAATCTTCAGTATTTGCCATGATTGATGCTACTGTTCCATCAATTGGAGCTTTAATTTCATTCATTACCTTCATTGCTTCAACAATACACAACACCTGTCCTGCTTTTACTTTAGTGCCTACTTCTACATACGGTTTAGCAGTTGGTGAACTAGATGCATAATAAACCCCAACAATTGGTGATTTAACCGGTGTTCCGGTGATTGCTGGTTCATTAGCTGCTACTTGCTCCACTGGCGCTAAAGTAGGCGTTGGAGCAGAAACTACCGGTGTACTTACAACATTTACCGGTGCTACTGGCGTTTTTTCTAATTCTAATTTAATATCATCTATCTCTACTTTCATTTTAAAAACTTCTGAGTTTTCAAATTCATTTATAAGTTGCTTTACTAAATCTATTTTCATAAATACTCTCCTTTATTTTGAATATCAAAGTAATTTTTTAAAAAAATTATTACCCAGCTATTCTGGGTAATAAAAATCAGCATTTATTATGCATTTTCTTTGATATAATCTACGATATCTTGAACTGTTTTAATTTCAGCTGCTTTATCATCAGGGATTTCAATATCAAATTCTTCTTCAACTGCCATGATTAATTCAACTGCATCTAATGAATCTGCATCTAAGTCTTCTTTTAAGTTAGCTTCTAAAGTTACTGCATCTTCATCACAGCTTAAAGAATCAACAATTATTTCTTTTACTTTTTCAAATTCCACGTTATATTCCTCCTCGTGTATATTACGGTCACATTATAACAAAATCAAAACATTTGTAAATAGTTTGATGTTCAAAACTTTTATCGAAGACTGTCGAATTAACCCAAAACCTAGTAAAATCAAGGTGTTTCAAGTAATATTTTTTTCGTTTTTTTTATGTTTTAATCGTCATTTTTTTATGTTATAGTCTTTTTTAGGAGGGCACAATTAATGAAAATACCCGAAATAAAAGCTAAGACAATCATTCAAAACAAAGCCGATAAAAATCATTTTTGGTTTGGTTTTGACTACAACATGAATCTCTACCAAGGATGTCATCACGGTTGTATTTATTGTGACAGTCGTAGTGATTGTTATCAAATCTCAAACTTTGATCAAATTAAAGTAAAACATAACGTACTCACCCTACTTTCTAAAGAACTTTGTTCTAAAAAAAGAAAAGGGGTGATTGCAATTGGAGCCATGTCTGATCCCTATAATCATTATGAACAACAATTAAAGATAACTCATCAAGCTTTAAAAATAATAAAGCAAACCAATTTTGGTGTAATGATAACGACTAAAAGTCATACGCTCATTAACGATCTTGAACTCATAAAACAAATTAATGATAAACAATCTGTCCTAATTTGTATGACCATTACTTGTGGTGATGATTCATTAGCAAAATTGATCGAACCAAATGTTTCAATTTCATCAAAACGATTTGAAACAATTAAACAATTACGCCAACACAATATTTATGCTGGGGTTTTAATGACACCGATTTTGCCATTTATTAACGATACCCCTGAAAATATTCGAGAAATCATCTATCGCGCACATTTAGCTAATGCCAGCTTTGTTTATCCTATGTTTGGTGTGACTTTACGAGATCATCAACGTGATTATTTCTATACGCAGCTAGATCATTTATTTCCCGGCTGTAAGGAACGCTATATAAAACAATTCGGTAATACTTATTTATGCAACAGCCCACGACTTTATGAATTAAAAAATATATTTATTGAAGAATGTCACAAATATAATATCATTTATAAGATGGAAGATATTATAAATGGTTATAAACAAACTGCATCATCGGAACAATTGAGTTTATTTTAAAAAATAGTCCAGAAGATCTTCTGGACTATTTAGCATGTTCATATGTATAATTCATTACCACTTAATAGATAATACTCATCTTTTTTTAGTATCAATGTTTTGATAGTCTAAACGTTTATACAAATTATCAATATATTGGTGTTTTAAAACCTCTTGAAAACTATATTTAAAATTCAAATCAAATACAAATACTAAATGTGGTAACCAAATATCTAAATCATTTTGCCGACAGCTGCTTAAAATCATTTCATGATTCAAAAATGACTGGTACACTGCTCTCACTAATCAATTGTTTTTCTATTTCTTCTTTTCCCTTATAATAAATTGTTTCTAGCGGGAGAGTAGATTAATTTCCAGCTTATCGATTTTGTTAGCATCACGGATAATCTTTGCATGCAGTAATTCATGAGTATCTAATCCCATTCAAATCACATATTTATTGTGCTTTTTGATTGCTTTATAAATAATTTGCTCATTATTATAAATATCACTAAATTTTTCAATCAACCTATCTTAAAATAATAAAGAGACATCGAAATCATATTCACTGACATAAGTATTAAATTCTCTATATGCATCCTCTATTTTTATCATTAACTTACCTCAAAAAAGTGATCTTAATTATTAAGATCACTCTTTTCTTTTAAATATTCATTAGCATGGTTCATTATATTTAACATCTTCTTAAAAGTATCACTATTTTGATAATTAAGTCGTTTAACTAATTTTGTAATATAATCTTGTTGATAAACATAATTACAACTATACTGATAATTCAAATCAAATATCAAGGCCAAAAAGGATACCCAGCGATCCAAGTCAGTTTTACGAGTGGTACTAAGAATTGATTCACTATTCATAAATGTTTCATATATCGATTCAGTAATGATGTCATTTTCTAAAATCTCTTGTCCAGCATCCAAAAATGCTTCGAACGTTTCTAACAAACCTGTTTTAAAGATATCGATTTTGTCAGCATCACGAATTATTTTACAGTGGAGCATCTCATGTTCACTTAATCCCTCAGCAATTTTATATTTATTATGATTAAAAATAGCTTTGTAGATCAGTGGATAATCTTTTTGATCAATATCAAATTTACTAATTAAATTATCATCAAATAAAATTTGAACACCTAATAATGCATGATCAATTGTTTTACTATCAATAAAACAATTATAACGTTTTAATTGTTCAAATCTCCCAATATCATGTAATAATCCAATTAATGATGCTAAGTCTATTTCATCTTGATCTAACCCGAGACTCACTGCAACATTTTTTGAGGCCTCCATAACACGATAAGTATGTTCTATCTTTAAGGCAACTTTAGGATTATCTTTATCATAATTCGCTACATATTCATCAAACAATCTTTTAGCATTTTTTAAATCTATCATCTAACCACCTCCAGCTATCATTATATGCTCTTTAACAGCATTTCTCTACTATTTTCTAAATAGTAATTTCTATTTTTATATGGTTATGTTATATTAATAAACAAGGATGTGATTAGATGAAATTAAGATTAACTACTACTAATGATTTAACCGCTGTCATGACAATTATCAATCAAGCTAAAGTATATTTTAAAGAGCAAGGAATCAACCAATGGCAAGATGGTTATCCTGATGAATTAACTATTATTAATGATATTAGCCGCCATGAAGCTTATGTGCTTGAAGATAACGGAGAAATAGTCGCAACTGCGATGATCTCTAAAGAGCTTGAACCTAGTTATAATTATATAGAAGGGAAATGGCTTCAAGATAATGCATACATTGTAGTTCATCGCATCGCGATACGAAATGATCAAAAAGGTAAAGGCTTGGCAAAAATCATTATTGATGAAGGATTAAAACTTTATCCTAAAAAACCAAGTATCCGTATGGATACTCATGATGATAATCTTTCGATGCAGCGTTTCTTGATTAAATATGGATTTGAATATTGTGGCACTATTTATTTAGAAAATAAAGAAACTCGACGAGCATATGAAAAAATTCTTTAACCTGCATTACAAAGTGCAGGTTTTATTGTTCAATAAAATCAATCAATACTTGATTAAAACGTTCTCGTTCATCATAAAAAATCCCATGTCCACTATATTCAAACTTGCATAAAATCGAATCTTCTATACATTCATGCATGATTAAAGCAAACGAAAAAGGACAAATTTTATCAAGCACTCCATGCATGATTAAAGTAGTGACCTTAATCTCAAACAAATCTTGATACACATCTTCATCTCGTAAAGAAATTGCTGTTTGGATCGTTCCTATTCCTGATCCCTTTAAACAAATTGATGTAAACCAGTTCATAAATTCACTGCCATGATTTAATGCAAAAACATTTTGTCCGAAATCATGAACCATTTTAGGTCGATTAGTATAACACTGCTCAATCAGTTGATTTACCGCATCGATACTTTGTCCTTCGGGATTATGAATTGTACGAGTATATGAAGGCACTGCAGCACCAGCCAAAACTAGTTTACTTACTCGTTCTTTTCCAAATTTACTCATATAACGAACACAAATCGCCCCACCTATTGAAAATCCTACTAATGTCACATTATGGACATTTAAGGTTATTAAAACACTATGCAGATCTATCGCTAATTGGTCATAATCATAGCCCCTACCCATGACTTGTGACATTCCTAATCCACGAATATCATAACTAATGATGCGGTATCGACAATCGTTTAAAATATCTTTTTGATATTCATACATTTCTTGGCAAATTGGCCAGCCATGCACTAAAACTACTGTCTTTTGATGAGCTGGATTAATATCCTCTACCGCTAATTTGGCATTATCTGATGATTTTAGATAAAACACATAATCCCCCCTCATCATATTCTATGTAAGCTCAATAATATTATAACCTTATTTTAATTATTAATTTTTGTATACCAGCAGTCGATTAAGTTAATCAATATTTACTATGATTCGCTATCATTAATTTTGATAAATTATATTGTGATATTGGAGTGAGAATATTAATATATATCATCAGTGCAATTATTATCTATGGGTATAGTTGTTATTATTTTACCAGTACTATCGCTAATCTTTTAATTGCATTAATAGCCTTATGAGTATTTGGTATATTTAACATCGGATTAATTTTCTTAAGGAATGTTCGCATAAAAAATAATTATAGTGGTCTCTTGTAAGTTGAAACATTCCTTATTCTCAGCTTGTTTTTAAATGATTTTAATAGCTTGAGCGACTATAACCCCATTATTCTTTTTACTAACAGAAATATTACTATGACATATAATATTTCTGTTAGTAACTTGATAATTACAATAATTTTGACTATTATCTTAGTTATTTTCAATATTTATATCTTTAAGTGTAAAAATTATTTCATTTGTATTCATATCTTATTGTATTCAGCATATTTTTATATGAGGTGAAGAACATGGATACTAAAGTAAATAAGCCTTACCCCGAAATAAAAGTAACTGTGCCAAATGAAACTTATGGTTTAATGATCCTTGATAATGTCGGTGGGATGAATTCTGAAACATCTGCAATTTGTCAATATATTTATAACCATAGTATTGCTGGCGAAGATTTTTTAGAACTAAAAAAAACATTTTTAAATATTTCTATGGTCGAGATGCATCATTTAGACATCTTCATGACCCTTGCCTTAGAATTAGGTTTAGACCCCCGCTGGTGGAGCTGTCTAAATGATCAATGTACTTATTGGTCACCATCATATTTAAATTATCCTAATTCACTAGAGGAAGTACTAAAAACAGCAATAGACGCTGAATATCAGGCAATTGATAAGTATATGTATCAAGCTAGCGTCATCAAAGATCCCTATATTGTTGCGATTTTAAATCGAATCATTGAAGATGAAGAACTGCATATCAAGGTTTTAAAAGAATGGGAAACTAAATTAGTTAGATAATCTAACTAATTAGTTTTCCTTCTTTTAATAATTGCAATAATTGTAAATTTTGCGCCGCACTACCTACATAATTAGTAATTCCATTAAGTTTTGCTAAATGTTGTCGATTTTCAAAACTTGTATCAACATTAATTTGCTGAAGGGCTCCAACTAAACTATCTCCAACATAATTAGGATTTGACAAATAGCTTACCCTACCTTCAATTACCTGGTCATTGACCCAGCCTTGATCATTACCTATTAAATAAGGATTTCGAGTATTTTTTACAATTCGAGTTATCTTTCCAACATTACGATATGGCCGTAACGGATTAGAAGATTCACTAGTTAAAAAGACATAGCTAAATCTTACTGTATCACCTAATTTATATTGTTCCACTGCTGTATCAATATCAAAATTATTCTTACCTGCACGTTTAATAATAGCTGGAAAATCAGCATAACAATAATTCATATCAACAATTGTTGGTACCCCTTGAACCCATCCAGTCGAACTATATTGCCACATATCATACGGTTTATCATAATTTAACTCAGCAGCATAGTTAGCAACCCACCGTGTATAATTATCAAAAATCGGATCCGTTAATTTAGTGTTCCACCAGTATAGTGAAGCATACATCCCAACATAATATCCATTGGCTTCTAATTCATCAGCAAATGTTTTAGCGATATTTGCAATCACATCATTTGATTGCTTTCCAGTCGTATTATTATCTTCTAAATCATAATACACTGGATATGCCATCTTATAGTTTTTCACTAGACGTAAAACATGTTGTGCTTCCCCTCTAGCATCACTACTATTTTTAGCATATGAATATAAGTAAACACCAAACGGTATTCCTAATCGTGTACACTCGTCTGCATTTCTTTTAAACAAACGATCATCTTGATCTGTTCGATCTTGACCAAAACCACATCTAAGAATTGCAAAATCAACTCGATCTTGAACAATTTCCCAATCAATTACCCCCTGATATTGTGAGACATCAATTCCATGTGTCGTCATTCTTCCACCTCCATTAATAATATATGAGCAATTGTCAAAAATGTGTGACTTTCTAGACTTTTTTATCATTTTAATGCGAAACAATGAATATTATGTTATAATCACATTGGTATGGATTAAATACGCCATCTTTAAAACTGAATATAAAACTAAATAATATATATAAATTGGAGGTCGATGAAATGAAAAAAGTATTCGTCACTGCCTTAGGAGTCTGTACAATGCTTTCATTAGTAACTATTCCCACTCCTGTTCAGGCAACTGATTTTTCCGGGCAAGAAGATAAGTACATGAAATTATGCTCATCTTCAAATCTTTCAACTAATAACTTGAACACTTGTAAAGAATTCAATACATACTTGAAAAATAAAAATAAAGAATTGAAATCTCAAGTAAGTGATTCAAAAAGCAAAGTATCTGATACTCAAAATAGTTTGAATAGTATCTCAAGTGAAATTAGTGCATTAAATGATCAAATTGCTGAAAAACAAAAAGAAATTGAATATTTACAAACTTCAATTTCAAATTTAGAAGCAAGTATAGCTAAAAAAGAAGAAGAAGTAAAAGAACGTATGTATTCAATGCAATCATACAATAACAATAATTCATATATTGACTTTATCTTCGGGGCTTCTAGCTTCACTGATATGTTTGCCCGAATTGACAGCGTTAATGAAATAACATCATATGATGATGAATTAGTTGCACAACTAGCTGATGAAAAAGAACAAGTAGAAACACAAAAAGCTACGGTTGTTACTGCCAAAGCTAATATTGAAAGTCAAAAATCATCAAAGCAGGCACTACAACAAGAATATCAAGCTCTATTTGAAAAACAAAACGCTGATTTGATTGCGCAAGAAAAAGCAGCTGCTCAAGCGGCCGATTCAAGTCAAAAAATCACTGATAATATCGCTGCACTATTAGCTGCTACTGAAAAATCACAAGTTTCTGGCGGAAGCGTTGTTTCTGGTGATTCTGCAGTTGGAAACGCAATTGCACAAAAGGCTTTAACTCGCGTTGGTTATATGTATGTATGGGGTGGATGTCACAGCATGTCTGAAATCGCTAATCCAAACCACACTGCATTTGACTGCTCAGGTTTAGTCAACTGGGCTTATTATCAATCAGGTGTCAACATTGGTTCTAATAATACCAAATCGCTAGCTAGTAAAGGTGTATCTGTTTCTCGTAATAACATGCAGGCCGGAGATATCATCTTATTTAGCAGTAATGGAAGTACCAGCGGAATTCACCATGTCGGTATTTATATCGGTGGTGGTAACATGGTTCATGCTCCACAAACAGGTAAACCTGTTCAAGTAGCGGATCTTGGTTATTCATATTGGCAAAAAGAATGGTATGACGTTCGTAGATTGTATTAATACAATTAGATGAGCAAGCTTGCTCATCTTTTTTATCACATATATATGAAATTCATAAATTAATTTCATTATTTCCATAACAAATGTGATGTTTTTTAGAAACTTAGCTTTATATCCTTAGAAAAAATCTAAATTAGTATTTACTTATTAAGAAAAATATAGGATAATTACTATGTATCGAGGTGATTGTATGAAAATAAAAAAAGTTATATCTACAGCTTTAACGCTGACAATAGTAACAAGTGCATGTTATTATGCAGCCCCTGTGGCAGCCGATGAATTTGATGGTAATGAAAGTAAATATATGACATTATGCTCATCTTCGAATTTATCTAGTAGTAACAAATCAACTTGTGAAGCATTCAACAAGTATCTTAAAACTAAAAATTCTGAATTAACTAAAAAATTGGCCGAACAAAAAGAGGCTGCTAGTGACACTAAAACAACACTAGAAAGCGTTCAAAAACAATTAGATGAAGTTAATAAACAAATCAGCGATAAAGAAGCTGAAATTGAGTATTTAAATACAACTATTGCCAATCTTCAAGCAAGTATTGAAAAGAATACTCAATTATTAAAAGATCGTATGTATGCAATGCAATCTTATGCAAATGAAAATACATATATTAACTTTATTTTTGGTGCAAGCAACTTCACGGAAATGTTCTCAAGAATCGACGGTTATAACGAACTTACACAAAGTGATAAAGAGTTGATTGAAGAACTTAATAAACAAAGAAAAGAAGTTAAACAACAACAAACTATTTTAGAAGAAGCTAAAGCCACTTTAGTTATTCAGCAAGAAGAACAAAAAACATTAAAAACAAAATATACAGCTTTGTTAGAGGAACAAAACAAATCAATTGCATCTACTCAAAACACGATTTATGATTATGGTGAAATGACTGAAACCCTGGATGCTGCAATTAAAAAATTTAATGAAGAAGCATATGAAACTCCAACTCCTACACCACCGCCTCCAAAACCTGATAATGGTGGAAACAATAATAATTCCGGTGGTAACAACAACAACAATAACAACAACAATAATAACAATAGCGATTCTGGAAATAACAACAATGGCGGAAACAATAATAATGATTCTAGCACATCAGATAATCTTGGTGAAAAAATCTATGCTGCTGCTTATGCTAAATTAGGATCGCGTTATTGGTGGGGAGCTCAAGGTCCCACATACTTTGACTGTTCTGGTTTAGTATATTGGTCATTAAAACAAGCAGGTGTTAGTGGTGGTCGAGATACTGCTGCTGGTTACTCCAGAAAATGGTCAGCTGTAAGTTTTGCAAACTCTAAAACTGGTGATTTAGTATGTTTTGGTAGTCCAGCTTATCATATTGGAATCATTGTTGTAAACAGCGATGGTTCCAGATCAATGGTTCATGCCGGTGGTGGTGATTCATCAACACACGGTGATAATCCAAAAGCTTATGTTAAAGTATCTTCAATTGAACCAGGATCATATTACTATAGTAGAATAAGTACAATTAGACGTGTTAGTAAATAATAGATATTTTAAAGGACAAATTTTGTAGTTCACTACAATACTTGTCCTTTTTTATTTTAGGCGATAATTATCCAAATAATATATGATCGTTATGTTATATTTATATCCTATTTAAAATTTACTATGCTATAATTAAAGTTAGAAAACAAAGGAGGGAAATGAGCATGAAAGCAAAGATAATATCCCTCTTTCATTACTTATTAGTCTTTTTATTAATAATTTTTAATACCAGCTGTCAAGCTAAATCAATAAATATTGTTGATACAAATAATAATGATCAGATTGAACTAAATTTTTATGGATATAAAACGGAAGCAATTAATGTTGTTGCAATCGAAGAAATTTTACAAGCTTATATGGATAAAAATCCCAATATTACCATTACCTATGAAAGTGTGAAAGGAACTGAGTATTATGAGATACTAAAAAAACGTTTGGCCTCTAATAACTATGATGACATTTTTATGATCGATGAAGATAATTTACAGCAATTAACTAATTATAATTATTTTGAAGATTTATCAAAGCTAAAAACAATAAAAAACTTTAACACAAACTCATTGGAACAAATGGTGCAACCAGATAATACGATCCCCTATATTCCAACTTCTATTTCAGCATTTGGATTATATTGCAATCTTGATTTACTAGAAAAACATCATCAGTCAGTTCCTAAAAATAATCAAGAATTTATGGCTGTTTGTCAATATTTTATTGAGCAAGGAATTACTCCGATCATCGCTAATAATGATATTTCTCTAAAAACAATTGCTCTTGCTAAAGGTCTTTATCCCATCTATCAATCACCTGAAAAGGATAGAATAATCGCTTCACTAAATCAAGATCCTAGCATTCTTTGTAATTATCTTAAAGAAGGATATCAATATGTTAAACAGTTAATCGACAATAAATTCATTGATGCAGCCACAACTTTAAAAACAGAAAAAACTGCAGACGATCTAATACAGTTTGAAGAAAATAAAAATCCTTTTATGTTAACTGGTGCCTGGGCCTCTGTTCGAGTTGAAAAAAGTTCACCAGATTTAAATTTTAAAGTTTACCCTTATCCAATTTTAGACGATGGAGCAATTCTAGTTTCAAATATTGATACCCGTGTATGTATTAATGCTAAAGGTCCACATATTACTGAAGCAAAAAAATTTATTGAATATTTAAGTCAAGAAGATGTGATGTGGAAATTTGTAAATAGTCAGTCCTCTTTTAGTCCTCTGAAAGAACAACGTATTGCTGATGATCCTAAGATTCAAGAATTAAGCCCTTATTTAACCTCAGAGAAAACAATTCTAGGCAGTGATTCAAATATAAATCTTCCCCTTTGGTCACTTACCCATGACGGAATCACCCAATTATTAACAGGAAACAGTATTGATAGTGCATTAGAAATAATCAAAAATTATGAACAGTGAGGATGATTCCAATGAAAAATAAAAAAATATCGTTAATGATTGTCGGGGGAATTAGTGCTGTGATTTTTGTTGTTTTTTCCATGTTCATTTATGTTAATTATGTTCAAGATTCTCTTTGGGATAAGTCAATCAATGATATTTTAGAAACAACCTCTCAGGAGGAAAAAGCCTTTAATGTCTATATGACTAAAGAAATGACTAACTCCCAAAACATCCTTACTAATATTGCCTATCTACAAACTAAGATTCCGCAGTATCTCCAGCATCTATCTAATCGTGAAGAAGCTAAATATTTATATATCGACTATACCAATGACTGCTACTATGATGAAAATGGTAATTATCCGTTAGGTGATGAACAGTTGTTTCAGCAAATAAAAGCTGATAATAATTCACAAGGATTTTTAGAGCCCTATCTTAATTCAAAAACAGGTATTAAGACTTTTGCAACTTATGTAAAAACAAGCGATAGTCAAAGTGTCATTGTCAAAGAAACTCAATTAAGTTTTATTATTGAAAACTTCTCACTTTCGTTTTATAACGATTTAGGTTTTTCATATATTGTTAAAGATAATGGTGAAATTTTAATTCGTTCCAAACATCGTAACTCAAATCGTACTTTTAAAAACTTATTTGATTTAATCGATCTGTCTGGTAATGATGCAAAAACCATTGAATCATTTAAAGCATCTTTATCTAAAAGAGATAAAGGTGTTGCCTTATTTAATTATCAAGATAGTTCCAATGTATTTTGCTATGTTCCATTACAACAAAACAATCACTGGTTTATTATTTCAATTATTCCTAATAGTGTAATCATGAAGCAGGCCAATAACATTATTATTTCCTCCATAATTTTATGTAGTGGTATTGCTGGTGCAATCAGCTGTGTTGTTTTGCTATATATCCGTGATAGCCGTAAACACAAAAGAATGTTAGAGAACTTAGCTTTTTATGATCATTTGACCATGCTCTATAATTATCAAAAGTTTAAAACAGAGGGGGAAAAATTATTTTTGGAACGTAATCATACTCTTCTTGCAGTTCTGTATTTAGATATTAATGACTTTAAAATAATTAATGAATTATATGGTTATAAATATGGTGATAAGATCTTAACGCAGCTGGCAAATATTTTAAAAAAATTGGTCATAGCCCCAGGACTTACGTGCCGAGTAAATGCCGATAATTTTTTAATCATGCAGTCATATCATGATAAAACCGAACTGGAAAACTTATGCCAAGAAATCAATCAAAAATTTTGTAATCTTTTAGAATCACTTGATAATAAAAATAATACTATAGTTAAAATTGGTATATGCTGCTATGAAGATGATCAAACAATCTCAGGTATTGATGGTCTAATTGACTGTAGTCACCTCGCTTTAAATGCATATATACCTGGCCAAACCAATAACTATTACTTCTATAATTCTAAAATGCATGATCAAATGATTAGAAAAGTAGAGATTGAAAATAACATGGAGTCCGCTTTACTGAATAACGAATTTACATTCTATCTACAACCAAAGTATGCGCCAAATGGACAAGTCATGTTAGGAGCTGAAGCTCTAGTTCGTTGGCTTGAGCCATCAGGAAATCTCATTATGCCTGGTGAATTCATTCCAATCTTTGAACAAAATGGCTTTATTCTTAAAATGGATGAATATATATTTGAAAGTGTTTGTAAGTTTCTCTATCAACGAATTATCGAAAACCTGCCAAATGTTCCTATATCGATTAATATTTCTAGATTACATCTTTATCAAGATGACTTTATTGAACGCTACAGTAAAATAAAAAATAAATATAGTTTACCTGATAAATTAGTTGAATTAGAAATAACCGAAAACATTTTACTTGATAATATTGAAAGAATTAGAAACATTATCATTGAACTACAAAATAATGGCTTTACTTGTTCAATCGACGATTTTGGTTCAGGTTACTCATCATTAAATTCTTTAAAAGACTTACCATTTGAAGTCATAAAATTAGACCGGCTTTTCTTAATCAACAGTTATGATATTCAAAGAAGTCAAGAAATCATCAAAGCTATTGTTGAAATGGCTAAAACTATTAATATTAAAACAGTTGCTGAAGGTGTCGAAACCCCAAGCCAATTGGAATTTTTAAAAATGATTGATTGTGATATGATCCAAGGATATATCTTTTCTAAGCCACGACCAATCAAAGAATTTGAACAACTGCTTATAAATCAAGAAAAATAACTTTTTAATTAGATTCCTATTTTTAGAGTTGCAGACTCGAAAGTAGGAATTTTTTAACATTTTCTTAGATATGCACCCAAAAACAGCGTATTATCTTTATTTATTGAGTTAGCAATATCTCGCTAAATATCATATAACAATTATTCTTTCCATAGAAACATTTTTTCAAAAAACGATCAATAATACTCTTTATCTAATAATATTCTAAAATTTGATAGTACAAAGAAAACTTGTTTTCAAAATTATTATCCCTTCATTATAATTATAAAAGGTTTACTACATCATAATATCATCAAATCAATCTAATAAAATATTCGTTATTCATATCAATACCATCTTTTTCATCAAACTGTATACTTTTCTATAACTATAACGTCAATAATTTTTAATATTTATATTAAATAGTCTTTAAAATTAGCAGCTTTTAAAGACCAGATATTTTTTATTTTAATTGAAAACGATAACATTGATATTAGAGATTTAATAATTTTTATTTTAGTGCTATAATCTACAAGAAAAGAGGGATAGTGTGAAGTATGTACATCAATTTTTAATTATTATGACAATCTCATTTATTGGGGAATTGTTGGGATTGTTATTGCCATTGCCAATACCGGCAAGCGTTTATGGTTTAGCAATAATGCTAATTTGTTTATTTACTAGAGTAATTAAATTAAATCAAATCGAGGAAGTAGCTGATTGGCTGATCTTAATCATGCCCGTTTTATTTGTTCCTTCTGCTGTTAGTCTAATCAACGTTGGTAATGCTATTATTAAAGATCTCCTAGTTATTGGAATTGTCACTTTAATTAGTACCATCGTTGTTATGATCGTTACAGGAAAAGTTGCACAAGTAATCATTGAACGAAAGGAGGATAATGATAATGGATAGTTTTTTGCTTGAAACAGTATATTTTGGGATTGTTATCAGTCTATTATCATATTGGATTGCAGTTCAAATAAGAAAATTATTGCCCTACCCAATTTTCAATCCTTTATTGATCAGTGCTGTTATTTCAATTGGTATATTAATCATTTTTGATATTGATTTTGATACATATAATAAGGGAGCTCAATTCATTACTTTTTTATTGACCCCAGCTACTGTTTGTTTGGCGGTACCACTTTATAAACAAGTGCAAATATTAATTAAACATTTAGATGCTATTTTAATCAGTTTATTTAGTGGTTGTCTTGCCGGAATTGTTTCCATTTTTATAATGTGTTTAATTATGAAAGCCGATCCTGTAATTTATTATTCACTTTTACCAAAATCAATTACAACAGCAATCGCAATTGGTGTTTCTGATAAACTAGGCGGTAATTCAACCATTACAGTTGGAATTGTTATTATTACTGGTATCCTTGGTGCTATCATTGCTAAAAGTATTTGTAAATTATTTAAAATTAAGCATCCTGTTGCAATCGGTTTAGCCCTTGGTAATAGTGCCCATGCGATTGGAACATCAAAAGCTTTAGAATTTGGAGAAATTGAAGGAGCTATGAGTAGTTTATCAATTGTTATTGCTGGATTATTAACTGTAATCATTGCACCATTAATGGCAAATTTATTATAAAAAATAACCCTTTATTCAAATAAAATGATATGTACTGGATAATCCATATCAAAACGAGTAAAGGGATTTCTTTTTATTATATCTGACTATATGTCTCTGGACTTTCTAAGCGCTCAACCAAACGCTGTAATGATTGCTCAAACCGATCAGTAAATGGTTCATCAAAATAAAGATAACCATTTTCATAGTCCTCATCTACAGCTGTTTCAACAACTACAGTAAGACTTTGATAAACGCTACTAAGATTTTCTTTTATATATTTTAATTCCTGATGATTGTATTCTTCAATAAAAATATAATGATCACAAACCTCTAATGCATATTTAAGTTCATCATTAAAATTATCTTTAATAATTTCATGATTAAGAATTCCAACTTGAAACCCACGAATCTCTAATTCTAAAGCAAATTCATTTATCCACATTATGTTACTTGTATTAGTTAATAAAGTAATATTTTTTTCTTTATTTTTTAAAGTTAGATTTTTTAAATCAAAAAAAACTTGAAGTAAATGCCGAACCAAATTACATTCAGTAATTATACTTGTATGTTCAGCTGTATATTTCTTTATTTTAGGGTGTGCACGTAAATCAATTGCTTTTAAGGCTTGGGAAAGTTCAAAATATCGATCGACTAAGTCCTGTTTTGTAATATTGTTAGTAATGCTATTGACGCTAAAAAAATGATAATTAGTATATGGTAAAATATCAGTATCATAACCAAAAGCCACTTTTGCTTTAACCCCTTTTTCATCCCAGCCAATAAACCTTCCAATTCGTCTTGCTGCTTGTCCTGAGACGATTTTAACATATCCAAATTTAGCCATAATTAATACTCCTCTTTCTTTATAATTTCTTAGCAGCATTAAATATTCATTTTAATAACTATTTTCAATGCCCCTTATTCGCTTATATAAAAATTCATTTGTTGGTACTTTTAGTTTATGCTTTGATGCCAAAGAAATTACTGTTCCAGCAAACATTTCAACTTCACTGTAACAACGTACTTTTGCATCTTGAGCCATTGATGGTAAACCCAGAGGAGCCAAAGTCCTAATTATCTCAATATAATGCTTCAAATCCGTTTCAGTTAGATCAACTCCCTCGTAATGTGACAACTCAATAATTTCCTTCATTGCTGCAATCAAGGTATCATTTGCTTCCCCTGGCATTAAAGCACCACTATAATTGGTATTATATGCCATACAAGTCTGATTTATCCCAACATTCAACATGAATTTAGCCCACATACTATGTAAAATATCGCCTTTAACTTCATAATTAATTTTTGCTTGATCGAAGAAGCTAGTAAGCTTATCCAACTTATCTTTTTGCTTGAAATCAGTGATTCCCAATAAGAGCTGTCCTTCTTTAGTGTACTTTAGAGATGTTCCAAACTTCATTGCATCCATTCCCTGAGCAACCGCATAAATTACTTTTTCTCTCCCATAGTATTCACTAATAACCTTTTCACTGTCAATCCCATTTAAAACAGAAATTATTATTGTATTTTTATCAACATATTTTTTAATTTCCTTTATTGCTTCCTCTAAAGCAGTCCCTTTTACTGCTATGATTATTAAATCAAATGGAACGGCATTAAAATACTCAACTAAATTAAATAAAACTTTCTCACCATTTATTGTAAATACAGTTTCCTGATATGCTTTTTTCCTTTTTTCATCAACTATAAATGTCACTGCTTCTCTAGTAATGTTTTTGCAATAAAATCTCCATATAACATTCCTAAAGCACCCATCCCAATAATTCCAACTCGTTTGATCACAATAATATCCTCCATAAGAAAAAAGCTGATCAATGACCAGCTTTTGCATCAAGTTTCAATTAATTATTTAGATAATTCAGCGAAATATTTGATTGTTCTAACCATGTTAGAAGTATATGAATTTTCATTATCATACCAAGCAACTGTTTGAACTTCAGTAGTTCCGTTGTCCATTGGTTTAACCATAGTTTGAGTTGCATCAAATAATGAACCATAGTTAATTCCAATAATATCAGAAGAAACTAATTGTTCTTCAGTATATCCAAATGATGGAGTAGCTGCTGCTTTCATAGCTGCATTTACTTCTTCAACTGTAACTTCACCTTCAACAACTGAAGTTAAGATTGTAGTTGATCCAGTAGGAACAGGTACACGTTGAGCAGAACCAATTAATTTTCCGTTTAATTCAGGGATAACTAATCCGATAGCTTTTGCTGCACCAGTTGAGTTAGGTACGATATTTACTGCAGCTGCACGAGCTCTTCTTAAGTCACCTTTTCTATGAGGTCCGTCTAATACCATTTGGTCACCTGTGTAAGCATGTACTGTTAACATGATACCAGATTTAATTTTAGCTAAGTTATTTAAAGCGTTAGCCATTGGTGCTAAACAGTTAGTTGTACAAGATGCTGCAGAGATGATTGTATCATCAGCAGTTAAGATATTTTCGTTTACTCCGAATACAACTGTTGGTAAGTCATTTCCTGCTGGTGCAGAGATAACAACTTTTTTAGCTCCTGCATCAATATGAGCTTGAGATTTAGCTTTAGATACATAGAAACCAGTACATTCTAATACTACATCTACACCGATTTCACCCCAAGGTAATTTAGAAGCATCTGCTTCACTATAGATTTTAATTTCTTTTCCATCAACAGTGATTGAATTTTCACCAGCTTCAACTTTATCAGCTAATGCATATCTACCTTGTGCTGAATCATATTTTAATAAATGTGCTAACATTTTAGGATCAGTTAAATCGTTGATTGCTACAACTTCATATCCTTCAGCACCAAACATTTGTCTGAATGCAAGACGTCCGATACGTCCAAATCCGTTAATTGCTACTTTTACTGCCATTCTTTATATTCCTCCTTGAATGTTCTTTATGCTCATATTATATTCCAGAAAGGCAAGAAAAGCAACTAATGTAACGGGTTTCATTGAAAAAAATTAAATATTTCACAAAAGATTCATAAATTTAACTTTAATGGAACAAAATCTAACATTATTCTTTTATAATATAAATTTAGTGACTTTTACAAGCCTAGTTTTACCGCAATCTTTCTTGCCTTTTATAGGCTTAAATGAATAATTATTATTTTAATTACTATACTTAAATGTGGAGGTAAGATAATGCATTTAGTTCCTACAGTAATTGAAAAAACAAACCAACGTGAATATGCTTATGATATATATTCACGACTATTAGAAGACCGGATCATCTTATTAACCGGTACTATTGATGATAAGATGTCCAGCAGTATTGTTGGTCAGCTTCTCTATTTAGAATCATTAGATAACAATGCTGATATTTTTATGTATATTAATTCCCCAGGTGGCAGTATCAATGCGGGAATGGCAATCTATGATACAATGAACTTTATCAAATGTGACGTTTCAACAATCGTAATTGGGATGGCTGCTAGTATGGCTGCCTTTTTACTCAGTGCCGGAGCTAAAGGTAAGCGTTGTAGTTTACCTAATAGTGAAATTATGATTCATCAGCCATTAGGAGCTTTTGAAGGACAAGCGAGTGATATTGAAATTAGTGCCAAACGAATCTTAAAACAAAAGGAAAAATTAAATTTAATTCTTAGTAAAAATACAAATCAGCCCATAGATAAAATTGTTATCGATACTGATCGTGATCACTTTTTAGAACCTGATGAAGCGCTTGAATACGGCTTAATTGATGAAGTTATTTAAAACGACCAACTTATGAAGTGAACCCCAAAAAATGATGTGTACCCAGTTTTCTGGACACGTTTAAATTTAGTTTTAAAAAAATTATGCCATGGATGCTAATCTGTACAAAACAGGTGGCATCCATTTTGTTTTTTCTGTATTCTTTTATTGCAGTAGAAAACTCTTAAAATGAATTGTATTCATTTTCATACCCATAATAGACTTCATTTTTTAATCGGCCAAAGAAAGTTTCCATTACCGAATTATCATAACAGTTTCCTTTTCTAGACATTGATTGTATTATACTGTGTTTTTTTAATGAATTGATATAATGAGCATGTTGATATTTCCATCCCTGATCTGAGTGGAAAATCAATCCTTCAAGGATGGAAAACTTTTCATATGCCTGAGTCAGCATATTTGTAATTTGTTTAAGATTAGGATGCAGTGATAAATCATAGGAAATAATCTCATTTGTAAACCTATCTAATATTGGAGAAATATAACATTTTCCCCATGCAAAATTGAATTGAGATACATCAGTAGCCCATTTTTGTAATGGTCTACTCGCATTAAAATTTCTATTAATAATATTATCTGCTACATTCCCTTTATAAGAATGGTATCTCTCTTTAGGACGTTTACCTAATAATCCCATATTATGTATAAGTCGTTGCACTCTCTTATGATTTACCAGATAACCGCGATTTAGAAGCTCTCTATGAACTCGACGAACTCCATAGCGTCCCCTTATTTTGATCAAAGATTTCTTTTATCAGTTTCATCATCTCATGCCTTTAGAAGATGCTTTAATCGATATCCTTTTTCACGAATTTCTTTAACGATTGCTGCTCTTAAACGTATTAGTTCTTTTTTCTCAGGAGGAGTAAGTTCACTTGATATTATAGATTTTTTCAGAGGCTGCTCCTTACTATGTCGTCCCTTCTTTAAATCGAGACCATTATATCCATATATTTTATATCGTTTTACCCAGTTTGACAGTTGACTGTGATTAATATTAGCACTTATTGCAACACTTTTTTGAGATTCTCCAGCTAGAACCCTGGCAACTAAAGCGTATCTTTCTTCCACAGTATACTCAGTGCAGGTGGTAGGATGTTTTAAAGCATCTATTCCATGTAAGTCAGCGATTTTGACCCATGTAGTAATTCCTTTTCTAAAGTTTTTTTGTCCAATTCCTTCTGGTGTTTCATGCCATCGACCATTTCTATATAGTTCAACACAATTTAACTTAAATACATAATCATATTTCATATAAAAAACCTCCTTACTGGTTTGCCCAGTAAAGAGGGTACGCATCACAAATAATGGAGGTTCATTTTATTATCAGTTAGTCATTTTTTAATATATAACTGTCTAGATCAACCAAATATATAAAAATCAGCTATCCTAAAATATAAAAAGAAGGGAAACATATTTCCCTTCTAAATCAAACTATTGTCTTTAAAATCTATTTTCATTTAATAATTTGTACAAGCTAAATAATCATACTATTTTTGAATTACGATATTGATATGCTAATAAACCTGTTAATAATAGCATTCCACCTGGTAGCCAAAATACTACAAAATGATACCACTTTAATTTTAATCCCTTAAACTTATTCAGCATCTTATATCCCCTTTATCAATCTACATATAATATAAGGAGATAATCACATATTGTCAACATAATTCGGCATAATTTAGATTTATTAAGACTTTAATTTTTTTACCATAAATACCATGTCATCATTAATCTTAAAACCATTTTTCTGATAAAAATCAGCACTGTAAAATTCTCGTCCTGTCAACAAAGTTAAATTATCAACTTCAGGTAAACATTCCTCTAATGCCTCCATCATTTTCTTTCCTAATCCCCTTCTTTGACAATGAGGATCAATATAAAAATCTTCAATCATAAAATCAAGATCATTAACATATGTTATTAATTTCCCACAAACAACACCAGCTATTTTGTTATCTAACATATACACAAAACACCTTGTATATTTTCCGTCGTCTAACTGTTCAATTCGCTGGTATGATCTTTCATAACTCCATACCTCATTCCAAGGAGGATTTTTAAATGCTTCAACCATCAGTTTAGCAATCTCTTCATAGTCATTTTTAGTGACACTTCTAATCATCTAAAATCTCTCGCTTTCCACAAACACAATAATTACTCTTAAATCGTTCTACAGTATGAACTACTTCTTTAGTTAAAAAATCAATAAGTCTTTCATCCAATTGATGTTCTTCAAAACTACTTTGGTTAGGATAAATGAGTTTACCAGGAAACTTTGTTTCAAAGAAAATTGTATTTAAAATCGTAATGCTTTCAAGATAACTCCCTAATGAAGTTAAATGCTGATTGTCACTTTGGAACAATTCTAATTCGGGATTTTGATGGCTTAAACGATTAATGACATAACCCACTGGTATTCCATCAACTAAATTATCCATCATTACTTGATGATAAATATCTTTGGTTGTTTTAAAATCATCATCATAATTCCGTTGGCTCCAAGGAATCATAATGTATGGCATAACACCACAGCTACGTGCCAATTCAATCAATGCTTTAGCATCATGCAATGTTGCTTCTTTACTTGGACAAGGCTCATGTGCTGCCTGTTGAAAAATAACAAAATCATATCCTTGTTTTAAAGCGAACTGTAATTCCATTGACTCTAAATGGTCGTGAAAGGTAATTGCAGGACGGGCCAACATTGTCACTTCTAACTTTTCACTACTATTGATTCGCACCATTTCTGGCATATCATTCATATACGTATGCGAATTCCCAACAAATAATATTTTCATCCTAATTCCACCTACTTTCAAAGGACTACTCCTTTAGTATAGCTTCAATTACGACTACTTAGCAATCTTTTTAAAAGTAATTATTGCTTTAAATAGATCCCCATCGATTGCAATATTAAAAGTCCCCCCCTGTGCTTCAACAAAACTTTTAGCTATTGCTAATCCTAAACCACTGCCACTTTCATGACGCGATTTATCACCACGAACAAATCTTTCTGTAATTTCTTGAGGACTAAAATTCATCTGCTCTTGTGAAATATTTTTAAAAATAATAGTAATATCCTCAGTTTCCTCCGTTAAATCAACATATACACGGCTATTAAATAGAGCATATTTAGAAATATTAGTGAATAGATTCTCAAAAATACGATACGTCTTATCACCATCTAATTTGAGGATTATATCATTATGTGGATAATTAGTAATAACAGTTAATTGATGCGCATCTAATATTTCACTACATTCAGCATGCGCCTGCTCAATTAATGCAACAATATTAAGTTCCATTAAATTTAACTTGATATTACCACTATTAACTTTACTAACTTCAAATAAATCTTCAATTAAATTCGTTAAACGATTAGAATACTGATTTAAATTATCTAAATATTCATGTCTTGTCTCTATTGGTAAATTATCATCTTGCAATAAAACAATATAATTTTTAATACATGTCAATGGTGTTTTTAAGTCATGAGAAACATTACTTACTAATTCATTTTTCATATTCTGAGACTTAGTTTCTTCTTTAACAGCAGTTTCAAAACCAATTCGAATATTTTTAAATTCATCATTTAAAGCATTAAAAATACCTAAATCACCATCTATCTCTACATCAAAATTACCTTTGCTTAATTCTTTTGTTGCAGTCAATAATTTATCATAGTCATCTTGCACCTTCAGCACTTTATCTTTGACCCAAAAAAATACTAAAAATGCATAAATAATAGCTAGGAAATATCCAAAACCCCAAAAAGTAATCATGATCATAATGATTGCTGTATTAATCAAAATATATTTCATGATTGTTTGATTTAACGACTTTGATAGATCAATATCGGCAATTTGATTAAGTTTATTTTTGATACTGCGTACTCCACTACCAATTAACGTATCTTCTTTTAAATAACGCCAGAATCCTCGAGCAAAAATGTACTTTAATTGGAAGATTCCTAATGAAATAACTAAAAGCGTCAGTATCCAAATCACAAAATTAATAACTATAACGATGTAATCTACATACATGATGTCATATCTTTTTAATAATTCTAAAAGTGAATTATTAAGTGTATAACCCGTTACGATCATACAGCCCATAACGCCAAAAGTAATCATAAGCGTTAAAACAGCTAGATTTATTTCTGCTTTCCATCTCTTTACTGACAAAAACGGATTAACATCTTCTACAATTTTAATTGGATAAAATAAGATAAATAAGACTAATATAGCTGAACAACTTAATAACGCAATAGCTGAAAAATAATTATAGTTTTCCCATGAATTAACATATTGTGAAGCATATCCATGACTGGCTGGTGTTTCTGGAATAATATATGTAATTTGAAGATTCTTAGGAACATTAATCTTGATTGCATTTGTATCAAACATCCAGTTGTCAATATATATAGTATTTTCACCATCATAATGTGCAAATGAGCTTAAAAGGTTAGCAATATTAAAATATGATAGTTTATCACTACTTAAATCCCCATTACATGAAACTAGACCATTTTGATCATAGCTCGCCTCAGTATAGAAACTATATTTACTTTGATCATCATTAGTTGTAATTTTTTCACTATGTTGCGAAATCATTTGATTAGTATTAGTATTAACAGCTTTATAAATAAAATCTCCATCATTATTAAACAATGATGTTATTCCCTTTAAATAATCGTCAAAAACATCTAAAAATATTTGTCTTGTCTGTTCATCAACACTATCATCAAAGCTTACTGCTTCAAAATTAGAATCAAGGGTCTTAGCCATCGCAATAGTAAAAAGCTGTAGATCATCTTCTAAAATTCCCGTTAAATTATCATCACGAGGGGTATTTTCTCTAACATTATCATATAAGGATATAACAACAACGGACATTAATAGTAATATTGATGCAAAAATCACACCAAAAATTCTTTTAGCTTTTGTCATTTTTTACACTCCTTTTTCAATTTTATATCCTATTCCCCAAACTACTTTTAAATATTCTGGTTTTTTAGGATTAGCTTCTATTTTCTCACGCAATTTTCGCACATGCACCATAATTGTCTCAGTATTTATGGCTTCTTCTTTCCAAACAGCTTCATAAATCTCCTCAGCTGAATAGACTCTTCCCGGATAAGACATTAATAATTCAAGTATTTGAAATTCTTTAGCCGTTAAACGAACACCTCGATCATTAACAAACACTTCTTTAGTAAACTTATCCAGCTCTAATCCACCCACGACTAAGCGCTGTTGATTATTATTAAGATTACGATTTTCTTTTAAAGCTAAAATTTGATTATATCTTCGAAGATTCGAATTAACTCGAGCTATCAATTCCATCGCCTCAAACGGCTTAGTAATATAATCATCACCACCAATATTAAGCCCGGTTATTTTATCAATATCTTCAGACTTTGCACTTAAGAAAATAACTGGAAAATCATAGTTTTCTCGTAGTTTTAGTACCATTGTAATTCCATCCATAACTGGCATCATAATATCAACCACTGCTAAATGTATTTCATTTGCTTCAATTAATGCTAACCCTTCTTCACCATTACTAGCTTGTAAAACATTATATCCTTGATTCTTCAAAAAAACTGTTACTGTTTCTCTGATTCCTTTTTCATCTTCAACAATTAAAATTGTATGTTCCATAATCTTCTCCCTTTTTCTAATTAGAATTAACTATTTTTTTATAATAAACGGCACCGGTAATTACTAGTATAACAGTTACCGCAAAGATTGAAACAGCCAATACAATATTGCCGTCTCTTAATGCTCCCGTTAAATATGTAGATGTCACAATACTTGGAATTCTTCCAATCGTTGTAAGCAATAGCCATTGTTTTATATCAATATCTGTTAAGCTAACTAAATAAGTCATAATATCTTTAGGACTTCCAGGAATCAAAAAAATAATAAATAGCCAAAACTTACTTTTTTTAGAAGAAAATAATTTTTTCACTTCTGCAACTTTACTTTGATCAAACATTTTATCAATGATTGAGTGTTGAAAGATTCGTGCTAAATAGTAAACAATAATCGTTCCAATCATTGACCCGATCAAACAAACGATTGTTCCTTGAAATGAACCAAAAATATATCCACTAGCCAGCTCCAAAGGTTCTCCAGGTAAAAATGCTAAAAAGATCTGCAGAGCAATTAAAGCAATCATTGCTGAAACTTTAGTAAAATATGGCAGTGTTTCAATCTCATAAATAACATCATTAAAATCGCAGTTTCTAAATAAATATATTGTAATAAATGCCATGAACAAAATAATTGATGACATCATGAGCAAATTTGTCTTTTTTATTGATTTAAGCATAAGTCGTTCCGCCTTTCTATACTTAAATAATAAAAGACTATCCTAAAACTAAACTAACAATAATTCTTAAAAAATTCTAAACAAAAAGCAAAACTTTCGTTTTGCTTAATTATAATCATCTTCAATCGTAGAATCGACATCCTCTTCTAATTCTTCTGTTTCTTCTTCATCAGCATAAATATCATTCATATCAATATGAACATCACTAAATTTATGACGACTTCTTAAATCCCAGGCATTTTCACCAACCGTGATAAAACGTCCGTCTAAGGTAATATTAGTATAAAACAAAGATTCTTTATCTTCTTTTTGTTCGTCATCAAATTTCTTCATTTGACATACTTCTTCCCATAATTTGAAAAAATTAACTGCTGATTTCTTTTTAGACATTAATTCATATGCTACATCAACCATAGACATATTATAATATTTATCCATACTATCCATTCTTGATTATCCTCCTACATCTTTTCCGGGGCACTAACACCGATTAAATTTAAAGCGTTAGCCATTGTAATTCTTGTAGCTTCAACTAAAGCTAATCTTTGTCCACTTAATTCAAGATTATCTTCATCGATTACATAACATTCATTATAAAAACTATGGAATAATTGTGCAAGTCTTTGAACATAATTTGTAATTTTGTGAGGCGTACGATTGATCGCACTATCAATAATTACGTTTCTAAACTCATTAATATGCTTTACTAATTCAATTTCTTTAGGATTAACTAATAAATCATACTTATCACTATAATCAATGTTTGCTTTAGCAGCCTGTGCTTTAATCGAACACATTCTAGCATGAGCGTATTGAGCATAATAAACTGGATTTTCATTAGACTTTGATTTAGCAAGTCCAATATCAAAATCAAATGGTGTATTAGCAGCTTTAGAAACAAAGAAATAACGTGTAGCATCAACACCAATTTCTTCGATTAAGTCTTTAATAGTAACAGCATTTCCAGTTCGTTTTGACATTTTTACTGGTTCACCATTATTCATCATTCTAACCATTTGAATAATATCAATATTTAACTGGTCAGCATTATAACCTAAAGCTTGAATAGCTGCTTTCATTCGATTAATATAACCATGATGATCAGCCCCTAATAAATCAACTAAATATTCGTATCCACGATCTAATTTATTTAGATGATAAGCAATATCAGGCGTCAAATATGTATACGATCCATCACTTTTAATTAAGACCCGGTCTTTATCATCACCAAATTCAGTTGATTTGAACCATAAAGCCCCTTCTTCTTCATATGTATAACCAGCAGCTTTTAATTTTTCAATTGTTGGTACGACCCGATCATTTTCATATAATGATGTTTCAGAAAACCAAACATCAAACGACACTCTAAATTCATTTAAAATATCTTTAATCTTTTGTAATTCATATTCTGTTCCTTTATTTCTAAAGAAAGCAATTGCTTTACCTTCATCCATTTCAAGATATTTATCACCATCGATCTCTTTGATCTTTGTTGCAATATCAATAATATCTTTACCATGATAACCATCTTCAGGCATTGTAACATCTTGTCCAAATGCTTGTTTATAACGAGCGTATAGAGATAACGCTAAATTATGAATTTGATTCCCTGCATCATTAATATAATATTCACGAGTCACATCATAGCCAGCAGCACTCATAATTCGGCAGATACTATCACCCACTGCTGCCCCTTTAGCATGTCCTAGATGTAAATCGCCAGTTGGATTAGCTGAAACAAATTCAACATTATATTTAGTTCCTTGACCATATGTTGTGGTACCATATGCTTCTTTTTCTTCTAAAACTTCTTTAATGATTGATGTCATTGCATCTTTTGCCAAGAATAGGTTAATAAATCCCGGTCCCGCAATCTCTACTTTTTCAATATTGGCATTTTCTTTATCTAAAGCCTCAATAATTGCCTCAGCAATTTGGCGAGGATTTCTCTTTAATAATTTTGTTAGCTGCATTGCTAGATTAGTTGAATAATCCCCATGTGATTTATCTTTAGGAATTTCAATTGTAATACTTTCTTGATCATATTCTTCAACAAATCCACACGCTATTATTGCTTGTTTAAGCGCCCCTTTTAAAGTCGCTTCAATTTTATTAATTGCCATCATTGCCCTCCTATCTTCTAATCACTATATCTTAATTAAATTACCATTAAACCCTCATGAAGTCAATGTTTTTATAACAATGGTGCAAATAATCTTAAGATTGCTTCTAGCCACCCTCTAAAGCGCCCTTTAACGACATCTTCAGGGGTCATTTCCTTACTCACAGCGATCGTTTTCAAGAAGTCCTTTTTAATATCTTTAATTGCTGGAACATCATACATATAGACTCCACATTCAAAGTGCAGATAAAGACTGCGATAATCCAAATTAATTGTTCCAACAGTAGCAATTTTATCATCACAAACAAAGTTCTTAGCATGAATAAACCCAGGAGTATACTCGTAAATTCGTACTCCGCCATTTACAAGTGGTTCATAGTAAGAGCGTGTTACTTTAAAGACCATTTTTTTGTCTGGAATTCCAGGTGTGATGATCCTTACATCTACTCCCCGGCGAACAGCTAAACACAAAGCATTTTTAATTTCATCATTAATGATTAAATAGGGCGTATCAATATAAATATATTTTTGTGCTTGATTAATCATATTTAAATAAACGTTTTTCCCCACCGGCTTATTATCCAATGGTGAATCGCCGTATGGTAAAATATACCCATTTGGACTTATTTCGGGACATATATAATGACGAGGATGATATTTATCATAATCTTCAAATGTATTTAATGATGCATTCCACGTTGTTAGGAACATCAGTGTTAAATTCCATACAGCCTCACCCTTGATCATTACCCCCGTATCTTTCCAATGTCCATATTTCACTTTAGCATTAATATACTCATCAGCCAGATTAAAACCACCACTAAAACCAACATTTCCATCAATCACCGTAATTTTACGATGATCACGGGTATTCATTACTGCCGAAATAAATGGAACAAAATGATTAAATGCTATACACTTGATTCCATAACTTTCCAATTTTTGATAATAACGAAATGGCAGCATTGTCAAAGAGCCCATATCATCATACATAAACCGTACTTCCACACCCTCTTTAACTTTTTGCTTTAATATCGTTAAGACTGTATTAAACATCTCACCTTCTTCAACAATAAAATATTCCATAAAAATAAAATGTTTTGCTTTAGCTAATTCTTTCAACAAATCTGGATATGTATCATCACCTAAAGGGTAATATTTAATCTCACTATTATTATAAATAGGAAAATTTTCTTGAACTAAATAATTAGCTTGTCCTTTTGCAATCAAATCCTCAATTTGTTCAACCATCTTATTTGGATAAATAAATGGTCTAATAGCTTCTTCTTGATTAGCAAAGGCTTCTTGAAGCTTTTTAGCTGGCTTTTTATTACCAAAAACAACATACAACAAACCACCAAAAACCGGAAAAGATAAGATGGGAATTAACCAAATAATCTTATAACTGGGGTCATCATCGTCATTGTTGATAATATATAAAGTTACGATTACACTTAAAAAAATAAAAACTCCTTTTAATAAGGTCGCATCAGTAAAAATATAGCGCATAAATAAAGCTAGCCATAATATCTGAACACATATTAAAATAATCGATACAACGATCCGGTTTGATAAAAACTTTAGTATTTTCATCTTAGTTCTCCAATATTAAATAATTGAGCATGACATATACTTGACTAATCAAATTAGTTCCATCATATAATTCATACTTTATTTTCACATTATCCCCGTTATCATAACTAATTAATCTAGTTTTTAAAGCAATTGCTCCATATGGAGTTTCATATTGATTTAAAATATCACGATCTCTTACTAAATGCAAAACACTAGCCCCATTATGAAGTTTAACTTCATTTTCACTTAATTCAATTTTTATTTTATTTTCATCTTGATAACTGACTACAATTTTATCATCACCTATCTCCAGATGACCAGAACCATCATATTTAACAGTTTCTTGATGTTCTTCATATTTAAAAATACTTCGATAATTTACTTTAATTATTTTTTTCATTCTATCACCGTGCATATTATAACACAAATCCGTCAAGAATACTTTTGGTGATATGATGAAAAAATTAGTAAAAATATTTGTAACTATTTTAGCAAGTTTAGCCGGCATACTTCTATCACTATATGTTATTGCATATTGCATGGGGGAACCGGATCTAAACAAGAATCGTTATTTAAAATTATACGATGATAATCAAGAAATTTATTATCAGTCGATCAACGACTATACCGGTCATTATGTAACTTTAAATAATGTTAGTAATTATTTTAAAGAAAGTATTGTAGCTATTGAAGATCAACGCTTTTATGACCATCGGGGGTTTGATCCAATTGGAATCATGAGAGCCCTCAAAGTAAACTTCACAAATCAAAAAAAATCTCAAGGAGCGAGTACGATAACTCAGCAATATGCACGCTTATTGTACTTAACTAACGAAAAATCCTGGTCGCGAAAAATTAAAGAAGCTTTTTTGACAATGCAGTTAGAAACACGTTTATCAAAAGATGAAATTCTCGAGGGATATATTAATAACGTTTATTTTGGTCATGGAATTTATGGTATTGAAAATGCTGCACAATATTTTTATGGTAAAAGTGCTAAAGAACTAGATTTAAATGAAAGCAGTATGTTGGCTGGAGTAGTTAATGGCCCAACCTATTACTCACCCTTAAATGATGCTAAAGCAGCTCGAAAACGACAGTCAATCGTTTTAAACGCTCTAATCGACTGTAAGGAAATTACCGTAACTCAAAAACAGCAGGTTCTTGATAGTGATCTTAATCTTGCTGAAACGCATAAAGTAGATGATAATATGGCTAATAATTACTATAAAGATACCGTTATTGATGAACTCGAAGAACTTGGTTACTACAACAATACATATTTGAATCAAGGTTTAAATGTGTATACAAGTTTTAATCAAGATTACCAAAAAGTAGTGGAAAAAAGTGCTAGTGAATATACTAAGGATAGTAAAGTCGAAACCTCGAGTATCGTTGTTGAACCATATACCAGTAAAATCCTTGCTATTATCGGCGGTAAAGACTATGCCAGCTCACAATTCAATCGTGCCACTCAAGCTAATCGACAAATCGGCAGTACAATCAAACCTTTGTTATACTACCTGGCGCTAGAAAACGGTTTCACTCCGGCAACCACATTTTTATGTGAACCTACTACCTTTAAACTTGACGATAACAGCACTTACAGTCCTAGTAATTTTAACGATAAATATGCATATAAAGATGTTACGTTAGCTCAAGCTATTGCTGTATCTGATAATATTTTCGCCGTTAAAACACATCTATTTTTAGGAACTGATAACTTAGCTTCATTAATCAAAAAATTTGGAATCAAGGACGTCAAAGCAAATGCCTCACTGGCACTTGGGACTTTAAATACAAACATATATAATCTTGCCAATATGTATAATTGTCTCGCTAGTGAAGGAAAATACAATCATCTCTATACAATTGAAAAAATTACTAATGATGATGGTAAAGTCCTTTACCAGCACGAACAAGAAGATAAACAATTGCTAGAGCAAGATAGTTGTTTAGAATTATCACAGCTATTAACATCTACATTTAATAGTACATTTAGTACCTATCTTCAAGCAACAATGGCTTCTTATCAACTTGATAATATCAACGCCTGTAAAACTGGTAGTACCGATGTTGATAACCTGGCTGTAGCTTATAATCCACAAGTCCTGGTTGCCAGCTGGGTCGGCTACGATGACAATCGTAAAATGGAAACAGCTGATGACAAAACTGTTGCTAAAAAAACCGTTATCGATGTTTTAAACTATACCAATGAAAACAAAGATGTTACATGGTATCAGCCAACCGAAGACCTACAGCAGATTGCAATCAATCCACTAACCGGTGATTTTGATGAAAATGGTACAGTCTATTGGTTTAAAAAAGACTAATCCCGAAGTTTACACTTCGGGATAGAAAATCTTATGATCATTTTTATTTTTCTTAGAATTTACAATTGCCCCAACAATTTCTGATACTTCTGGTAAAAACCGGAGTTCTTCATCAATTAATATTTCAATTTCACTGAGTTCTTCAGTATTTCCATAATAACGATAGGGAACTTGGCTTTGATCATCACTTACAACATAATAACGAGGATCATAGCCTTTTTTTTCATAAAATGATTCAGCTAATTGTTTTTCATGTTGATCGAGCAGATCATGATAAATAAACAATCGTCGATCTAAAAAGCGTGTACATAAATCTTTCAAAATCTCGTCATTGCCTTCTTTTAAGACTGTAAAATAATAAAAAACGATCCCCTCATCTAATTTAGTATAATCATTTTCATCGACATGTCCATCAAGAAACGGCTTTAAATAACGAATATCTCCAAAATCATAACCAGCTGCATAAAGATCTTTCATTCTCCTAAAAATACTAATTAATACCTGTTCATAACTCCGGGCTGTGGGGTGATAATAAACTTGCCAATACATATGATATCTGGCTAAAATATAATTCTCGATTGCTTGTACACCAGAATTCTTAAAAACGATCTTTCCATCACAAACAGCCATCACTCGTAAAATTCGGGATAAATCGAATTGCCCATAAGTAGTACCACTAAAATAAGAATCTCTAAGTAAATAATCCATCCGATCAGCATCAAGTTGACTCGAAACCATCTGTACTAAAATTTTATTAGGATGTGTTTTTTCAATAACACTACTTACTCTATGTGAAAAACCATGATTAAATTTTTCTAAAAGATCATGTACTTCGGTCTTTCCGTTAATAATTTTAATTGTATATGCTTCGTGGTTTAAATCAAAGGCATCTTCAAAACAATGCGAAAATGGACCATGACCAATATCATGGAGTAAAGCTGCACACATTACTGTTAACTTATCATAATCATTTAAATAGGCTCCAATTGCACTATTAAAAATCATTTTTCGAGCAATAAAGTAAACCCCTAAAGAATGACAAAAACGCGAATGTTCCGCACTTTGATAGACCTGATGCGTCCCGCCTAATTGCTTGATTCTCCGAAGTCGCTGCATTTCATGACTATTGATTAAATCTAATATCAATGGTTGATCTACATGAATATAATTATGTACTGCATCACGAAAAACCTTACTATCTGTTAATTTCGTCTGTTCTAATCGATATGCCGCTTGATTCATCAGTCTTCCTCCTCGTACTCCTCAAAACGATATGTTTATTCTACATTTGGGTACTTCTTTATATCAACTTTTGATAAAAACATTTCTAAAGAACGAATAAATATTTTTTATCATCATACATAGCTTGATAAATAACAACTTCCTCCAATGTTTCACTATCTAACCCAATATTCATAACATAATATAGTTTGCCTTTGAAATGTCGATATAAATGTCGAGTCTTTAATTTTCGTTCCACGTTCTCACCACTTTTTCTATTTTCATTATAATACATCTTAAAAGTTTATGCTATAATTGAGTCTAGGAGGTATGACATATGTACATTAAAATCAATGAAGCAACAAACTATATTAAGACCCAATATCATGGAAAAATTGATTTAGCAATCATTCTCGGTTCAGGTCTAGGCCCACTTGCAGATGAAATTGAAAATCCTATCGAATTAGATTATCGCGATATCCCCCATTTCCCGATTTCTAATCTCATTGGACATGCCGGCAAGTTAATTATCGGTACATTAGAAAATAAAACAGTAATTGCCATGAAAGGACGTTTTCATTATTATGAAGGCAATGACATGGATATTGTTACACTGCCAATTCGTGTATTTAAAAGACTGGGAATTGATAATTTAATTTTAACTAATGCTTGCGGAGGAATCCGTGAAGATTTAAATCCTGGACAAATTATGCTGATTAAAGATCACATTGGTTTATTTACCCCAAGCCCACTACGTGGTCCTAATCTCGATGAATTCGGCCCTCGTTTTAAAGATATGAGTGAAGTCTATAATCGAAAATTAGGAAAACTTGCTCATCAAGTTGCCGATGACAATAATATTAGTTTAAAAGATGGTGTCTATGCTTTTTTTAAAGGCCCAATGTATGAAACACCAGCAGAAATATTAGCATATAGAGCCTTAGGTGCTGATGCAGTGGGAATGTCCACTGTACCAGAAGCCATTGTTGCTCGTCACTGTGATATGAAAACTCTGGGAATTTCGTTGATCACTAATAAAGCCGCAGGACTTTCAAACCAAGAATTAAATCACCAAGAAGTTGTAGAAGCGGCTAATAAAGCAGAAAAAGACCTAGTTACTTTAGTAAAAGGCATTATAAAAAATTGGTAAACTAAAAGCATCATACTAAACTGACCCTATAGAAAACACATTTATCGTGTTTACTCTATAGGGAACAATTTAAAGATGCTTTTTTATTTTATTTGCACAGTATTTAATTTTCGATTAACTTCACTAATGTCTTTATCATCCATAGCCCGAAGATACTTAATTGGTTGATTGGAATCATAAACATCTATTTGATCGACCCCTAATAACCTATCTCCATCTTCACCGTAAATATATCCTTGTCCTGCTAAATCAATGTTTGATTCATCAAAAACAGAAACAAGCTCATATTTGTCTGGATCCTTAAAAACATCATAGTATCTAACTACTGCTTTCACGACAACTGCCTTACCAACCTTTTGATCATTTACCCTAATATGATTTCCTTGATAAAAATATACTCCCTCCAGACGATATCCATCCATAGCCTTAACTTGCTGCTGTGCAAAATTTGCCGCCCATTCCTTATCATATGCTATTTTTTCTTGACAGGCTGTCATTATAAAAAGAAATAGTAATAAACAAATAAATTTCTTTAATTGTTGCATTATCCTCTCCTCCACAAGCTATTATATCATAAAAATATTTTTTTATTTTAAATAATCTTTATATTATCTAAGTTCTAATGATATTTACAAAATCTATAAAAATAATACAAATCCTAATAAATACTAGTCATTTAACCGATTAACGGACTAATCGTAAAGCTCATTATTTTTAATAAACCATGAAAAAATTTCATGTAATGAAATTTTCTTTGTAAAATATAAAGGCGAATATAATCCACGCAATGGGTTATATGGTATAGAATACGACCTTACCCTTCAAGATGTAGATATCTACCCCTATTCTTTTCCAGATGATTATTTTGATAAATTTATTTATGAGATTTCTCCAAAGTTTGTAGAAACTTACGGTCAATAAGCTGTTGCAGAAAATATCGGATTAAATAAAATATGTGGTTCTGGATACCGACTATCTCTAGAATTATTAATAAAGGACTTTGCATCATTCTTGCGTCCAGACAAAGCACAAGAAATTAAAAGCGATACAAGTGTAGCAAATGTTATCGCTAATCAAATTCCGGACAAGGATTGCTTTAAAGAAATTAAAGATATCGCTAAGAGAGCATGGTGGCTTGGTTGTGATTCAACACATTACGAAACACGATATAAGGATCATGATATTAATGATTTAAAAGAATGCATAGATATAACTGTGGCGACTATCGTTTTCTATTTGAAACGTGAACATTATTTGAAAACGATTCAGAAAAATCCCTAAGTTGACCTATCATTTTTCCCGATTTAGTCCAATACTGTATTACTGCAGTATATGGACTTTTTTCTGCTCCATCACCTGTCACAGTTCTTATAGCAATAACTTCTTCTACTTTTACAGAACTAATTTGATTCTTTTCCATAACTTACTCCTTTTTGTTTAACTCCCTTTTTTAGATTATAATTATTAAATTTGATATAATATATGCATCAACACTGCCACGTTGAAATCTAATGAAAGGAGATATTATATGCAGATTGAACACGACCATGTTAGTATGGAAAGCGAATTAGAATTTCATTGGACTGAAATCATGTCCAACTTAAATGATTTTAATGCACTGTTAGGAACTGATTTTACACCACTTTCTTCTCGTAATTTAATAACCGACAAAACAATTAACGCTATCACTAAATCACTTATTGAAGATGACGGTAAAATCGAAATATCTAAATTAGCTCCATACATTACTAGAAAGGCAATTTAATAGTCTTTAGAATTAAGGTTAAGTCATCAACGCTTAATCTTTTTTATTCAATCAATTTTTGTAATTCTTTAACATTTGATAATTCGACAATACTGAAATCAGCATTTTCAAACGGCTCATAACCCCACAAAAAATTATCACCTTCGATGCAAAAATAAACTATTGTTGTATCTTCCATTTCCTCAGTTTTGTCACTGAAATCTACAATCGTGGTTTTTGTATCAGCTCTTACTGCCATCCTTTACTCCTCCTAACTTCTTTTTAACTCCACTTTCAACAACGATTTATCAAATCACATAATTTTGAAAACTGTTATGATTTAGTTAGTCGACAGTATTAAGATAAAAGATATAATCACTAATACTGCACTTAACCCAAAAGCAAACAAAGTTGGTTTTATCAATGATTTATAGTCTTCCATAATAGCTATGCCTAATAGCAAAAACACACCTACTCCGCTTGATAATGCAAATCCAATTACAAAAAGCATACATAAAAATATTTTCATTCTAATTGTCCTTTCTTATCTTTATTACGTTTAAGAAACTTTCTCCTTGATTAGTTTTAACAAGTTTAACTTGTATTGTGACCAAAAAAATATAATCAGTTGGATAGTGATAAACTTGCGAAATAATTTCGTGATACCCACTTTTTACAATTCGCGGGTCTTTTTCCCACCTAATCAGCGTAGAAACATCAATTCCGAGTAATTCTGCTGCCTCTTGCTGATTTAACTCAGCGTTTACTCTTGCTGCCTTTAATGATATTTTAGGAATATTAATATCTTTTGTCACATGACCACCCCCTTACGAACTTAATTACACACAAGCTAAACTTGTATATCAAGTAAAAATTGTAAAAATGTTATATTTTATTGCATTAATACAAGTTTTACTATAAAATATTATTATCAGGAGGTAATTAAAATGAGTGATTCTGAAAAAACAAAAAAGATATTTGCTAAGAATCTTTTAAAATATATGGAACGCCACAACTTAAATCAAACTGATATTTCTGAAATCACAGGTGTTTCACAACAATCAGTATCTAATTGGTTAAATGCTAAATTGATGCCTAGAATGGGGATAATTGAGATATTAGCAGAATACTTTAAAATACTTAAATCGGATTTATTAGAGGAAAAACAAAACTCGACTTACATCCCCGACCACTTCGAATCAGTAACTGATGCGATGGAATTCATTCTAAGAGTTCCTGTAGTAGCCAATAACTGTGGTTACGACCTCGATACTATGTCTGAAGAAGAAATAATTGAAATGGCTGAGGATCTATCCGAAATGCTACAAATCATGGCAAAAAAACACAGGAAAAAATAATGATGGAAGTTCATGAAGTAATTGAATATTATAATCAAAACGGATTGAACGAGACATTAGATTATTTTGACATAGACATAATACACAAAGAACTGAGAGGGAAAACGGTTGAATCAAGATTAGTAATAGACTTTTATGGGAAAGCAACTATCTTTATTCAGCCAGATTTAGATGAGAATTACGAACAGTTTTTAAAGGCTCACGAGCTTGGGCACTATTTGTTACATTATCAATGTGATATAAGCTTTAATTACCTCACAAGGGTATACAAAACTAAAATAGAAAAAGAAGCTAACAGTTTTGCCTGCAAGCTTCTAATGAGCGATATTAATATAAAAGAACAAGAAAATATAGACTTTACTGCAATGGAAAAGGGAATTCCATTAAAAGTATGGCATTCAGTAATGAATTTAATTTAGTAATAACATATTATGTTTAAATAAAAAAAGGGAGGATTTTATTATATGGAATTACAAGAAAAAATGTACAATCTCAGTGAAAGGATTAAACAATTAAAAGAAAATATTCAAACTGAAGAAGCAACAAAACAGTCATTTATTTTACCATTTTTTCAGGCTCTCGGCTATGACGTTTTCAATCCGCTTGAATTCATACCTGAATTTACAGCTGATGTTGGAATTAAAAAACATGAAAAAGTCGACTATGCTATATTGCAAGAAGGTAAGCCATTAATCTTAATCGAAGCAAAATCATGCAACGAAAAATTAGACAAACATGATTCACAATTATTTAGATATTTTGGTACAACTGAATCTAAATTTGCAATTCTAACAAACGGAATTATATACAAATTTTATAGTGATTTAGATCAGCCAAATGTTATGGACTCACAACCATTCTATGTTTTGGACATGATGGATTTAAGCGATCAAGCAATTCAATATTTAGCTAACTTTAATAAATGTAATCTGGATATTGACAGTATAATGAATACTGCATCTGATTTAAAATATCTCAGTTTAACAAAAACAGCATTTAAAGAACTTATCGAAAATCCAACTGATGAATTTATAAAACTTTTATTAAACAGCGGCGTGTATGATGGATTGAAAAATCAAAAAGTTATTGATAAATTTAAACCTATTGTAAAACGTGGAATTAATCAATATATTAATGACAAAATGTCTTCAAAATTCAAGGAGACATTAAGCAGTAATGATGATGAAGTCATTGAGGAAAATAATGAACCAGACGAAGAAGTAAGCAAAATCAACACCACTATTGACGAGTTAAATGGTTTTGCAATTGTTAAAGCCATTTTACGTACTGAAGTAGAAGCTAAGCGTATTACATATAAAGATACAGAAAGTTACTTTGGTATTTTATTAGACAATAATATACGTAAATGGATTTGCCGTATTTACATTAACACTAAAGCTAAATACGTAATTATTTCTGATGAAAATAAAAAAGGAATAAAACATGATTTAGGTACCCTTGACGATCTATACAATTTATCTAATGAATTGAAAGACTCTTTAAAAAAATATCTCTAATTAAATCTAGACATAACCAAATACGGTAAACACACTTCATAGTGTTTATATGAATAAAATACGAAGGGAGAATTAAATTATGAAGAAAGTATTAAGTTTATTATTAGTTCTAGGGCTTTGCTTTGGATTAGCAGGATGTGGAGGAAGTTCTAAACCAGATGATATGACTGATGAATCATACAATGCTGCTAAAGAGGTTTTAGAAATCGCTGATAAATATCTTGATGATAAAATCGATAAAGATGAAGCAGCCGATTCTATTCGCTCTACTATGGATGGGTTTGAAGGAGATGGAGTTGGGGATATCAAAGTTAGAGAAAGAGCAAAACAAATAACATCTTCACTTTATATTAGCGAATCCTCTGTTCAAGAAGCAAGAGACAATTTAGCAGAAGTTCTAGAAAATTAAAATAAAAAAACCACCCTACGCCAATAGGATGATCATTCGCAAATAGGCCTCGTAAAGCTACTATCGCTGACAAAATAATTTTAACACAATATATAAATTGAATCTAGACATAACCAAATACAGGAAGGGAGAGATGGGGATGGATCCAACAACAACTTACGCTGCAAAAGTAGCTATTGATACAGCAAAAGAAATTGCTAAACCCAGCATAAAAGTACTTAGTAAAAATTTAGCTGATATAGTAGATGGTATTACTTGTCCAGGTGCATTCTGGGGACAAAATAAGAGATTATTATTAGAAGTTGAACAAAAGCGGTTAAAAGAAGATTTAGAAAACGGTATGCACAGAGTTTCTAAAGAAAAAATAAAAGAACCTGCAATGAACATTGTAGGTCCTGCATTAGAAACTTTTAACTATTATTTTGAGGAATCATATTACAGAGAAATGATTGCTAATTTATTACTGGCTGCATGTAACAGCGATTATAATGATATCATTCACCCAGCATTCATATCAATAATTAGACAGTTATCACCTGTAGACGCAATGGTCCTTCGAGATTTAGCCAACACTGAAATTTTGACTGGCATAACTTTAAATAAGGACAATAATGAATATTTAGTAATTCCTGGTACTACAATTTATGATAAAGGTCCTGAAAAATGTGATATGGCAATATCAAATCTCGAACGATTAAACATATTGAACGTAATTCACGGTATTAATGTTGAACACCTAGTCTTTGTTGTAGAAGATGACGAGGAACTAGATAAAGAAAATAATATTGACCCTAGATACCAAGCTACAAAAGCTTATTTTGAAAAATTAAATTATTCAGTGTCTAGCAATACTATGAAATTAACTACTTTTGGAAAAAGCTTCTTGAAAACTTGCTTTGAGACAAAATATTAATACACTGTTTCACTAACAGAACGTTTTTTCTTTGATATTTCAATTGTAATGATGCTGATAGATAGTCAATCAGATTGATGAAAATATAAGATATAATCGTACACATAAGCATTGAGTTAATTAATATCCACATAATTTCTTCACTTCCTCGATCTTATCTATAAGGTCTCGTTCTGTTTGGTGCTGATCTACTATCATTTTAGTAAAAACGAATATCGCATAAAACAAACATATTATGGTAGTGATTAAAACAACTGTCATATAAATCGTGATCTCATCCACTATATTTTCACTCCTATCTTCTTAAATTATACTGTAAACACAATTGAAAGATTCGCAACCTTTTAATTATTAGCTAAACTTATATCTACCATAAGTATAACTTATATCTTAAATTAATTCAAAACAAAAAACTCCACTGCTACCAACAGTGAAGTTTGAATGAAGTACTACCAATACTTCATATTTATAAAAGACTCAACCAAAAGTCCTTTTACGTGCTTAATTATATCATTTAAACACGTCTAAGGCAAATTATAGAAAGGACGTGTTTTCATGATGCCTAGAAAGCAGACTTTTAAGCGCAGGCCAAATAAAGCAGGAACAGTAATAAAACTATCAGGTAAACGAAGACGTCCCTGGTGCGCTAAAATAACTACTGGAAAAGACATTATTACCGGTAGACAGATACAAACAGTACTGGGAACCTTTGAGACCTGGGATGAGGCTGATGATGCTTTGACTTTATACAGGCTTGGTCAAAAGAATAAGATTACTGATACGGAAGCTGAAGCATTGGCACCTGATACATTTCAAAAACTTGTTGATCAGCGTGAAAAGAATATGCCTACCTTTAAAGAAATCTTTGATATTATATATCAGGAAGAATTATGCATATTATCAAAAAGTGCTGCTCAAGGTTATAGATCGTGGATTAAACATTTTAATAGTATATACCACCACAAGATCAGTCAAATAAGTCTGGCCGATCTGCAGGAAATATTTGATCGTGATAAAGCTGGTTACGGTACAAAAGTACATATGAAAGTTTTAGTTAGCAAAATATTTGAATATGCAGTTATTCACAAATATATAAATCGTGACGATGATTACACTGAATATATAAAATGTGGCAAAGCAAAAGAAAGCACTAAACATTATGCTTTCTCAAATGACGAAATAGGAGCATTGATGAGCGATAACAGCGATATGGCTAAAATAATACTTATTTATATATTCACCGGTTTAAGAGCAAATGAACTGCTGAATATCCCGCGTAAAAATATTTATTTAAACACAGAATTCCCCTATTTAGTATCTGGATCAAAAACTGATGCAGGTAAAAATCGAGTAATTCCCATTCATACTTTTATCGAACCTTTTGTTAAACAGCTGTTGATGAAGAAAAAGAAAAGAATAATTGACTGTACCTACTATCAGTTTTCATCTATGTTCTCCTCTTTTTTAACTAATCATAATATGAAGCATACAATACATGATACTAGGGATACATTTGCAACATTATGTCAGTCTAACAACGTTGATCTGTTTATAAGAAAACGTATTCTTGGTCACAAAATGAAAGATATAACCTTTGATACTTATACATCTACCGTAATTGAAACATTATATAAAGAAATCAACAAAATTAAGGTGCCTAAGCCTTGATTTTTTGTTACTTATTTGTTACTTACGAGGTACATTTAACTGCTTCTAATTGCCTGAAACCCTTGATTTATCGTCAATAAGATGGATAGATATTTTCAAGTCTTGAAAAAACAAAACATTTATTTGAATAAACGTGTATGCTTTATGTGTAAAATAAATATACGGAGGAAATAAGATGGAAAAGAAACCTGTAAAAATTGTAACAATTGGTGGAGGTAGTAGTTATACTCCTGAATTAATGGAAGGATTTATTAAAAGATATGATGAACTTCCAATCAAAGAAATTTGGTTAGTAGATATTGAAGCTGGTAAAGAAAAACTAGAAATCGTTGGTGCTATGGCACAACGTATGTGGGACGCTTCTCCTTACGATGTTAAAGTACATTTAACTTTAGATCGTCGTGAAGCTTTAAAAGATGCTGATTTCGTTACTACTCAATTCAGAGTTGGTTTATTAAACGCTCGTATTAAAGATGAAAGAATTCCATTCTCTTATGGTATGTTAGGACAAGAAACAAATGGAGCTGGAGGAATCTTCAAGGCATTTAGAACAATTCCTGTAATCCTTAGCATTGTTGAAGACATGAAAGAATTATGTCCAAATGCATGGTTAGTAAACTTCACAAATCCTAGTGGTATGGTTACTGAGGCAGTTATGAAATATGGTAAATGGGATCGTGTAATCGGTTTATGTAACGTACCAGTTGGGGCTATGATGGCTGAACCAGAAACAATCGGAACAACTTTAGATAAATTAATTTATAAATTTGCTGGATTAAACCATTTCCACTGGCACCGCGTTTTTGATTTAGACGGTACAGATGTAACTGGAAAAATCATTGATGCAATGTATGAAGGTAAAGATTCTGGTATTCCTGCAAATATTCATGATATCCCATTCTTTAAAGAACAATTAAAACAAATGAATTTAATTCCTTGTGGATATCATAGATATTACTATCGTCAACAAGAAATGTTAGCTCATGGGCTTGAAGAATATAATGGAATTGGAACTCGTGGACAACAAGTAAAACAAACTGAAGCAGAATTATTTGAATTATATAAAGATCCAAATTTAAATTACAAACCTGAACAATTAACTAAACGTGGTGGTACTCACTATTCAGATGCTGCATGTGAAACTATCGCATCAATCTATGCTAATAAAAATACTCACCTTGTTGTAACTACTAAAAACAATGGTGCTGTACCTGATCTTCCTGCTGATTGTGCTGTAGAAGTATCTGCTCATATCGGTTCAGCTGGAGCTTTAGCTATCGCTTTTGGACCATTAGAACCTGCTCAACGTGGTTGGTTACAATGCATGAAAAATATGGAATTATGTGTTGAAGAAGCTGCTGTAACTGGTGATTATGGATTAGCTTTACAAGCATTTATCTTAAATCCACAAATTCCTTCTGGTGAAAATGCTAAACGTGTTTTAGATGAATTATTAATTGCTCATAAAAAACACTTACCACAATTTGCTGATAAGATCGCTGAATTAGAAGCAGCTGGTGTTACAGTAAAAGATGAAATCGCTAGAGATTTAGACTAAATAAAAAATTCGTGAATTTGATATGATCTCTCTAAAATAGACAACTTAAATAAAGTTGTCCATGAAAAGAGGGATCTTTTCTTATGGAACGTAATATACAATAAAAAAAGATACAAGCGGTTTTAGAGTATAAGAACAGAATTAAAGAAATAAAACAAATAATAATTCAAGAGCATTTAAATAGTAAAGATTCTTTGAGAGATTTAAGCAATAAATACAATACTCATTCTTCTTCATCTTTATGAAGTTGGGCTACCAGTTATAATAGTCACTAAAAATTAACAGATTATGATCCTAAAGGAGATGTCTACATGACCAAATCAAAAAAAGCAACATTAGAAGAAATAATTAAAATTGTATAATATTATTTAGATTATGAGAAAGAATATAAATCAGCAGCTGAACTTTTTGAGGTTTCTTACTCACAAGTATATCAATGGGTAAAGAAATATTTAGAATTAGGTGAAGAAGGTCTAAAAGACAGTAGAGGTAAGCGCAAAGAGGAATCACAATTAAATGAGTTAGAAAAATTACAATATGAAAACGAACGTTTAAAACACCAATCTGAACTTAAAGAAAAAAATATTATCTTAAAAAAGTTGAAGGAAGCTAATATTACTCAAAGTATGTCAAGAGTTGGAAAATGTATCGATAACGGTTCTGCTAAAAGATTTTGGAGAATTATTAAAAGTGAGATGTATTATCTTAACAAATTTAATTCTTTCAATGAATTAAAAAAAGCAATTGAAACTCATATTGACTTCTACAATAACGAAAGATTTAATAATAAGGTACCAATGAAAGTACGTTTAGAAGCTCTAAATGGTACTGAAAATCCAGCACAATATCCTACCAATAATTCATTAAATTACGCAATGGTATAATAAAAGATGCTTTACCAAATGGAAAAGCATCTTTTATTTTGTTATTTCTTATTTCTTGTTGGTTTGTACATCCCACCCGGTGAATAATTATCTGCATATTTTTTAGATACTTTTTTCACTAATGAAACTACTTTTTTCTTTATAGCCATGTTTTTTCACCTCCATACTTACACCTGTAAAAAATAAAGTAAAACCAATTATCATGCTTAGTCGTGGTTCTATAGGATAAATTAATCCAATCACAGCCAGACATCCCCAAAAAATTAATTTACTTATTTTCACATTCCGTGCTTCATGATTTTCTTGCCACATAAATGCTTTAGCAGCAATAAGTATTGCCATAATTAGAAGATAGCTATTTTCAAAATCCGCAAAATAGAGCGTACCAAGATATAACAAAGTCGTTAAAAACATACAGCGATAAAAACTATCAGCATGATAACCGTCTACAAATGTCCGTAATCCAACTAATGCAATAATAAATATTATTGTTTCTAGTACCATATTTCTAAAAATGCCGATTGCTAACAACAAAAAAAATAAAATCATTTGAGTCAAAATGAGTTCAATACCAAATCTTACTTCATCAATTTCATCCTCAGTCACATTATCAACATCTAATAAAAATATGCTTATTTTTTCACAAAAACGTTTCATATCTATCCTCCATGTCCATTATACTATTAAATCTTCCTAAAAATATTTTCAATGTACTAACCGGTCCTATTTTGTTATTAAATACTTCTAAAAAAATTAAAACTTTGTGCCGGACAATAGCACAAAGCTTTAAAAAAAGAGATTAGATTATTAATTCAAACTTCTATCCAATAGACGTTTGTGAGAAATAGCTATAAATATTACTTGCGGCCATGTAGTAATATTATAACTTGGAGATTATGTATAGAAAGACAATACTTTTTATTTTATTATTATTACATCTCTCCCATAATCTATTATACTACACAACTTAACAGCTTGCGGTTTTATCCTTTTTTTCTACACTAACGGTCAATATTATGACATAAACGGCTTTTTAATTATCAACATTCAGTAAAATATCGCAATGCACCTTGTTATTTTCATAGAAATATTCCATTGTTCCATGATAGGTTTCTACAACCTCTTTAATGATTATTAATCCTTTTCCATGATCTCTTCCTTTTTTACTTTCATAATTAAGAGGTCTATTAGTCGAATTTATTATGCTGATCAAAAGCATATTGCCTTTACTAAAAATTTTGATTTCAACTATCTTCTCCGCTGTTTTTAAAGCAGCTTCAGTAGCATTATCTATCAGATTAAATAATAGAGAACATAATTTGTCTTGAGCAATATTAACATTGCGATCAATCACTGCATCTACAACATAATTAACTTCATCGTTATTGCGAATCTTCGCATTTAAACAAGCATCTACAAAAATATTTCCCGTACGTATCAATTTAACTGGAGCATTTAAATCTTCTTTAATTGCTTTTAAATATTGGTTAGCGACTGATTCTGTTTCGACTACTTCTTCTAGGACTTGTAAATGATTATTAATGTCATGCTTAAACTTATAAAGACGTTCTTGTTCTTTTTCTAATTCACTAATATGACGGCGAGTTGTAGCATATGAATAATTTGCTAACTCTAACTCCTTATTACGTAAATACATACGGGAAGAATTGATGATATAATTATTTACCAAAATCATTTGAACACCTGCTAAGATCAATATAAAAAAGATATAAATATCCCCCTGTTCAACTGATAATACGTTTAAAATCAGTACAATAATCACTTCAACAATATTGATCAAACAAAACGAATATAAAAATTTTTTAGGTAACTGATGTTCCACAAAATCACGTTTTTGAACCGCATATTTGCATATCAATGCTGATGATATATAGTTTCCTAAAGGAAAAACAACTCGCATACTCCCCCATACGATATCCAAATATGTATTGTCAAAAATTTCTAGCGCCACTGCAATCATAACTGAGCCGACAATAATTTGAATTGAATAATAAATTGTAGTGATAAACAAATTATTAAGCCTAAATCTCTTAACCAATACCCCACAATAAATAAAATCCAAACTAATACACATTAAATTACCAATTACATATAACCAGCCATTATGTGGTGAAGTATACGTAACAATATTCAAAACAAACGTATAACTTAATATAACCATAATATTTCTAAGCATGTTTTCTTTACGAATATATGGATAGGTTAATGAAATAACATAACTTAAAGCAACAACATATATCAATGTATATAAATACTCAATAAAAAAATTAATCATCACTCTTTGATCTCCTGCATTAAAAGATTAAATACATCTTTTTTTCTTCTTCTACTAATTTCTAGCGATTCATCAATACCTTTTAATTTTAAAATATATCCATTCATCGAAACAACCATATTAATATTGATTATCTGACTTTTATTTATTTGGACAAAATTATCTGGTAAATACTGATTAACTTCTTCAAGCGTCATATAAGGAATATAGAAATTATTATCATTAGTATAAAAATGTAAGTATCTTTTTACTGATTCGATATAAATAATATTTCTACTTCGAAAATGAAAAATCTCTCCCTTTTTCTTGATCCAGATATCATCATTTTGTTGTCTACGATTTATCGCTTTAAGCAAGGTTGGCGTTAACTTTGTTTCTAATTCTGATTTAAGTAAATATCCTGCTATATTAATATCAAACGCCTCCTGCATTTTATTTTCATAATTAGTTATATATATTATGATCGTATTTTGTTTCAATAATTTTTTTGCTACCTGTATTCCACTCATTGTTGGCATATCGATATCTAATAAAAGAATATCAAAGTTTTTACCACAATTAAAAAACTCTTCAACATCTTGAAAAAGTTCAACTGTATATGGTTCCTTAATTCTAGCCTCCTCTACATACCCTCTGATTCTAAGTAGCATTGACCGCTCATCATCTAGTATACCTATTTTCATCTTTACACCTCATTTATTTATTATACTTGATAAAACCTTTTTTGACTAATTAAAAAAGGCCCTTAGGCCTTATCCTGTTGCTTTTTTTCATAGTAATTTCTTACCAGCACTTGTGTTTTACGAATATGATTTTGAATTTTTTCTTTAGCTAAATCCTTATCACGAGCTAAAATTGCCTCATAAATTTCTCGATGCTCCTGTGCTGCTGAAATTAAACGATCCGGTTGACGAATTGAATGCCTTGAAGTTACATGAATATAATAATTAATATCTGTTAATAATTGCTCAAAATACTTTGATTGGGTACAACGATAAATAGCCTCATGAAAAGCAATATTAATTTCATTAAACTTCTCTTGATCACCTTTTTCAGCATAAAATTCCATTAAATCATACACTTCTTTTATCTTTTCAAGTTCCTCATCATTAATTCGCTCAATTGCTAATTGGATTGCTAGCCCTTCTAAAGCATAACGAATTTCCAACATATCATCGATATCACGATGAGAAAACCCTAGTACATAAACTCCTTTATTAGGAATACTTTTAACCAAACCTTCTAATTCCAACTGTTTTAGAGCCTCACGAATTGGAGTTCTAGAAATATTCAACTCTTTAGACAAAGCAACTTCATTTAATTTTTGTCCTTGAGTATATTCCTCATTTAAGATTTTATCACGCAAAACGGTGAAAATTTTATTTCCAAGCGACCCATGTCCGGTATTTTCTAATAAATTCTTTGTCATTGTTTAACCTAACTTTCTGATGATGGCTGCGGTGAACTCGTCTGTTGAAGCACTACCCCCAATATCAGGTGTTACAGTAGTTCCTTCTTCAACTACAGCTGCTAAAGCCTCACGCAATTTATTAGCATCATCTAATTTCCCTAATGCCTCTAACATTAATGCAAATGCTAATAATAATGCACTCGGATTAGCGATACCCTTACCAGCAATATCTGGTGCACTTCCATGAACAGCTTCATAAATTCTAAATTCATCACCAATATTCCCACTTGGTGCAAATCCTAGACCGCCAACTAATCCAGCACATAAATCAGAAACAATATCACCATATAAATTTGGTGCAACTAAAACATCAAAAGTTTCTGGACGAATTACTAATTGCATACACATGTTATCAACAATAACCTCTTGTGGCTCAATATCTGGATAATCTTTAGCCACATCTCTAAACGCTTCTAAAAATAATCCATCTGTATATTTCATAATATTCGCTTTATGAACTGCTGTCACTTTTTTACGTCTATTGTTCTTAGCATATTCAAAAGCATAACGACAAATCTTTTCACTCGCTTCACGAGTAATTAATTTAATTCCATTTGCCATATTTGGATTGATCATATACTCAATCCCTTTATATAAATCTTCGGTATTTTCACGAATCATAACCAGATCAATGTCTTCATAACGAGAATTGATTCCTTTAAATGATTTGATTGGACGAACATTAGCATAAGTTGCAAACTGTTGTCGCAAGGCAACATTGACACTTCTAAATCCCGTTCCAATCGGCGTTGCTGTCGGACCTTTTAAAGCCCATTTATATTCTTTAATAGCATCAACAAGTCCTGGTTCAAAAACTTCTTTCGTTGTAGCTGCATATTCAGCACCAGCCTGATATTCCACCCATTCAATGTCAAGCTTCATCGCTTTAGTGATATCAACGACACTCTTTGATATTTCTTTTCCAATTCCATCACCAGGGATTAAAACAGCTTTCATTAAAATTCACCTCCCAATTCTTTAATTGCATTTAATAAACCACCGTAATTAATCATTACTTTTTCACGAGGTGATAATGTTAATTCAGCCTCGATTGAATCATTAGTAGTTTCATTAATTACTTTTACTTTACCATTATGTTCAACAACATCTTTGATATTAACGATTTTATAACTATCTTGGTCATTGAAGAAATCTTGGTCTTTAGCTTCAATAACTAAAGGTAAAATACCATTATTAATTAAATTAGAACGATGAATTCTCGCAAATGATACTGCAAAGATTGCTTTAATCTTTAAATAGTTTGGTACTAAAGCCGCATGTTCACGGGAACTTCCTTGACCATAATTATCACCACCAACGATGAATCCCCCATTATTAGCAATTGCACGATCATAGAATTCAGGATCTACTTTACTGAATGAAAATTTTGCTAAATGTGGCACATTTGAACGATATGGCAATAATTTGCTATCTGAAGGAACAATATGATCTGTCGAAATATTATCACCAACTTTTAAAACAACTTTTCCACTAATTTCATCTGTAATTTTTTCTCCACGTGGAACCGGTTTAATATTAGGTCCCATATATACTTCATTATTTTCGTCATATTCATCAATGAAGAAATTTCCATTTTTAATAAATGGGGTATTTGGCACCTCTTCTAAATACATATCATCTTCAAATTCTTCTGACATGTACCCTTTAATTGCGCTCAATGCCGCAATTTCCGGTGATACTAAGTATACGCTTGCATCATTTGTTCCTGAACGTCCCTTGAAATTACGATTAATCGTTCTTAATGAAATCCCTTTTGAGAGCGGTGCTTGACCCATTCCAATACATGGTCCACAACCACATTCAAGAATCCTTGCTCCAGCTTGAACCATATCAGCTAATGCTCCATTTTGTGAAAGCATCGCAAGAATTGAACTTGATCCTGGCGCAATAACTAAAGAAACATGATCCGCAACTTTGCGTCCTTTTAAAATCTTAGCTGCCTTCATCATGTCAGCAAAAGATGAGTTAGTACAACTTCCTATCACAACTTGATTTACTTTCATTCCTTCAAGTTCTTTTACTGGTACTACCGCATCTGGACTATGAGGCTTAGCAGTCATTGGCACTAATGCACTTAAATCAACATCTAATTCTTGATCATATGTAGCATCTTCATCAGCTTTCATTTCAATGTAATCATCTACTCGCCCTTGTTGTGCTAAATATTCTTTTGTTCTTTCATCGGTCGGGAAAAGTGATGTAGTGGCTCCCAATTCAGCCCCCATATTACAAATCGTAGCACGATCAGTCAATGATAATGAAGCAACTCCATCTCCCGTATATTCAATAATCTTATTAACGCCACCCTTAACCGTTAATTGCTGAAGAATATATAAAATAATGTCTTTTGCACTTACCCATGGTGCTTTTTTTCCAGTCAAATTAACTTTAACAACACTAGGACATTGTAAGTAATATTTACCTGTTGCCATCGCTACTGCGACATCTAATCCCCCTGCCCCAATAGCAATCATACCCATTGCTCCACAAGTTGGTGTATGTGAATCTGATCCAACTAGAGTCTTTCCTGGTTTTGAGAAGTTTTCTAATTGTAATTGATGACAAACTCCATTACCTGGTTTTGAAAAAACAATCCCATGCTTTTTAGCCACACTGCGGATAAATTCATGATCATCCATATTTTCAAATCCTGTTTGTAACATGTTGTGATCAATATATGCCACTGCTTTCTCTACTGCAACATGTTTAATATTCATTGCTTCTAGTTGAAGATAAGCCATTGTACCTGTTGAATCTTGTGTTAGTGTTTGATCAATTTGAATTCCAATTTGTTCTCCCGGAACAAGATTTCCATCTTTAAGTTTACTACTTAAAATTTTGTATGCTAAATTCATACCCATCACGATATACCCCCATTATTCTTATATTGCATACAATTATACAAAAAAACAATCTTGATTACAACCCTTTGGAGCAAATTTTACCACAAGATGTACTAAAAATAAAACACTTTAATAAAAATCTATTATTTACTTGATTTAATCGAGTAATTTTTAATTACACTTTTTTAATAATAAATTTGTGAATTCCTAAAATAAAATATCTACTTTTCTTCTTAAAACAAAAGCCTTACTATAAATATCAATGAAAATATGTTAGAATACATTGGGTGATAAAATATGTTAATAGAATGTTCAAATATAACAAAATCATTTCAAGGGATTCCCTTATTAAAAGATATAACCTTTAAAATTGATGATCATGATAAAGTCGCAATTATCGGAGTTAATGGTGCTGGTAAAACTACTATTCTAAAAATTATTGCGGGCGAAGAAAACTATGATAGCGGTGACCTTTTTTGTAATAAAGAATTAACACTAGGTTATTTAAAACAACAGCATGACTTAGCTATGGATAAAACAGTTTACGATGTTGGCCTTGATGTTTTTGCACCATTGATCACAATTGAAAATCGACTACGTCAATTAGAGAATGAAATGACAACTGATCATAGTGAACGTATTTTAAATGAATATGATCGTCTAACTCAATCATTTCATGATAAAGATGGATATAGTTATCCCAGTAAATTAACCGGCGTTTTAAAGGGACTGGGCTTTAGCGAAGAAGAATTCAATTTAAAAGTTTCAATGCTATCTGGTGGTCAAAAAACACGTTTAGCTCTTGCTAAAATGCTGCTTCAAGAACCAAAGCTATTGTTACTTGACGAACCTACTAACCATTTAGATAATAGTGCTATTAATTTCTTAGAAGGATATTTAAAAAATTATCCTCATGCAATCATCACAGTCAGCCATGATCGTTACTTTATTGATCAAGTTTCTAATAAAATTGTAGAAGTCGAAAATGGAAAATCCAAAAGCTATAAATGTAAATATAACGAATATTCAATTTTAAAGAAAAAGCAAAGAGCTGTTGATTTAAAACATTATTTAAATCAACAAAAAGAAATTAAAAGAATTCAAGAGAGTATCGATACACTAAAATCATATAACCGTGAAAAACAAGTTAAACGAGCCGAATCTAAAGAAAAGCAGTTAGCTAAAATTGAACGTATTGACAAGCCTGAGAACTTGCCAGATACAATCACGATTAATTTTAAACCAAAACGTGAGTCCGGTTTTGATGTTTTAAAAATAGAGAACCTAGCTGTTAAATTTGATGAAATTTTATTTAAAAACATTGATATCGATATAAAAAAACAAGAGCGTATTGCTCTTGTCGGGGATAACGGTGTGGGTAAAACAACTCTTTTTAAAACTATCCTCGATCAGCTAAATGCTTATCAAGGTAAAATTAAATTTGGTAGTAAAGTAGACCTTGCTTACTATGATCAAGAACATAGCACACTAGCAATGGATAAAACTATTTTTAATGAAATTAGTGATAATTTTCCTAAGATGACTAATACTGAGATTCGCAACAGTCTTGCCTTATTTAACTTCAAAGGCGATGATGTTTTTAAAGAAATCTCTTTACTTTCTGGTGGTGAAAAAGGACGTGTTGTACTTACTGAAATATTATTAAAACAAGCAAATCTTTTAATTTTAGACGAACCAACCAACCACTTAGACATTGCTTCTAAAGAAGTTCTTGAAGATGCCTTAAACCAATTTGAAGGAACAATCTTCTTTATTAGCCATGACCGCTATTTCATTAATAAAGTAGCAACTCGTGTGATCGAATTAACGAGCACAAAAGCCATCAGTTACGATGGTAATTACGATACTTATTTAAATCATAAAAGCGTTGCTAAGCCGCTCAAAAAAGAAAATGTTGATTATCTTGATATGAAACAGCAAAATGCTCTTTATCGTAAACAGCAAAATAAAATAAAAAAGATAGAAACTAATATTTCTATACTAGAAACCAAGATCAACACTTTAACTGAACAGCTTCATAGTGAAGAAGTTCTAAATGATTATCAGAAATATAATCAGATCAATGATGAAATTTCCGAATTAGAAAATCAGTTAAATACTTTAATGGAAGAATGGGAAGCCCTGCAATAAGGGCTTTTTATATTCTTTTAACTCCAAGAATACAATAATTTTCATCTACACCTGAGCCTTCACAATCAACATACTCAACTTTTACTACACAACTGATATTTGTTTTTCCTAGTTTTCGTAAAGAAACACAATCCCCCTGCTCAATTCCCTCTTCTTTACAAACAACTAAATGGTTAATCACACCGTTACAGATTTTATCAAAATATTGGCTGTCAACCTGTAAACTACACATACTAAAACTCCTTTCAAATCTTTAAATATTGTTTATAGTGATTAGATCCATCAATTTCTTCAATTCGTATCTCAATCGTTTTTTCTAAATCCTCTACAATTGTTTTTTCATTAACCAGATTTTTTTGACTAATCCAAGACTGATATAGTGGATAAATTATAAATCTTAATGTTAAAGCAATTGATAACAATCCGAAATCTATTGATACACCTAATATTAATGGTTTAAGTAACATTCAACCATACCTCCTAGTATTGCCATTCACTCATGCTTTGATACTATCTAAATCACAATAACTAACACATATATATGCTCTAAATAATTTATTATGTCAGTTAAATAAAACATTACTACTATACTTAACCATATATTGCATTACTTTTTTGTCTAATCTAGTGGAAATAAAAATACTTTAATTCTTCAATCCAAATATTTAAATAAAAAAAGAGCAAAATAATTAAATATCCTGCTCTTTTCTATTAACCGTTTAGTAATTTTATTTAATCGATTTCTTTACCAGATCCAGCTCTTTGCTAATTTCCAATAATTCCTTAATTGCAATTTCTAGATTTTGTCTTGGGTGCTCTTCTAAGGACTTCTTAGTCGTACTAATTCTCTCGGCTATGTTTTCTAAACTTTCCATGTTAATTCTCCCTTTTTCTTTATTCTACCATTTTACTATACTCTATCATGCCATATTTTTGCAGACCATATCAGACTATGATAAATTAAAAAAATGTCCAATTTAAGCTACATTAATTTAAATTAATAATAATAACTTTCTTGCTCTCCATGATAATATACTTTTGATAAAGAAATATACAAAAATCTCTTACGATTACAATTATAACAAATTCATCACATTAGTCCAAGATAAAAAAATTTTTCTCTAGTTTATAAAATAAAGCAATTATTAGAATAAAATGCATATTTTTCATTTTTAAAGGTTATATTTAGCCAATATGTATTACCCTTACACTTAGTAAATCTTTGATTTTACCATCCCTCTTTAGTGCTTTTTTCATATTTTGGAAAACGGTTCCATTTACATTACTTTAAGGTATAATAAAGCCGTAAAAACAAGGAGGAAATAAAATGTTACACAAAAAACTAAAACCATTCCCAAGTGATTTTTT
>ERZ506425.95-NODE-95-length-61204-cov-8.43957_pt1 | contig 61204 bp, 45 predicted proteins | sample MGYA00513667_ERZ506425 | MGnify/ENA metagenome assembly ERZ506425
AGCCTCCCTTTCCTCGGACTTTTATTTCCCTGTCCAAGAAATGGGAGGCAGTTCAATGTCGTGCCCAGACGTCGGCTTTTCTTAACGCGATGATGCCCTTAAATCCCCAGACGTGGGGGGGGGTTCTTAGTGCCTGGGCGTCCGCCTCGCCCAGACGTCGGCAAATCTTCGCGGCGGAACGGCAGCACGGCCACGCGGCTACGTGGCCGCCCGCGAGCTATTTGTCGGCGAAGTTCACCGAGCAGGAGCCGCCCTCGGGGTGCACGAGGTCGGCCAAGGTCTTCGAGTCGAGGTAGCTCGAGGTCACGCGCCCGAGGTCGCGCCAAACGCCGACGGTCGAGCAAGTGCTCACCTGCGGGCAGATGGTGCCGTTGGAGCAGTCGAGGCAGTTCACGGGCGCAAGCGAGCCTTCCGCCGCGCGCAGGATCTCGCCGAGCGTGTAGTCCTTGGGGTCGCGCGTGAGCTTGTAGCCGCCGCCCTTGCCGCGCTGGCTCTGGACGTAGCCGGCCTTGTGCATGAGCGAGATGACCTGCTCGAGGTACTTGCGCGAGATGTTCTGGCGCTGCGAGACGTCGCCCAGGGAGACCCAGCCCTCGTGCCCGGCGAGGTCGGCCATCGCGCGCAGGGCGTAGATGCCTTTCGTCGAGAACATTCCCATGTCCGGTCTCCAATCAAAAAATCAATAAGAAAAGAAGCAAAGAAGTGCCCAGGCCTACTTGTTCTCCAGCATTTCCTCGAGGGTGCACCAGGCGAGCTCGGCGCACTTGACGCGCGCGGGCATGTGGGCGATGTCCTTCAGGATCGAGGCGTCCTCGAGGTCGGCGAGCGCCGGGTCGTCCTCGGAGATCTCGCCGCGGACCATCTGCATGAAGAGCTTGCAGAGGCGGATTGCCTCCTCGGGGGTCTTGTCGATCATGAGGTCGCTCATGATGTCGGCCGACGCCTGGCTGATGGCGCAGCCGTGGCCGGTGAAGGCGGCCTCCTCTATGGTGCCGTCGTCGGCGAAGCGGACCGAGAAGGTGAGTTCGTCGCCGCAGGAGGGGTTGACGCCCTCGTGCGTGCAGTCGGGGCACTCCATCTGGTACTTGTAGTCCGGGTGGGACACGTGGTCCATGAACTCGGCGTTATAAAGGTCAGTCACGGCCATGGAATACCTGCCAAACTTGCTCGAGGCCGTCGATCAGGCGATCGACGTCGGACTTGTCGTTGTAGAAGGCCACGCTGGCGCGGCAGCAGGCGAGGTTCTCCACGCCGAGCCAGGTGAGTAGGGGCTGGGCGCAGTGGTGGCCAGCGCGGATGCAGACGCCGGACGCGTCGAGGATGCTCGCCACGTCGTGCGGGTGGATGCCGCGGACGTTGAAGCTCACGACACCGTGGTGGGCCGAGGCGTCGGCGGGTCCGATGACGTCGATGAAGTCGAGCTCGGCCATGCGGCCCATGAGGTAGGCGACGAGCGCGGATTCGCGGGCGGCCACGGCGTCGTAGCCCACGGTGCGGGTGAGGTAGGCGAGCGCGGCGCCGGTGGCGTAGATGCCCGCGGCGTCCTGCGTGCCGGCCTCGAACTTCTCGGGCACGGGCGCCCAGGTGGCATCCTGCTCGGTAACGGAGTCGATCATCTCGCCGCCGGTGAGCATGGGCGGCATGGCGTCGAGCAGCTCGTGGCGTCCCCAAAGCACGCCGATGCCCATGGGGCCGAGCGCCTTGTGGGCGCTGAAGGCGAGGAAGTCGGCGCCGAGCTCGCGGACGTCAACGGCCATGTGCGGAACGGACTGGGCGCCGTCGACGACGACGTAGGCGCCCTGCGCGTGGGCGGCCTCCGCGATCTTCTCGACAGGGTTGCGGACGCCGAGGACGTTGGAGACCTCGGTCGCGGCGACGATTCGCGTCTTCGGGCCGATCTTCGCGGCAATCTCCTCGTCGCGAATGACGCCCTGGTCGTCGGGGTAAAGAAGGACGAGCTTGGCCCCGGCCGCGCGGCATACCTGCTGCCACGGGATGAGGTCGGAGTGGTGCTCCATGATGGTCACGGCCACCTCGTCGCCGGCGTGAAGGACGCCCGGCGCGAAGGACTTTGCCACGAGGTTCAGGCTCTCGCTCGTGTTGCGGGTAAAGACGATGTCGTCCGCGGCGGGCTTGCCGGCCTCGTCGACGGCGCCTATGAGCTCGGCGATCTGCTTGCGCACGGCGGCGATCTCGGAGGTTGCGCGCACCGAGAGACTGTAGAGGCCGCGCAGCGGGTTGGCGTTCATCTGCGTGTAGAAGTCGCGCTCGGCGTCGAGTACGCAGGCGGGGCGCTGCGCCGTGGCCGCGGAGTCGAGGAACGCGAGCTCCGGGTGGCCGGCCAGCAGCGGGAAGTCCGCCTTGTAGGGGTTCTTCTCGATATCAACCATTAGTCCTCCTCGGAAGCGGGCGCGTCGCTTTTCCGGGCGTCGACGCCGTCGTCGAAGTCGTGGGCAACGTCGGCGCCCAGGACCTCCTCGGCGCGCGCGATGGCCGCGGCATGGGACGCCGCCTCGGGGGCGTGGATGATGGCGTCCTCGAAGATGGCGCGGACAAAGAGCTGCTCGGCCTCGCGGCGGGAAAGTCCGCGGTCCATGAGGTAGTCGATCTGCTCGGGGCTCACGCTGCCGATGGTTGCGCCGTGGTTGCCGGCGACGTCGTCCTCGTCGCACAGGATGACGGGCATGGTCTTGTTGACCACGTCGTCGCCGAGCACGAGCACGCTCTCGGACTCGTTGCCCTTGGAGCCGCGCGCGCCGTGCGCGAGGTCGATCGTGGCGCGCAGCGATTTCCTCGCGGCGTCGTCCAGGGCGCCGGACTCGTGGACCTCGGCGCGGGTGTTGCGGCCGCGCTGGCGCACGACGTGGTTCATGTCGAGTACGTCCTTGCGGCGGGCGTGGTAGCGGGTAAGAAGGTCGATGCGCGAGCGGTCGCCGGCCAGCTCGCACGCCAGGCCGAGGGCGAGGGTGCCGCCGCCGAGGGCGTACTGGCGCACCTCGACGCGCGCGTCGTCGCCGGCCGTGATGCCCACGCTGTCGAGGTGCTGCTGGCCCTCGGAGCAGCCGAGGACCTCGACGATGCTCACGTGGGCGCGGGCACCCGCGATCACGCGCAGAAGCGAGGCGGAGGTGCCGGCCTCGCCCGCGCCGAGGGACGCCACGACGATGGTGCACTCGGCGTCGTCGCGGACCATGACGCCGGTGTCGGCGACTTCGCCGTCGTCGGCCCCCACGGTGATGACGATGGGCTCGGCGCGCTTCTCGCCGCGCGCGACCTCGACGTAGCGGGAGTCGGCCGCCTGGGAGCAGACCCAGTCGGTGACCTGCTGGCCTATGCCGCACTCGACCTTGTCGAAGAGCCTCGGCAGGGCGAAGTAGACGTCGCCCTTGCGCGAGATCTTGGGCACGGTGAGGGTTATGTCGTTGGCGCGCAGGCGGTTCCAGGTCTGCGCCGGGGGAGTGTTCACGCGCTTGAGCTCGACGGTCTCGGGCGCGCCAGTGGCTGCCGCGTCCGCGGCGCCGAGGGCGTTCTTCTGGTCGACCATTAGCCGATCGCCCCTTCCATCTCGAGCTTGATCAGGTTGTTCATCTCGACGGCATACTCCATGGGGAGCTCCTTCGAGACGGGGTTCGCGAAGCCGTTGACCACGAGCGTGCGGGCCTCTGCCTCGGAGCAGCCGCGGCTCATGAGGTACAGGATCGTGTCGTCGGAGATGCGGCCGATCGTGGCCTCGTGGCCGACCTGGGCTGTGGCGTTGCGGACGTCCATCGCGGGGATGGTGTCGGAGCGGCTGATGTCGTCGAGCATGAGCGACTGGCAAGAAACGCTGCAGCGCGCGCGGTCGGCGCGGCGGCCCACCACCACGGAGCTGCGGAACGTGTTCACGCCGCCGTCCTTGGAGATGGACTTGGTGTTCACGGTGGCCGTGGTGTCGGCGCCGTTCATGACGACCTTGCAGCCGGTGTCGAGGTCCTGCGTGGCGCCGGCGAAGGTGATGCCGGTGAACTCGCAGCTCGAGCGAGCGCCCTCCATGATGGTGGTGGGGTACAGGTAGCTCACGTGGCTGCCGAACGAGCCGGAGACCCACTCCATCTTTGCGTCGGAGCCGACGCGTGCGCGCTTGGTGTTCAGGTTGTACATGTTTTTGGACCAGTTCTCGATCGTCGAGTAGCGCAGGCGCGCGCCGTCCTTGACGAAGAGCTCGACCGCGCCCGCGTGGAGGTTGGCCGCGAAGTACTTGGGCGCGGAGCAGCCCTCGATGAAGTGCAGGTCGGCGCCCGGCTCGACGATGATGAGCGTGTGCTCGAACTGGCCGGCGCCCTCGGCGTTCAGGCGGAAGTAGCTCTGCAGCGGGTAGTCGAGGGTCACGCCGGCGGGCACGTAGACGAACGAGCCGCCGCTCCACACGGCGTAGTGCAGCGCCGCGAACTTGTGGTCGGTGGGCGGGATGAGGGTGCCGAAGTACTCGTGCACCACGGGCTCCCACTGGGGGTCGTGCAGCGCGTCCTCGATGGTGGTGTAGACGACGCCTTGCTTGGCGACCTCCTCGCGCATGTTGTGGTAGACGATCTCGGAGTCGTACTGGGCGCCGACGCCGGCCAGGCTCTCGCGCTCGGCCTCGGGGATGCCCAGGCGGTCGAAGGTGTCCTTGATGTCGGCGGGCACGTCGTCCCAGCTCTTGGCCTGCTTGGTCTTGGGCGAGACGAACGTCGAGATGTGGTCGAGGTCGAGGCCGGCGATGGACGGGCCCCAGTTGTCGGCCATGGCGCGGGCGTGGTACTTGTCCAGCGCGTCGAGGCGCATCTGGAGCATCCACTCGGGCTCGTCCTTCTTTGCGCTGATGGCGCGGACGATGTCGGGGGTCAGGCCGTCGGCGTAGCGCTCGTAGCCCTCCTCGGACTTGGTGAAGTCGTAGAGGGAGCGGTCGACGTCGGCCACCTGCGTGCGCTTCTTCGCGCGCTCTCCGGCCACTTAAGCGTCAGCTCCCTCACGGGCTGCGGGCGCGGCGCCCGCGATGCCCTGCTCGGCGGCCTGGCGCTCGAAGCGCTCGAAGCCGTTCTTGTCGATGTCGGCGATGAGGGAGGCGGGGCCCTCGGCGACCATGTGGCCCTTGACCATCACGTGGGTGCGGTCGACCTCGAGGCGCTCGAGGATGCGGGTGTTGTGCGTGATCACGATGAGCGCGCCGTCGCACTGCTCGCGGTAGGCCTCGATGCCGCGGCTGACGACGCCCAGGGCGTCGACGTCGAGGCCCGAGTCGGTCTCGTCGAGGATGGCGAGCTTGGGCTGCAGGAGCAGCAGCTGGAGCATCTCGATCTTTTTCTTCTCGCCGCCGGAAAAGCCCACGTTGAGCTCGCGCATGAGGAAGGACTGGTCGAGGTCGAGCGCATCGGCGATGTCGCCCACGCGCTGGCGGAACTTGCGCGCGGTGGTCTTGAGCTCGGGGCGCATCTGGCAGATGGTGCGCAGGAAGCTGTAGAGGGGCACGCCGGGCACCTCGACGGGGGCCTGGTACGAGAGGAAGATGCCGGCCAGCGAGCGCTTGTCGGCGGAGGCGTCGGTGAGGTCGGCGCCGTCAAAGACGATGGAGCCGCCGGTCACGCGGTAGGTCGGGTCGCCCATGATGACGTGGCCCAGGGTGGACTTGCCGGCGCCGTTGGGGCCCATGAGGACGTGGCACTCGCCCTCGCCGACGGTCAGGTCGATGCCGTGGAGGATCGGCTTGTCCTCGGTCCCCGCCGAGACGCCGCCCACGTTAAGAAGCGCTGCTGACATTCTCTCTCCTTATATCTGCGCGTGCGTTCGTGTGCTTTCGCGCTAATTCACAGTAGCGAGTAGGGATTATATCCTAAATACCCCTCAAGCGAGGGGATTTACGCCTGGGACAAAAGGGACGGGGGATTTTGTCCCAAATTGTGGAGCCGCTCCACGTTTTGGGACAAAATCCCCCGTCCCTTTTGTCCCAGGGCGTGCCATACTGGAGCGCGTTGGCTCCGCGCGCGTTTGGAGATGGGCATATGTACATGTTCGAGAGCGGTATTTACCTAGCGGACTGATCCGGTCCCTCCGCCCCTGCCCGTACTCTGCCTTTTTTCGGAGCCCAAACCATGAGATTTCTCTCTACCCCCACGCGGCGGATCGTCGCGATGAACTTCTTTTCCATGCTCGCGTTCCAGGCCACCTACTTCGTCGGCGTCATCGGATGCGCGACCTACGTGCTCGGCCTCGGCGCCATCGAGGTGTCGGCGCTCGTCTTTTTGCTCAACGTCGTGCTCGTCGCCGGCAATCTTGCCTCGGGCCCCGTCATCGACACCATTGGCCCGAGGCGCACGCTGATCGCGGTACTCGCGGCTACCTCCGCCCTCGGCGCCGTCGCCTGGCTCGCGCTCGTGAGTTATCCCGAACTCGTGCTCGTGGCGATGGCGCTCGGCCTCTTGTTCGGTATCTCCACGACCGCGATCGACGCCTACCCGCGCTATTTCTCCGAGGACTCCGGCGAGCTCGCGCGCATGAACAGCCTGAACCAGGTGGCCACCGGCGCGAGCGTGGTCATCGGCCCCGCGTTGGCGGGCTGGATCACCACGTGGGCGCCCGTGCAGTGCGTGTTCTCGCTGCTCATGCTCGCGCCCGTGCCCGCCGTTGCGCTCGCGTGGGCGACGCGCGAGGAGCTTTCGGCGGCAAGAAGCGCCGCAGGCGACGACACCGACGCCGAGCCCCAAGCGGGCGGCCTGCGCGGGTTTCTTTCCAACGCCGCCGAGGGCGTGCGCATCGTGTTCGGCCGCGAGGACCTGCGCGTGCTCTTCCTCCTTGGCTTCCTCGGCTTTTTTGCCTACGGCGCGTTCGACTCGCTCGAGTCGCTCTTCTACCGAGACGTGCTGCGCGTGGGCGCCGACTGGATGGGCTGGCTCTCGGCCGTCTCGGGCGTGGGCGGCGTCGCGGGCTCGTTGCTCGTCCTCAAGATCCCCAAGCAAAGCCTTTCCACGCGCCTGCTCGCCCTCATCCTCACGCTCGTCGGCGTGGGGTCGATGATCTACACGGGGACGCCCCTCGTCGCCGTCGCCGCCGTGGGCCAGGTCGTCACGGGCATCGGCTTCGGCGCGCTTGCGCCCGTGCGCACGACGCTCACGCAGCAGCGCTGCGAACCCGGCAACGTGGGCCGCGTCTCGTCGATCATGCGCATGGGGATGAACTCGGCGGGCACCCTGCCGCTGCTCGTCTCGCCCGCGCTCGCCGACGCCTTCGGCCCGCAGGCCGTCCTCTTCGGCGCCTCGACCCTGGCCGCCCTCATCGGCCTCGCCTTCGCTCTCCGCGCGCAAGACGGCAAGAAGGGCGCCGGCCGCAGCGCCTAGGGTCCGGGGCGCCCTTCTTTCTGGCGCTTCTTTTCGCTGCGGTTCGCGCGTTTCGATTCCGCGACAAAGAAGGGCAATCTCGGTGACGCTGCCGCGCCGGCCATACGATGGCGTCGTTCATCGTTGCGTCGATGGGGGGCGCCCGCCTTGGATTCGTGGAAGTCGTTCGGCAAGTTCATCGGTTCTCACCTTGCCTTCATTGCTCCTGCGTGTGTGGTTGTGGGCGTGCTCTTTCCTGAGCAGGTCGGCGTCCTCAAGCCCCTCGTCACGGCGCTCTTCGCCTTCATGACGTTCCAAGGCGCCCTCGGGAACAACTTCGCCAACCTCGCCCATACCTTTCGCCACCCCGCCCCCATGCTCGTCACGCTGCTCATCTCGTCGGTGGCCATGCCCGTCGTTGCCTACGCGCTCGGGTCGCTCTTTTTCGGCGACGACCCGAGCCTCGTGTGCGGCATCGTGCTCGAGTACTCGGTGCCGGTGGCCGTCGTCTCGGCCATGTGGGTCTCGATGTTCGGCGGCGACGTGGCCCAGGCGCTCGCGACGCTGCTCGTCTCGACGGTCCTCTCGCCCGTGACCATCCCGCTCACCTTGCAGCTGCTGCTGGGGCGGTCGGTCCAGGTGGACGCAGCTGGCATGATGGTCGACATGCTCTTCCAGATCGCGCTGCCGGCGCTTGCGGGCATGGCGGTCAACGACCTTACGCACGGCTGGGGCAAGAAAACCCTCGCGCCGGTCCTGGGCCCCGCGGCCAAGGTCGCCCTCGTGCTCGTGATCCTCTCGAACTCGACGGGCGTCTCTCCCTACATGAGGCACCTGACGCCGCGGCTCGTGGGCGTGATGGTGTTCATCGCGGTCTTCGCGACGTCGGGCTATTTCTGGGGGCTCATCGTGTCGCGCCTGTGCCGCCGCCCGCGCGCCGTGCAGGTCACGATGACCTACCAAACCGGTATGCGCAACATCTCGGCGGGAGCGGTGCTCGCCGCGCAGTACTTCCCGGGCGAGGTCATGTTCCCGGTGATCATCGGCACGCTCTTCCAGCAGGTTCTCGCCGCCTGCTTCGGCACCTTCATGACCTGGCTCCTCGCCCGCGAGGACCATTTGGGACAAAAGGGACGGGGGATTTTGTCCCAAAATGTGGAGAAGCGCTGATTTGCCTGCTTTGGCAAGAAGGGCTGCCGGCCTGCCCTGTGCGGCGGCGCGGGAATCCTAGACCGTCGGTAACCAAGAGCCCGTTGTGCGCCGGAATAGGGGAGTGTCGGTAATTCCGCGACGACTGTGCGCCAAATGCCGTGACCGTCTGTACCGACGGTCACGGTTTCTGGTGAGAAGTGCCCTTCTTGCCGTCCCTTTTGTCCCAGGCCGTTTGCCGGCGGCGGTCTACCGTTCGGCGTGAAATATGCGGTTAACAATGTGAAGACCAGAAGCTCCGCCAGATGTCGTTATGTGTTTCCGGTGGTGCCATTTCGGCGAAGGCAAGTTAACCGACGTTGCAGGCTCTCGGGGGCGTTTGCCATTCGCCTCATACGTTCCAAATTATCAAAATATAAATAAACCAATTCTGAGCACTTTGTAAAACAAAGCGCACCAGTCAGTGATTTTGCGCTAAGAAAATGTACGGGGGGAGTATATTTCCTCATACAATATGCAGGCTAGCCTTGGTGTGCCGGGGGTACGTCTGCGCAAGTTTCGCGCGTCTTGGCTTTGATGGGTACGACAATGAACAATAAACGCAACCGGTCCGTACGCTTCGTCCTGTGCGCGGTTCTCGCCGTCATCGCGGCGCTTTGCCTGCGGGGCATCGCTTCGCCTGTGCACGCCGAGGAGGCGCCGGAGACTCCGACGCCGATTCAGATTAACGGGGATACCGCGAACGTCACAGTCGATCTCTATACCGACGAGAACCACACACAACCTCTTGACGGGCCCACGACGTCTACTTCGAATTTCTACGGGGCCTTCTCGGCGAATTTCAAGTCCGACAAGGCGCCTTCGCCTGGGCACAACGTCGCCGTCTACGAGTTCCCCGACACCATCGTCGTCGACAACAACGATGGCGGCGACCTTATGGCGGGGTCGGGCACCGACGCCAAAAAAGCCGGCACATGGAAGATCGAGGACAATAAGGCCATCTTTACGTTTGACGAGGACTGGCTTGCGTCGAACCCCTCGGGCATCTATGTCGCGGCAAATTTCTCGTTCCAGCTTGCAAACACGGGCACCGGTTCAGGCGGCAGCGCGTCCGTCGAGTTCCCCGGTGCGGGGTCGATTGATATCCTCACCAAAGACGGTAACGTCACGGGGACGAAGGCGGGGGCCTTCTCCCAAGGCGCCGACGGCGTGGCCAAGGTTACGTGGACCGTCAAGCTTACCGTCGAATCGTATGCAACGAACGTCAATTTCACCGATACGCTGGGCGCTAACTTCGACTTTGTGGATGGCAGCTTCACGCTCGATGGCAAGAAGCTCGACCCGCAGCCGACGATCGACGGCCAGGTCGCGACCCTCGAGAACCTGGGCAACCTTACCCAGGGCGATCACACGATCACGTACGAAACGGTGCTGAAGAGCGGCGTCTCCGCGAACAACGGCGAGTACATCAACGACCAGGAAGCCTCCAAAAACACGACAACGTGGGAGTGGGGCGGCCCTGACGACCGCAGGAGCAACTCGGTCACTGCCGCTCCCGCCAGCTTTCGCTACGACATGATTAACAAGTCCAACGGCTCGGGCACGCCGTCCGACATCACGTGGACGGTCACGCTCAACCGAGGCGAGCTCAAGGCCGACATGAGCGGCTACGTGTTTACCGACACCTTGGACGACAAGCAGTCGTATATCGGAAGCTACACGGTATACAAGGGCGGCTCGGGCTCGGATGTCCTCGCGACCGGTGTGCTCGACCCGGCGCAGGGCTTCTTTACCTATACATTTCCGACCGACCTTGCCGATAAGTACGCGACCTATCGCATCGTCTATCACACAAAGATGAACGACACGGGCTCCTACGACACCGTGCGCAACGGCGCGACCATCGAGCGCGGGGGCTCCGTTTCCGGCGCCGGCGAAGGCGCGTTCACGCCGCAACTGGTCGGTACGCCGATTACTAAGAAGCTCGTGAACTCCGATGAGGCCGCGACGACGGGCAGGGCGACGTGGGGGACGCAGGTCGCGCTGAAGGCTATCGTCAATGCGGTCCATCCGGATACGGTGACGGTGAAGGATACGTTTCAGTCAGCGTGGTCGCAGGATCTCGGTGTCGACGTAGGCTCCATTACCATCAAAATTGGCGAAACCGAGCTGGTACGGGATACCGACTGGCGCCTGACGGGAAACTGGTCGGTCGGCGGAACAAAGAGAAATTTCAACCTTGATATCATCGTTAACGACAAAGTGAAGGCCGCCCTCGAGAACGAGGATTACGCTGTCATCACTTACACCACCACATCCGAAGCACTTTCGGGCTGGTACTCGAACTTCGCAGCGGTCGAAGCGCCGGGCCTGAATCTTCAGTGGAAGTACACCGACCCCGTCATGTACGTTGTCAACAAAGAAACGACGCCGGCGGTCGAGAAGCCGGAGACGGAGTCGAAGGTGACTTGGGACGAGGACTTCGACTGGAACGCCGTCGACGGCTCGAACGAGAAAGGCGCCTGGGTCGTCGACTGGACGGTGTACGCGAACCGCCAGAAGGGCAATAAGGTCGCAAATGGCGAGTTCGAATACTATGGAGCCGGAAAGCTGGGCGGCGTACCGCTGAACATAGTCGATACCCTCCCGGACGGCATGAGCTATGTTGCGGGCTCCGCGAAGTACACGCTCGTGCAGAACCCCTACGGCCAGCATACGGGGCTTGGGCGCGGGAGCGAGAGCAAGACGGTCGTTTCGGACCAGCAGCTTGCCGCCGACAACGTGAACAGCGTCGGCAACGCCGTCACCTTCTCCATCCCCACGACGGCGCTCGGCGGCTACGCCGGCTACGCCAAGCTCACGTACAAGACGGCGGTCAAGCGCAGCGAGCTCAACACCTCCACGAACGAGGTGAAGTTCACCAACTCTGCCAGCGCCGAGTCGGGAAACAAGAAGTTCGACTCCGGCAGCGGCACTGTCACCATCAAGAACAACGTGATCCAGAAGACCAGCGAGCAGCTGGGCAACAGCAACCGCATCAAGTACACCATCCTGGTCAACGAGTCGGCCGTCGACCTGATGGCTACATGCGACTTCCTCGAGCTCGTCGACACCATGGATGCCAAATGCACGCTGGCACCGTCGACGCTCAAGGTCTACGAGCAGGGGGACGTCGTTTGGAAGGACCTTCCCAAGGGCGAGTACTCGTCGAAGATGGAACAGGTCGAAGGTGCCGCCGGCACGCAAACGCGGCTGACGCTCACCGTGCCCGACGGCAAGTATCTTAAGGTCGAGTACGAGGTCATCCCGAGCGGAAATCCCGGCGACGAGGTTTCACTTTCCAATACCGCCAGGCTCACAGGTGTGACGGAGGGCTTGGCGACCGATGAGAAAATATGGACCGTGAAGAATGCCTCCGCAACCGCGGGTGGCAATGGCTACGGCATTACGATGACCAAGTACGACGCCCAGCAGGTCGGCGCGACGCTCGAGGGCGCCGAGTTCACGCTTTACAAGGTGGATGTGGACCGGGCCGCCACAGATGGCGTCGAGAACGCCAGAACGTGGTTCCAGACCGCCAAGACCGATGCCAACGGCAAGATCTCATTCGGCACGAGCGACAAGGCAATGGCCGATTGCGTGCTCTATCAGCTCGTGGAGACGGGGGCGCCTGAGGGCTATGCCGCGGCCGAGCCCACCTGGATCATGCTCAAGGGCAATGCGAGCGACGATGCTTACCAAGAAGCGCTTACCAAGGCAAAGAACATCGTCGGCGACGTGGAAATCGTCGACGACGCAAAGAAGGACGCGATCTTGATCTACGACAACCGCATGACGGGCGCGGCCGACATCCTTGCGAAGAAGGTGCTCGAGGGCGGCGTGCTCAAGGCGGGGCAGTTCTCGTTCGAGCTCAAGGATTCTGGCGGCAAGGTGCTCCAGACGGCGACCAATGACGCCAAGGGCAACGTATCCTTCAACGTCGAGTACAACAAGGCCGGAACCTACACCTACACCATCTCCGAGGTCGTCCCCGAGGGTGCCGAGGACAACGTCAAGGACCACATCACCTACGACACAACCGTGCACAACGTCCTAGTCACGGTGAAAAACGGTGATGGGAAACTCGATGCCGCCGTCACCTACGACAACGACTCCACAACCCCGCCGACCTTTACCAACAAGTACTCGACCACCCTGCCCGCCGCCGGCGGGTCGGGGACGACGGCGACATACCTGGCCGGCGCCGCGCTTCTTGCCATCGCCGCTGCCCGGATGCACCTGTATCGCACCGGTGCAAAGAAGGGAGGGGAGAGCCGTGAGTAACCGCAACCTCGCGCCTCGCGCCTGGGGGCTCGTCACCCTTTTGTGTGCGCTTGTGCTCACGCTTGTGCCGATGCTCGCGAAGGCGGCCCCTGCCTCCTCAGCGCCTGCGCGCAGCGTCGCTACGGGCACCCTTACGGTGTCGGGCACGGTCGCGGACGCCTACGAGGCGTACCGGCTCTTTGACGCCAAGGTCGCAGACGGCGATTCGGGGAACAAGGTTGCCTCCGGCGTGACGTGGGCGAGCGACGCCGCGCGCGACGCCGCGCTCCCCGTGCTGCGCGAGGCCGGCATGGACACTGCCGGCGCCGTCGCCCAGGACGTCGCCGAGTGGCTCGACATCGACGGGTACATGACGCCCTCGCTCGCCACGGGGCTCGCTCGTGCGATCCGCGCGGCCGGCGCGGAGCCCGTCGCGATCTCTGCCGGCGCCTCGGCGGAGCTTTCCGCCGGATATTGGCTCGTCGTCGCCGACGACGGCGCCATCGGCGTGTCCCAGGCGGGCACGGCGCCGATATTTACGCTGGTGGGAGGAGCCCCGGTCACCGTCGCGCCCAAGGCCGCGACGCCGGAGGTCTGCAAGCACGTGCTCGAGGACTCGGACGGCACATGGAGGAAGGCCGCCGATGCCACCGTGGGCGACGACCTGTACTGGCGTCTCGGTGCCACGATCCCCGCGGGGCTTCTTGGCTACGACACGTACACGGTCGAGTTCGCCGACTCCATGAGCGCGGGGCTCGATCCCGCGAGGGTCGCCTCGAGCGCGCGCGTCTACGTGGCCGCGGGAACCGACGGCGGCCTCGACGCGGTCGCCGTCGCGGGCGGCTCTGTGGGCACCGAGCCCGCGGTTGGCTGGAGGGACATCACCTCCGGGTGCGACGTCGCGGTCGATGCCGCGGCCAACACCTTCACCGTGCGGACGTCCGACCTCATCGACGCGCTCGGCGGCGTGGAGAAGTTCACTGCCGGGGCCCGCGTGGTCGTCGTCTACAGCGCGCCCTTGGGCGCAGGCGCCAACCGCGGCGCGGAGAAGGGCAATCCCAACGAGGTGTACCTGCGCTATCCGCGCTCGCCCTTCTCCGGCCAGGGCGGGGAGGGCGGCTTTACCCGTACCCCGAGCGACGACGCCACCGCCTACACCTGGGACCTCGCGCTCACCAAGCGCGCAAGCGAGGACCAGGCGCCGCTTTCGGGCGCAGTGCTGCGCATTACCGATGACCGCGGTCGCCGGCTTGCCGCCGACGGAACGTGGGTCGAGGGCGACGCGACCGTTACCACCGGCGCCGACGGGCGCGTGACGGTCGGCGGCGTGGACTCCGGCGTGCTCACGGTCGAGGAGGTCGCGGCGCCCGAGGGCTATGCAGGTTTTGCGGGCGCGAGGAGGCTTACCCTCACGGTCGAGGGGCTCGACGTCCAGCAGATCGCCGCTGCGAGGCCCACGCTCACCGTGTCCGCAGCCGAGCCGCTGCGCGTCGATGGGGCGGATGCCGCCTCGGGCACCGCGGAGGCGACGGTCCTGAACTCTCGCAAGCCCTCGAGTCCGAGCGAGTGGCTCGGCGGGCTTCTTCCTAAGACCGGTGAGGGTCGCCTCGTTGCCGCGTTGACGCTCGCCGCCGCCGGCGTCCTGCTCGCGGTCGCGTCGCGCCTCTTTGGGCGGGAAGGGGACAGCCGTGATGAGTAGCCGCTTCCCGTCGCCTGCCGCGTTTTCTCCTCCGTAGTCGCGCCAAAGGCATCCGTTCCGATCAAACGCTCGGCTTAAAAGGCGGCCTTCAGGCTGCTCGAATCCATAAGCAACCCTCACAGAAAGAGAAACCAAATATGAAGACCGGCAAGAACTTCGCTCGCGTTGCCGTAACGGCGGGCCTCACCGCGGCGATGGCCCTTGGCAATGTCGTCGCGCCTGCGGCCATGGCGTTCGCGGCGGACGCGGGGTCCACCGTCACGTTTGAGGACGGCGATTACGCGACATCCACGACCTATAAGGGCATCCAGATCTTCAAGGCGACGGTCACGACGACCGACGGGGCCAAGACGGTGAGCAACATCGATTGGGCAAGCAACGACGTCGAGGCGGCCGTGGTGGACGCCATCAAGGCGAAGGATGACTCTTACACCAGTGAGAACGCGCAGGATGCCGCCGATTGGCTGAACGCCCACGCTGAGGTTACCGGGGCCGACTCGAAGGTCGCGAGCGACAACGTCCTGAGCTTGATCGCCGACAACCTGGATAGCGTGTCCGGCTGGCAGACGACGACCGCGGGCAGCCCGTCCTTTTCTGGCCTCGCTGCCGGCTACTGGCTGTTCCTCACCGCTGCCGCCGGCACTCCTGACGGCAGCTCGACCGATGCGTTCACCTCTCCCGTCTACGCCGTGATCGACGGCACCAGCACGACGACCGTCACTCCCAAGAAGGGCGTGCCCACGGTCGAGAAGAAGATCCTCGACGATGCGGATGCCTCCGGCGCCGACATCAAGGTCTCCGATAAATGGAAGGACGTCGCTGACTCCCAGATCGGCCAAGAGGTCAACTATAAGCTCACCGGCACCATCGCCAGCAACTACGCCACCTTCAGCACCTATGCCTACAAGTTCACGGACGTGCTTTCCGGCGGCCTTGACTACGTCAACGACTCGGTTGAGGTGTACGCGGTGAACCATGGCGCCTATACCAAGATCGATGCGAGTAAGTACGACGTTGCTTGGGCCAACAACACGCTGACGGTGGACTTCAAGGTCGACGGTATCAAGAAGGGCCTCAAGGACGTTGCGGGTGTGGACGCAGACACCCAGATCGTCGTCTTCTACAAGGCCAGGCTCAACGGCAAAGCCGTGATCGGTAACTCCACTGATGGCAGCAAGGGCGGCAACCCTAACACCGTTACGCTCACGTACTCCAACAATCCGTATGCCCAGGGCACGGGCGAGACGATCGAGGACACCGTCGCCGACTTCGCGTTCAAGCTCAACCTCAACAAGGTCGACCAGGGCACCGAGAAGGGCCTCGCGGGCGCCGTCTTCACCATCCAGTCCGATGACTCGAACACCGCGGGACAGTACGTCGCTTCGAAGGACGCTGCGGGCGTTGTCGCGGGCCAGCTCGTGACCTGGCCCGACGCCAACAACCTTCCCGATTACGTGAAATTCACATCCAACAACGACGGCAAGATCGCCGTCTCCGGCCTCGACGCCGGCTCCTACAAGGTGACCGAGGTCCAGGCCCCCGGCGATGCCTACACCAAGGCCAAACCCTTCACCTTCACCATCAAAGCGGACTATGAGGACAAGACGGCGATGAAGGTGACGAGCCTTACGGCGGCGGTTTCCGAGTCCGAAAAGGGCCGCACCGACATCGCCTTCGGCACGCTTGACGGCAAAGCCGGCGACCACACGCTGACCGGCGTGGAGGGCACCGGCACCGACGCCGACGCCGGCGAGGTCACCATCAATGTCGGCAACGCCAAGTCCGTGGGCCTTCCCACCACCGGCCTTGACGGCGTGACGCTCACCTGGGTCGCCGGCGGCGCCGTGCTCGTCATCGGTGTGGCGCACCTCATCCGCAGCCGCCGCGAGGAGTTCGAGGAGTAAGCTTCTCCTCGACATTCCGCTGTATTGAGCGGGCTTCTTGCTGTTTTGCGAGGCGAGGCCCCGCGGCTTCGATCCGCGGGGCCTCGCTCTTTGGGCGACGGCGTGCCTCCTGCCCGACGCGCGCCGTCGCCTGCGCGTCAGCACCACCCACATGTCCCCAGCGACCGACGTCGGAGGCGCCGATCCGATGAAACACCAAGACAAGCGCAACTCGACGGGAGTCCCCGCCCCAAGCAGCAAGAAGGGCCGTAGGCGCCTGCCGCGCTGGGCCGACCGGCTCATCACCATGGCCGTCATCCTCGTCGGCGTCGGCCTCATGGTATGGCCCTGGGTTCTCGACCGGCTCGAGACGTCGGGCGTCTTCAACCAGATCAGCGCCGTGTCCAGCACGGTGGATGCCCTTCCCGAGGAGGAGCGGGAGCGGATTTTGCTTCAGGCGCGCTCATATAACGAGCTGCTCGCCGGCGAGAGCCCCGAGCTTCCCGCCGATGAGGTCGAATCCTACGACAGGCAGCTCATATTCGACCGCGACCCCATGATGAGCTGGGCCGAGATCCCCTCCATCAACGTGAGCATGCCCATCTACCACGGCACGAGCGAAGAAGTGCTCATGGCGGGCGTCGGCCACCTGGAGGGAACGAGCCTGCCCGTGGGCGGGGCATCCACGCACTGCGTGCTCACGGCCCACTCCGGCATGCGCAACCTCAGCATGTTCGATGACATTCATGCGTTGAAAGAGGGCGACCTTGTCCTTCTTCACACCTTGAACCAGACGCTCGCGTACAAGGTGACGGGTTCTGAGGTCGTGTGGCCCGATGAGGTCGGGTCACTCGGCATCGAGCCGGGGGCCGACAAGCTTACGCTCGTGACCTGCACGCCCTACGGCATGAACGACCACCGACTGCTCGTGCACTGCGAGCGCACCGAGTACGTCGAGCAGGAGGTGGCCGAGCAGAAGAGCCTCTCGGCGCGGCACTGGGGCAAGCGCGAGGTCGCCGCCCTCGTCGTCGCTGCCGCCTTGGCGCTAGTCGCCCTGGACGTCGTCATCCACCGGCTCCGCCGACGTCGCCGGCGGAGCCGAGACGGCTCTACCAGCGGTGGCCGGTGAAGCGGCCGTCGTCGAGGATGACGGCGAGTCCGACGATGGCGACGACGGCGATGAACAGGAGCTTCTTCATGGCGGGCCTCCCTTGGGCGGGGTAGTTCTTATGACAACAAGAGCATCCCTCGCGGGCGGGCCTGGTGCCATCTGTCTGCCTTACTTCTTCCTTTCAACTCCGTAAGCCACCGCCTGGGACAAAAGGGACGGGGGATTTTGTCCCAAAACGTGGAGCGCCTCCATAAGTTGGGACAAAATCCCCCGTCCCTTTTGTCCCAGGGTTTCGAGTCCGTAAGGTAACGCACGGCATGCCCGCGCGCCCGCGCCCGCGCACCTCGCCTTACAATATCCGGGTTCACACGCTAGACAGGAGGACCATATGGCTCTTCGAAAGGAAGACGTCGCGGGCATCGCCGACTACGCGCGCATCGCCCTGACCGACGCCGAGCTCGACGAGATGACCACGTACATGAACGAGGCCGTCGATCTGCTCGAGCCCATCCGCGAATACGACCTCGAGGGCGTCGAGCCCACGTTCCACCCCATCGGAGACCTCTCCAACGTCATGGGCGCCGACGTCGCGGACGACCCGCGCGCCCTGCCCATCGACGTCGCCCTGAAGAACGCCGGCGCCTCGCGCGAACGCTATTTCCGCGTCCCGTCCATCCTGGGCACCGAGGGGGGCGACCGCTAATGGCGAACCTCGACACGCTTTCCGCCGCCCAGATCGCCGCCGGCGTCGCCGCGGGCGAGTTCAGCGCCGAGGACGTGGCCCGCGCCTCCCTCGCCGCCATCGAGGCGCGCGAGCCTGAGGTCCAGGCCTTCCTGGAGGTCTCCTCCGAGCTCGCCCTCGCCGCCGCCCGCGCCACCGACGCCGCCCGCGCGGCGGGCAAGGCCCTCGGCCCGCTCGCCGGCGTGCCCGTGGCCTTCAAGGACAACATGCACCTCGTGGGCACCCGCACCACCTGCGCCTCCCGCATGCTCGAGAACTACGAGTCCACCTTCACGGCCACCTGCGTCCAGCGCATGCTCGATGCGGGCGCCACGCCCATGGGCAAGGCCAACATGGACGAGTTCGCCTTCGGCTCCTCCACGGAGTCCTCGGCCTTCCACCGCACGAACAACCCCTGGGACACCGAGCGCGTCCCCGGCGGCTCCTCGGGCGGCTCGGCCGCGGCCGTGGCCGCCGGCGAGGTCACGCTCTCGCTCGGCTCGGACACCGGCGGCTCTATCCGCCAGCCCGCGAGCCTGTGCGGCGTCGTCGGCATGAAGCCCACCTACGGCGCGGTCTCCCGTTACGGCGTCGTGGCCTTCGGCAGCTCGCTCGACCAGGTCGGCCCCTTCGGCCGCCGCGTCGAGGACGTCGCCCTTGCCATGAACGCGCTCGTGGCCGCCGGCCGCGACCCCTACGACTCCACCTCGCAGGACTGCCCGGTCGACTTCCTCGAGCACCTCGAGGACTCCGTCGAGGGCAAGAAGGTCGGCGTCGTGCCGGCCCTCATGGAGGCCGCCGGCCTCACCGGCGAGGTCAAGGCCGCCGTTGAGTCCGCCGCCCGTGCGCTCGCCGACCAGGGGGCCCAGATCGTCGAGGTCGAGCTTCCCAACATCGCCTCTGCCATCGCCGCCTACTACGTCATCGCCCCGTGCGAGGCGTTCTCCAACCTCGCCCGCTTCGACGGCGTGCGCTACGGCTACCAGGAGCCCGGCTGCGCGAACCTCGCCGAGCAGACCTCGAAGAGCCGCGCCCACGGCTTCGGCGAGGAGGCCAAGCGCCGCCAGATGCTCGGCGCCTATCTGCTCTCCTCGGGCACCTACGACAAGTACTACTACCCGGCCCAGCAGGTTCGCACCCTCATCACGCAGGACTACGCGCGCGCCTACGAGCAGTGCGACGTCATCCTCATGCCCGCCTCGCCGCGCACCGCGTTCAAGTTCGGCGAGATCTCGGACCCCACGCAGATGTACGCGTCCGACATGTTCACGATCTCGAACAACATCGCCGGCAACGGCGGCATCTCGGTCCCGCTGGGCCTGGGCGCCGACTACGGCCTGCCCGTCTCGGCGCAGCTGCAGGGCCCCGCGTTCAAGGACCGCTCGCTTCTGCAGTTCGCCCGCGCCATCGAGCGCGGCTTCACCGCCGCCGGCGCCGTCGCGCCCGACTTCGCCGGGAAGGGGGGTGAGCTCTAGTGAAGAAGCTCGCCGAGGTCCTCAAGGACTGGGAGGCCGTCATCGGCCTCGAGGTGCACACCGAGCTCACCGCGCTCGACACGAAGATGTTCTGCAACTGCCGCCTGTCGCACGACGACGAGCCGAACACCAACGTCTGCCCCGTGTGCCTGGGCATGCCGGGTGCCCTGCCCGTGCCCAACCGCCGCGCCATCGAGTCCATCGTCATGGCGGGCCTGGCCACGAACTGCCAGATCCAGAAGCACTCGATGTTCTACCGCAAGCACTACTTCTATCCCGACATGGCCAAGAACTTCCAGACCACGCAGGGCCCCGTCGCGTTCGCCATGTACGGCCACCTCGACCTCGAGGTTTCCGGCCAGGGCGCCGACGAGCGCCCCGACCACGTCGAGACGGGCAACGTCGCCCCCGGCGGCATGGAGGCCGCTGCCCCCGTCGTCATCGACAAGAACGCCGACGGCTCCTACACCACGCCCATCCGCATCTTCCGCATCCACATGGAGGAGGACGCCGCAAAGATGGTGCACGTGGGCGGCGAGGAGGGCCGCATCGGCGGCGCGGCCGAGTCCCTCATCGACTACAACCGTTGCGGCACCCCGCTGATCGAGCTCGTCACCGAGCCCGACCTGCGCACGCCCGAGGAGGCGCGCCTCTTTATGGAGAAGCTGCGCCAGACGTTCCTCACGCTCGGGATCTCGGACTGCTCGCTCGAGAACGGCTCCATGCGCTGCGACGGCAACGTGAGCCTGCGCCGCCGCGGCACCACCGCGCTCGGCACCAAGACCGAGATGAAGAACATCAACTCCTTCAAGAGCCTCCACGACGCGCTTGAGTACGAGATCTGCCGACAGGCGGAGGTGCTCGAGGAGGGCGGCATCATCTACCAAGAAACCCGCCACTGGGAGCCGTCGCGCCGCCGCACCATCGTCATGCGCGTCAAGGAGACCGCCGACGACTACCGCCTGTTCCCCGACCCGGACCTCGCGCCCTTCGACCTCACCGACGAGTTCATCGAGGCCGCCCGCGCCCGCATCCCGGAGCTGCCGGACGCCAAGCGCGACCGCTATATGGCGGAGTTCGGCCTGAAGCGCGCCGACGCCGCCCAGCTCGCGGGCGACCCCGCGGTCGCTGCATTCTTTGAGGAGGCTGTCGCGGGCGCCGACGCGAAGGCCGTGCCCACCGTGGGCAACGTCATGGTCAACCTCGTGCCCAGCTACGACGCGCTGACCCCCGCGCAGGTGCGCTCGATCTCGGCGCTTCTTGCCACCGACGCCATCACCTTCGCGCAGGCCCGCGAGGTCCTCGACGCCGTCAACGGCACCGACGAGGACCCCGAGCGCGTCGTCGATGAGCGCGGCATGCGCCAGGTCACCGACACCGGCGCGCTCGAGCCCATCGTCGACGAGGTGCTCGCCCGCTGCGCCGACCAGGCCCAGCAGTACCGCGACGGCAACAAGAAGGTCATCGGCTTCCTCGTCGGCCAGTGCATGAAGGCGGCCAAGGGCTCCGGCAACCCGAAGCTCTTCAACCAGCTGCTGGCGCAGAAGCTCTCCTAGGGGCGGCGCTCGGCGCGCTAAGAAACGCGCAGTTCCAGCCCCGTCGACCCACGCCGCGCTAAGATACGCGCAGTTCCAGCCCCGCTGGGCGTTGATTTGCGAAGAAACCCCGGGTTCCAGCCCTGTTTGAGCGGCTGGAACCCGGGGTTTCTTCGCGCTTGCGATCTCTGCGCGGCTAGGACCACGCGCATCTTGGCGCCTCACGTGCCGGGGTTCCCGATACCCCGGCATCAAGGCGGTGAGCAGCGTAGGGGGAGGAGCGCCGGCGCTTTTGCCCTTGAATATTGTTGACAATGTGTCAACATAGGAGCTGACGGAATGAACGCCAGGCCAGGCACGCGATGTCGCTCGCCTGACGAACGAAAAGGGGCAGTGTATGGAAGACGTGCGGGTGCTGGAGATCAAACAAAGCGTGTTTGCGAACAACGATGCCCATGCCGATGAGCTGCGCGAGCGCTTGCGCGCGCAGGGGACATTCCTGCTCAACCTGATGTCGAGCCCGGGCTCGGGCAAGACCACGACGCTCACGCGCACGATCGAGGCCCTGCGCGACAAGATGTCCCTGGCTGTCATGGAGGCGGATATCGATTCGGACGTCGACGCACAGACGATCGCCAAGACCGGCGCCCGCGCCATCCAGCTTCATACCGGCGGCATGTGCCACCTGGACGCTTACATGACGGAACAGGGCCTGGATGCGCTTCTCGGCGAGGATTCCGAGCACGTTGACCTGGCGATTCTCGAGAACGTTGGCAACTTGGTCTGCCCCGCGGAGTTCGACACGGGGGCCTGCGCCAACGCGATGATCCTCTCGGTGCCCGAGGGCGACGATAAGCCGCTCAAGTACCCGCTCATGTTCTCGATCTGCGACGTTGTGCTTATCAACAAGATCGACGCGCTGCCGATATTCGACACCTTTAGCATGGAGCGCGCGCGTGAGAACATCCTTATGCGCAATCCCGACGCCACCATCATTCCCATCTGCGCGAAGACGGGCGAGGGAATCGATCAGTGGACCCAATGGCTTCGCGACCGCGTGGCCGCATGGAAAGCCGGCGCGTAGACTGCGGAGATTGACACATTCGATGCAAAGAGCCCAGGAAAGCGGAGTTGCTTTCCTGGGCTCTTCTCAAGGTTGCCTGGCAATTCGCTGCCGGCCTTGCGCGGGCGAGGCCCTAGTCCATATGGGCGTAATCGACCTTCGCGCGGCGCGCGGTTGCGATCTCCCAGTCGCGGGTGCCCTCAAAGACATCCTGCTTGTAGGGATTGCGGCCGAGCTTCTTGGCGCGGTAGGCGATGTAGAGGATCGCGGCGATGTTGGCGATCAGCGCAACGATCGAAACCGCGAGCGCGGCACTCGGGTCGAGCGTGGAGTGCGTCACAAAGACGGACTCCTCCTGGAAGTACGGGAACACCTGCGCGAACATGCACCAGATGGCCAGCGTGAAGGCGCGGTTCTGGATCCAGCCGCCCTTGTTCCAAGCGAAGGCCGCCACGGTGGGGGCGAGCAGCAGGGCAAAGCCGCAGAACCAGGAGTGGGTGGGCAGGCAGTTGTAGGTGTAGCAGAAGTTCCAGATGTCGTAGGCGATGATGTAGACCCAGGTCATGTCGGGCCACAGCATATCGGTCTTATCCTCGGAGGCGTAGACGCTCCACCAGCCGGTCATACAGAAGATGTTGATGATGCCCGCGATGCCGTTGAACACGTTGTTCCAGCCGGCAAGCTGCGTGGCGCCCTCGGAGGTGACCCAAGTGGTCTCGCCCAGGGCAAAGAAGTGATACGCGCTCTCAAAGTCGGACACGACGGCGATCATGATATTGATGGCCACGATGACAAACGGCCATGCGCGGAACCACTTGGCCTTGCCGATCTTTCCCCACTGGTACTTGATGGCGATGAAGCCCCAGCAACCGGCGAGCGCGGCATAGACCTTTGCGTAGTGGAACCAGCTGTTCTGGTACACGTGCGTGGGGTTGGTAAGCGCCCACTCGGCGCCCTGCGAAACGCCCACGGCGATGGCGACGCAATAGATGGTCATGGCAAGGGGCGCCACGCCAAAGATGATGGCGGCGCCAGCCTTGGTGCGGCGACCGGCCTCGTTGAGCGCAATAAGGCCGACAAAGACCATGGCCCAGCCGAGCCAATGGATTGCGGTATTGCTCCCCCAAACATCAAACAACATGCCCTTCTCCTTTCCTTAAGCCCGTCTTTCCTTCTTCTTTACGACGGGCGTAAATAAACAACTGGCGCGGCCTCCTACGTGGCCGGGCGTCGCTCCGGGTACTTGGCGGTGTAGCCCTCGATGTGCAGCGTCGAGGCGATAATGTCCTTCACGGTCTCGTCGGGCACATCCGGATGCGTGCGTATATACATGAGCAGGCCCATGACAAGCGTGTAGAACGTCTCGTAGACGTGGTCGATGCGCAGGTCGTGGCGGGCGATGAAGTCGGCTACGGTCGTTTCGCACAGATAGCGTGTCACGCGTTCGACCGCATGGTGCAGAAAACCGCCGTAGAGGGCGCCGCTTCCCGAGGTGAGCGTGGCGGGAAGCTCGTGCCCGTCGGCAACCAAACGCTTGAACAGCGGCGCCACGGAGTCGAGCGCGCCCTCGATGTCGCCCACGACGCGGCTGGCGTTCCAGCGCTCGAGCTCGTGAATAAAGCCCTCGATGGCCTCGTCCATAACGGCCTCGACAGCGGCGTCCATATCGGAAAAGTAATGGTAGAAAAGCGATCGCGTGCAGCCCGCCTGCTCGGTCACGGCGGATACCGACAGGTGGGACACTCCGCGCTCGGCGCTGACGATGCGCACCGCCTCGAGGATCCTGCGCCGGCGCTCGTCTCCGGGGAGGCGCTTAGGAGCAACGGCCACAGGGGCGCATCCATCCGGCAGGATTTCAATTTGTTTCGGGGCAGCATCGCGAGTTGGATTCGATGCCGCACTGCGGGTGCTCATCCGTTCGCCGCCTTTCTGATGCTTCTGCCCTGTGGTTCACCTCCTAGTCTTGAATAATGTTGACAGTTCGTCAATACTGTTTTTGACGGTATGTCAACTTTGCGGGTTGAGCGTGCAGGGGCGCGCTCACCTTGCAAAAAAGAAGGACCGCAGCTCGCGCGATCGACGCGCGGCAAGGGAGGGGACGCCATGATTCTCAATGGACCGGGGATTAGCTTTACCGAGCCCGATATCGGCGCGGAGTTCGTTCCGCCGCTGCCCGAGCATCCGCGCGAGAAGATCGTGAAGCTGTGCGAGCACTGCACGAATCGCCTGCTTCACCGCGACGAGCTGTTGGGCTACGAGTACTGGTCGTTTGCCGAGGCGGCGACCGACGAGCAGGCGGACGTCCTGCTCAAGATGAAGATGCGCCGGCCCTACACCCTCGCCGAGATGGCCAAGTTGACGGGCATGCCCGCGGCGAAGATCGAGAAGATGCTCGACGACATGAGCTACACCGGCCTGCTTGAGTACAACTGGGAAAACCCGACGCGCACCAAGCAGTGGGTGCTTCCCATGCTCGTGCCCGGATCGGCCGAGTTCCTCAACATGCGCTTGGGCCAGCTGGACGAGCACCCGGTGTTCGCGAAGTTCTTCGAGCAGGCATCCAAGGGCCCGCTGTCCCGCGCGACGCCGATGGTCCCGCCCGGAGGCGCCGGCATCGGCATGCACGTTATCCCCGTCGAGCAGGCCATCGACGCCTCGAGCACCTCGGTGCCCATCGAGCACATCGAGCACTGGCTGGACAAGTACGACGGCAAGTACGCCGCATCCACCTGCAGCTGCCGTGCCAGCCGTAAGGTTTTGGGCGAGGGCTGCGGCGACGACCCGCACGATTGGTGCATCGCTGTGGGCGACATGGCCGATTACGTGGCCGAGACCGACCGAGGCCGCTACATCACGCGTGATGAGGTCTATGACATCCTGCGCGCCGCCGAGGACAACGGCTTTGTGCACCAGATCACGAACATCGACGGCGAGAACAAGATCTTCGCCATCTGCAACTGCAACGTGAACGTATGCTACGCGCTGCGCACCTCGCAGCTGTTCAACACGCCCAACCTGTCGCGCTCCGCTTATGTCGCGCACACGGAGGCCGATAAATGCGTGGCGTGCGGCCGCTGCGTGGAAGTGTGCCCCGCAGGCGCCGTCAAGCTGGGCCAGAAACTCTGCAGCAAGGCGACGGGCAAGGTCCCCGAGTACCCGCGCCAGGAGCTGCCCGACGCCGTGAAGTGGGGGCCGGAGAAGTGGTCGCCCAACTACCGCAACGACAATCGCGTCGAGACGCACGAGGCGGGAACCGCGCCCTGCAAGACCGCCTGCCCGGCGCACATCGCCGTCCAGGGCTACCTCAAGCTCGCGGCTCAGGGCCGCTATGACGAGGCGCTCGCGCTCATCAAGCGCGAGAACCCGCTGCCCGCCGTGTGCGGCCGCATCTGCAACCGCCGCTGCGAGGACGCGTGCACGCGCGGCAGGGTCGACGCCGCCGTCGCCATCGACGAGGTGAAGAAGTTCATCGCCCAGCGCGACCTGGACGCCGCGACGCGCTATATCCCGCCGGTGGTCACGCCCACGCGCGCGGGCGGATTCGACCAGAAGGTCGCCATCATCGGCGCCGGCCCCGCGGGCCTTTCGTGCGCGTTCTATCTGGCCGAGAAGGGCTACAAGCCGGTCGTGTTCGAGAGGATGCCGCGCCCCGGCGGCATGCTCACCTACGGCATCCCTTCCTTCAAGCTGGAAAAAGACGTCATCGAGGCGGAGGTCGAGGTCATCCGCGAGATGGGCGCCGAGTTCCGCTATGGCGTCGAGGTGGGCCGCGACGTGACGCTCGCCGAGCTGCGCGAGCAGGGCTTCGCCGCCTTCTATGTCGCCATCGGCTGCCAGGGCGGTCGCCTGCCCGGCGTTGACGGGCAGGACGCGAAGGGCGTTCGGACCGCCGTCGACTTCCTGGCCGAGTACACCGACCAGACCGCAGGTGCCGCCCCCGCGATGGGCCGCACCGTGGTCGTGGGCGGCGGCAACGTTGCCATCGACGCCGCGCGCGTGGCGGCCCGCACCCAGGCCCCCGAGGTCACGATGCTGTGCCTCGAGTCTGCCGAAGAGATGCCCGCAAGCGACGAGGAAGTCGCCGAGGCCCGCGAGGACGGCGTGGACATCCGCTGCGGCTGGGGCCCTGAGGAAGTTCTTGCCAACGAGGCCGGCGAGGTGCGCGGCATCGTGCTCAAGCGCTGCACGCGCGTGTTCGACGATGACGGCCGCTTTGCTCCCGAATACGACGAGGGCGATCTCGTGACCATCGAGTGCGACCAGGTTGTCTTCGCTATCGGCCAGAGCATCGAGTGGGGCAAACTGCTGGAGGGCTCCGCCGTCGAGCTCGGCCGCGGCCAGGGCGCCGTCGCCGATCCGCAGACGTATCAGACCGCCGAGCCCGACATCTTCGTGGGTGGCGACGTCTACACCGGCCCCAAGTTCGCCATCGACGCCATCGCCGCCGGCCACGAGGCCGCCGTGTCGATCCATCGTTTTGTCCAGCACGGAACGCTCACCATTGGCCGCAACCAGCGCAAGTACGTTGAGCTCGACAAAGACGATGCCGACCTTTCGAGCTACGACACCGCCCAGCGCGAGGTTCCCGCTGCCAAGGATGCCGCTGCCGCCAAGGCAGCGCCTTTCCGCGAGTACGTGGAGACGCTTACCGAGGAGCAGGTGCGCGCCGAGACCGCCCGCTGCCTGGGCTGCGGCGCCTCGGTCGTCGACCCCAACAAGTGCATCGGCTGCGGCCTGTGCACGACCAAGTGCGCGTTCGACGCCATCCACCTTACGCGCGAGCGCCCCGAGTGCTCCAACATGGTCAAGTACGAGAAGAAGGTCCCTTCGCTTGCGAAGTACGCCCTCAAGCGCGAGATCAAGATTCGTTTTGGCAAGAAGAAGTAACGTGGCGAGCCTGAGGTTTTAACCGCTGCGCTGAATGGGCGGGGCCGACGCATCGCCGGCCTCGCCTTTTGGATAAGAGGTTGATGTCATGCATGAGCTGGGCATCGTGTTCCATATCATAAGGACGGTCGAGGACGCGTGTCGCGACAACGCGATCTCGCGCGTGTCTTCGGTGACGCTGCAGCTCGGCGAGGTCTCGGGCGTGGTGCCGCATTACCTTGAGGACGCCTGGCGCTGGGCGAGCAACAAGAACCCGCTGGTGGCGGGCGCCGAGCTCAAAGTCGAGGAGATTCCCGCGGTCACGTATTGCGAGGATTGCAAGAAGACGTACGAGACGGTGGCGCACGGCAAGACCTGCCCGCACTGCGGAGGCACGCGCACTTATTTGGTGCAGGGCCAAGAGGTGATGGTAAAGGAGATAGAGACCCCCGACGAGCAGCATTCGCGCGGCGGGGCGGCGCGCGAAGCACCGCCGGATCCGGTGGATGCCGCCAACCCGCTGATTATCGAGTAGAGCGGGGCGACGCGCGAAGAAACGCCGGGTTCCAGCCCCGCCGAACGCTGATTTGCGAAGAAACGCCGGGTTCCAGCCCCGGCGCTGCCCCGCGCGCCCGCCGCCGACACTCCGCCGTATGGGGCTTCTCTCGAATAACGAAACACGGTTGAAATAATTCCCGACACGTGTCAGACTGACGCGCAGGCTCAAGGCTACGCGTGAAAGAAGGCACTGTGGAGGAGAAGACCGCCTACGAGGGGGACCCGCTCTCTCCGATCTGCGAGGACCAGACCGACGAGGAGGGCCGGCGCGCCGACGAGGTGTCCGACCGTCGCACCGCCGGCTACGGGAAGCTGCCGTTCTTCGGCATGCTCAACCTCGGCCTCGTTCTCACGGCGTTCGCCATCGTCGTCTTCAAGACGCCCAACCACCTGGCCTTCGGCGGTACCTCGGGCGTCGCCGTCGTGCTCTCGACGCTCTTTCCGCAACTGCCCGTCTCGGCGTTCATGTGGGTTTTGAACCTCCTCCTCGTGGTGCTCGGCTTCGTGTTCCTCGACCGCCGCGCCGTCCTGTGGAGCGCGTTCGCCTCGATCGCGCTTTCCGCCTATGTCTCGCTGTTCGAGTGGCTCATTCCCATCCAGTCGTCCGTCACGGGCGACCTCGCGCTCGACGTGTGCTTCGCGGTCCTTCTTCCCGCGCTCGGCAGCGCGCTCGTCTTCGACATCGGCGCGTCGACGGGCGGCACCGACATCCTCGCCATGATTCTGCGCCGCCGCACCGACATCGAGATCGGCAAGGCGCTCTTTGCCGTCGACATCGCCATCGTCTGCGCGGCCGCCGTGCTCTACGGCCCGCGCACCGGCCTGTGGTGCATCCTCGGCCTCGTGGCAAAGACGTTCGTCGTGGACGTCGCCATCGAGTCCATCCGCCAGCGAAAAGTCTGCCAGGTCATCTGCAGGTACCCGCACGACGTCGAGGAGTTCATCGTTCGCACGCTCGGCCGCACCGCCACCGTGATGACCGGCTGGGGCGCCTACTCCGGCAAGAAGGTCATCATCTTGAACACCGTGCTCACCCGCCGCGAGGCAATGGAGCTGCGCCTGTACGTGCGCAGCATCGACCCGGGCGCGTTCATCACCATCACGAGCAGCTCCGAGATCATCGGCCGCGGCTTCCGCGGGGTGAACTAGCTGCGGCGGGCCCCGGGCCGCTGTGCCTGCCGTCTGCGAAGAAATGCCCACGTCTGGGCTCGGCAACGCCCTTCTTGCTAAGAAACGCACACGTCTGGGCGCAATCGCGGCCCGTGCGTTAAAAAACAGCGACCTCTGGGCGCGCGAAAGCCCAGAGGTCGCGATTTCTTAGCGCTCGTTCCCGTCGGGGGCACCCGCCTTGGCAAGAAGGACCGCGGAGCCCGTCCCGCGCTATCCCGCGAGCCCGGCGGTCGGGTTCTCGGACTCGTCGGCGTAGGGGGCAAGCCCGGCGTCCACGCGCTGCATCATCGTCGCCCACGCGTCGGTCTTTACCTTCTCATACCAAACGCCGCCCTCGTAGACGCCCTCGGTCGGCTCGAGGCCGGACATCAGGTCGCGGCTCATGTCGAAGCCCGCGAAGCGCGCGCCGAGCGCCATGAGCTCGATGCCCGAGATGTCGGTGCTCACGCTCCCGGCCGCGGCGTTGAGGCCTCGCGCGAGCATGATCGGGTTGCCGCTGAGGGTCTTCTTGAGGATCGCGCCGAGGACCATGCGCTGGTTGGCGGTGCGGTAGTAGTCGCCCGCGCCGTAGGCGTCGTAGGCGTGGCGCGCGCGGCACAGGCCGAGCGCCTGCGCGCCGTCGATGGTCTGGGGCCCTGCCGCCAGGTGCACGCCGGCGAGGTCGTCGTCGATGTCGATGGGCACGTTCACGTCGATGCCCCCGAGGTCGTCGACGACCGAGGTGAAGCTGTCGAAGTCGATCTCGGCGTAGTGCGAGATCTTGACGCCCGCGAGGTCCGAGACGGCGTCGATGAGCAGGGGAGCCCCGCCCAAGGTATAAGCGGCGTTGATCTTCTGCTTGCCGTAGTTGCCGCCCAGGTCGACGAGGGTGTCTCGCTGGATCGAGACGAGCGTGAGCTTGGCGGCCACCGGGTCGACGCGCGCGAGCATGATGGAGTCGGTGCGGAAGGTGCCTCCCGTCGAGTTGTCCTCTACGCGCTGCTCGGACTTGTCGGTGCCCACGAGCAGCATGTAGAAGGGCTGGCCGGGCAGAACGGGCGAGAGCGCCGCGCGCGTCTCGAGCGAGACGCCCGAGCCGAGGCGCACCGTGAGCACGACCGAGAAGGCAAGAAGGGCCGCGAGCACGCCGACGAGCACCCGCTTGGCGGTTCTAGCCCAGTTGCGCGGCTTTGCCGGACGCGGCGCGCGACGGCTTTGGCGCGGCTGGGCCGCATAAGCGCCGACGTCCTTGCGCCCGCCCCGCGCGGGCGAGAAGCCCTGTCTGCGGTACTCGCCGCTCTCGCGCAGGCCGCCGCCCACGCCGTCTGCGCCCTCCAGCCTGCGCCCGACCTCATGGCCGGCGCGGCGCACGGGGTTGGCGTTCTCGCGCTCCTGCCGCATGCGGCGGTAACGGTCGACGTCGCTCGCCTCGCGGCGCGATACGTTGGGCCGGCGGTCGGCGTTGGTCATGGGATGCTCCTTTTGCGCTGGTTGCTATCTGTGCCTGATGGTACCCACATGGGGCAGGCCGGCGGCTACCTGCCGAGGAGGCTCCCCAGACTGCCCAAAAGCCCGCCGAGCCCAAGCCTCGAGAGGTCGAGCTTGGCGATGTCGATGTTCAGCCTGCTCGCGGCGTCCTGAAGCGCGATCAGGTCGAGCTTGGTGAGATCGAGCTGCGAGAGGTCGAGCTTGGAGACGTCGACGTCGCTGAAGTCGAGCCCGAGCTCGGCCGCGCGGGCGAGGGTGCCCTGGACGACGGCGTTGATGTCGAAGTCGGTGGCCCCGCAGATGGAGGCGACGGCGCCCCTGGGGTCGGCGATCAGCTCCTGGGCCTTCTCGGGCGCCTGCTGCACGGCGGCGATGATCCGGTTGACGATCTCGGTGGTCTGCATGGCTTCCTCTTTCCGTCGGGTGGCTCGTTGCCCCTACTTTACGCCTGTGCTCGCGTGCCCATGGCCGGCCCTTCTTGCCCCGCGCTAAGAAACCGCAGGTCCCAGCCCCGACTGATGACTGTGCGCTAAGAATCCCCAAGTTCCAGCCCTTCTTTCCGGGCTGGAACCCGCGATTCCTTAGCGCTCGGCGCCCTCTGGCGGCTGGAACCCGGGGTTTCTTAGCAAGAAGGGCGCACCGGAGGCTGGAACCCGCGATTTCTGAGCGCCCTCGCCGCCCGCCGCTCGCCGCCATGTTTCCGAACGTGGGCAAATCCGCTGCCCCGCGCGGCCATCGGCTAAGCTAGACCGCACGTGACCCTCGCGATAGGAGTGAGCATGCGCCACATCAAGACGATCGACGACATCACCAAGGACGGCAAGGTCGAGTTCGGCGAGGGGTATGACTTCGTGTCCGACGCCGCCGACGCCGACGCCATCCTCATGCGATCGACCGACCTGCACGGCTACGAGCTTCCCGGATCCATCCGCGCCATCGCCCGCTGCGGCGCCGGCGTGAACAACATCCCCGTCGAGGAGTACGCAAAGAAGGGCGTCGTCGTCTTCAACTCCCCGGGCGCGAACTCCAACGCCGTCAAGGAGATCGTCATCGCCATGCTCATCCTCTCGTCGCGCGGCGTCGTGCAGTCCATGGACTGGGTGCGCGCCCACGCCGACGACCCCAACATCCTCGTCAACGCCGAGAAGGCAAAGAAGGCCTTCGTCGGCCACGAGCTCAAGGGCAAGCGCATCGGCGTCGTGGGCTTGGGCAACGTCGGCTCCAAGGTCGCCAACGCCTGCGTCGACCTCGGGATGGACGTCTACGGCTACGACCCCTTCATTTCGGTCGAGCACGCCTGGGTGCTCTCCCGCGACGTCCAGCGCGTGGGCACGCTCGAGGACCTTTGCCGCAACTGCGACTACCTCACGCTCCACGTGCCGTCCAAGTCCGACACCGTCGGCATGATCGGCGCCGACCAGCTCGGCCTGCTCAAGCCGGGCGCGGTCCTGATCAACTACGCCCGCGAGACGATCATCGACGAGGACGCCGTCGACGCGGCGCTGCGCGGCGGCCGCCTCGCGTGGTTCTCCTGCGACTTCGCCACGCCCAAGACCGTGAAGATGCCCAACACCTTCATCACCACGCACTCCGGCGCCGGCACCGGCGAGGCCGAGGCCAACTGCGCCGACATGGCCATCTCGGAACTCAAGGACTACCTGGAGAACGGCAACATCGTCCACTCCGTCAACTACCCCGCCTGCTCTATGGGCAAGGCCCGCGCAGCGAGCCGCATCGTCTGCCTGCACGCCAACGTGCCCAACATGATCGGCCAGATCACGGCCATCCTCGCGCACGACAACGCCAACGTCCAGCGCATGGTCAACGAGTCCGCCGGCGAGAACGCCTACACCATGTTCGACACCGACGAGCACCTGGACGACGCGACCATCGAGTCCTTGAAGCGGATCCCCGCCGTCTACCGCGTTCGCGTGATCAAGTAGGCGGCCTTTGCGCCCTTCTTTATAAAGAAGCCCTAAAAGCTAGCCCCCGTCGCGCATGCGCGTGGCGGGGGCTCGCTTGGGGGCGTTATGCGAGCGGGCGGGGGAGAGCGCAAACCCGGGCAAGAAGGGCGAGGGGAGGGTGCCTTCGGCCCGGATCAAGCCCCTGCGCGGGGAGCGCCCCCAGCCTTAGGCGAGGCTCACCTCGCGGCCGGAGACGAACTTGCGCGCGATGCGCCCGCCCTCCTCGGCGAGGTAGACGTAGCGCTCGACGCGCTCCCACACCCCGAGGTCGCGCGGGGTGCGGATGGCCGAGTCGTCGAGCACGAGCGCGTCGAACTCGTAGCCTGCCGCAAGCGAGCCGACGCGGCCGAAGAACGAGCCGCCGCCCGCGGTGGCGAGCCACAGGGCCTCCTGCGTGGTCAGCGGGGCGAGCCCCTCGTCGACGAGGCGCCAGCGCAGCTTCGAGACGGCCACGGCGTCGGCCATGCAGCGGAACATGGATAGGTTCGCGCCGCCCGCGACGTCGGTGCCGAGTCCCACGTTCATGCCGAGGTCGAGGTAGCGGCGCACGGGAGCGATGCCGCTGGAGAGCTGGGCGTTGCTCTGCGGGCAGTGGGCCACGTAGGTGCCCGTGCGGCGCAGGAGCTCGGTCTCGGTCTTGTCGGAGTAGACGCAGTGGGCCATGACGGTACGCTCGCCGAGCATGCCGAAATGGTCGTACACGTCGCCGTAGCAGGTTGACCAGGGGCAGAGCTCCTTGACCCAGCCGCACTCGGAGGGGTTCTCGGAGAGGTGGCTCTGAACGGGCAGGTTAAACTCGTCGCGGATGGAGGCGAGCTCGGCCATGAGCTCGTCGGTGACGCTCGGCGTGAAGCGCGGGGTGACGATGGGCGCCGTGCGCTCGTAGCGGCCGGCGACGTCGGCGAGCCAGCGGCGGGTGTCGGCCGCGGACTGGGCGGTCTTCTCCTCGAGGTTCTCGCCGCCGTTGCGGTCCATGTTCACCTTGCCCACGTAGGTGGAGACGCCGGTGGCCTCGAGCTTGTCCATGAGCAGCTCAGTGGCCTCGACGTGCAGCGTGCCGAACACGACGGCGCGCGTGGTGGCGCTGCGGCGCAGGTCGTCGGCGAAGATGTCGTAGGCACGGCCGGCGTAGTCGAGGTCGGCGTAGTGGGCCTCCTCGGGGAAGGTGTGGGTGTTCAGCCAATCGAGCAGCTCGAGGTCCATGCCGAGGCCGCGGAAGGCGTACTGCGGGGCGTGGATATGGATGTCGCTCATGCCGGGGATGATCAGGTTGTCGCCGCAGTCGATGAGGGGAAGGGCGGCGTAGGCCTCGGGGAGCTCGCCGTACACGCCGGCCGAGACGCCACCGACGCACACGGCGTATCCGTTGGGCGTGCAGGAGACCTCCTGCGGGGTGGTGTTGTAGCAGATGTTGCCCTTAAGGACGAACGACTTGGTCTCGTTGGTTTCCATGGCTCGGTTCCTTTCCGGCTAGATGAGGATGTACTTGACGATGAACACGACGGCGAGTACGTACATCATGGGGCTGATCTTCTTCGCGTTGCCCGCGAGCAGGTTGATCACCACATAGGAAATGATGCCCAAAGAGATGCCCTCGACGATGCTGTAGCAAAACGGCATGCCCACGAAGCAGAGGAACGCGGGGATGGACTCGGTGGGGTCGCCAAAGTCGATGCTCAGAACCGAGCTTGCCATGAGGGAGCCCACGATGACGAGGGCGGGCGCCGTCGCGAAGGAGGGGATGGCGAGGAAGAACGGCGAGAGGAACATCGAGAGCAGGAACAGCACGCCGGTGGTGAGCGCCATGAGGCCCGTGCGGCCGCCCTCGGCGATGCCGGCGGCGCACTCGACCGAGCAGCAGGTGGCGGAGTTGCCGAGCGCGCCGGCGATCATCGTGGCCACCGACTCGGCGCCCATGGCGCGGCCGACGCCGGGCATGTTACCGTCCTCGTCGAGGAGCTCGGCCTTGGCGCCCAGGCCGATGAGCGAGCCCACGGTGTCAAAGAGGCTCGTGAGCAGGAAGGCGAAGGCGACCACGATGAAGCCGAGGTCGGCGATGCGCGAGAAATCCATCTTCATGAACGTGGGGGCAAGCGAGGGGATGGCCAGGCCGTTCGAGAAGTCGGGCAAAAGGCTCATGTAGCCGGCGGCGGGGTCGGGCACGTAGATGCCGCAAAGCTCGCAGATGATGCCGAGCACCCAGGTGATGATGATGCCGACGAGGATGTTGCCCTTGACGTTGCATGCCATGAGCACGCCCGTGATCATGAGGCCCGCGACGAACAGGACGACGCTGATGCCGGCGGTGCTGAAGGTGCCCTCCGCCAGGCTTCCCGAGAACGAGAAGACCGAGACGAGCGTCGTGGGGCTGCTCACCACGAGACCGGAGTTCTTGAGGCCGATGATCGTGATGAAGAGGCCGATGCCTGTGCTAATGGCGTACTTGAGGTTCAGGGGGATCGCATCGAAGATCTTGTCCCGCAGGCTTGTGAGCGAGATGAGCGCGAACACGATGCCCTCGACGAAGATGGCCGCCAGCGCGACCTCCCAGCTGTAGCCCATGCCCAAGACCACGGTATAGGCGAAGTAGGCGTTGAGGCCCATGCTCGGCACGAGCACGAACGGGTAGTTGGTAAGAAGTGCCATGGCGAGCGTGCCGAGGAAGCACACGAGGGCCGTGGCGGTAAAGACGGCGCCGGTGTCCATTCCGGTGGCGCCCATGACGGAGGGGTTCACGGCCAGGACGTACGCCGCCGTGACGAAGGTGGTGAGGCCTGCGAGCGCCTCGGTCTTTACCGTGGTGCCGTGCTCCTTGAGGTGGAACAGCCTGTCGAGCTTCTCTTCCATTGATGTCTCCCTTAAGACCGCTGCGGGCCTTTCGCCCACATGCCGAGCGGGCATGGCGCCCGCGATGTGCCGCAGAGTCGCTGCGGCTTCAGCCCCGGCACCGCGACGGGAGGGCGTCCCGTACGGAAATAAAACGCCGCCGTTGTGTTTTAGCGTGCCGTTGGTCACGGGTCGGCCCAGGTCCCTCGCGAAAGGAGTGGCCGACCCGCATCGGGTGAGACGATTATTATTTATTACTATTACTAATAATAAATTCTTACTTTAAATGGTCGATTTGATTCCGCGAGCGGTATCTATGCGCCTTTAGCCCTGACGGCGGACCTGCTGGAGATAGCGGTAGACGCTGGGAACGGAAACGCACAGGACGTTCGCGACCTCGGAGGCCGCGCCTTTGATGAGGAAGGTACCCGCCGACTCGAGCCTGCGGATGACCTCGATGCGGCCTGCCTGGTCGAGCTCGCTCGCGGTCTTCCCGAGCGCGCCCAGAAGGGAGCGCACCTGCTCCGCCACGCCGGTGTCCGCGCCGCCGATCGAGAGCGTCTCGATGCTCGACTCGCGGTACGCGGCGCGCACGGCCTCGAGGTTCGTGTCGCGGTACTCTTCGGAGCCGCCGTGGCGGTAGGCCTCCATGAAGGCGTTGATGCTGTCCTCGAGCGTGCGGAACGGCTGCGGGTCGATGTTGACGCACAGGATGCCGACGATCTTTCCCTCGTCGCGGATGAAGTACGAGGAGCTCTGCATCGGCCTGCCGTCCGCCGTCGTCGCGACGTAGTCGCTCACGAAGCTGTCGCCGGAGTGCTCGAGCTGCTCGGCCATCTTGAGCGCGAAGTCTGTTGCCGGCGCTCCCACGGCGCGGCCCGAGACCTCGCCGTTGACGATCCTGACGACGGAGTGCTCGGGGTCCTCAAGGTCGTGCAGCACGACCTCGGTTGAGGCACCCAGCGCGCGGCCGAGGAAGTCCACGAGCGGGACGAGCTCTTCCACCTTCTTGTTCATGCGGGCCCCTTTCTGTGCCGCGGACTTCAACCTTTTAAGTATAAATCCGAACGCTGCCAACGTCGTGCGGCGTCACGCCGACGTTGCTCGAGGAAACCGCGTGCGTGCGGCGAGTCGGGGAGCGGGGCCGGTAAAGACGAAGCGGGCGCAGGGGTGGATGCCCCTGCGCCCGCTTCTTGCCATCAGGATGCGGTTCGCGCCAATGATCTGTTCTTCTTGCCTAGGAGTCGTCGTCCGTGCTCATCGACCTGGCCTCGCCGAGGTAGCTGTAGAGCGTGTACTTCGAGATGCCGAAGTACTTGCACACCTTCGGCCCGCTTTTGGTGATGAGGAATGCGCCCGCGTCGTTGAGGTAGCGGATGGCGCGGACCTTGTCGTCCTTGGTCATGAGCGAGACGGGCGTGCCCACGAGCTCGACCGACTGCGCGAGCAAATTGTCGAGCAGGTCGGCGATGTTGCGCACGATGGGCTCGGGCTCGCTGGGCGCCGCCGGCTCCACGCCGCAGAGCCACTGGATCGTGCCCTGCGCCGCGCGCAGCATAGTGATGTCGAAGTTGATGGCAAAGATTCCGGAGATCTCGCCCGTGGAGTCGCGCAGAAAGACAGTCGAGGACTTGAGGATCTTTCCGCTGGCGGTCTTGGTGAGGTAGGAGAGCCTGTCGGCAAGCTCGCCGGATCCGGCGTGGAGCGCCTCGAGCACGACGTGGGAGGGGCCGTCGCCCACCTTGCGGCCGGTCACGTGGCCGTTTTCGATCCACACGATCGAGTGGTCGGGGTCCTTGACCTTGAGGTCGTGGATGACGACCTCGCAGCCCTCGCCGAACTGCAGGGCGATGGCGTGTCCCAGGCGCTTGTAGAAGTCGAGATGGTTGTCCTGCATGCGTTTTTCTCCGTCAAATCTTTGGGCGGTAGGGTACAGGTGTGTACCCCTGCTGGTAGCTTGCGAAATTTTACATCACGAATAGAACGATGCGAAACGCCTAACAAACAGTTTGTTTGGTGACTGTAACAAAGAAGCACGTGAGCGGCTCGACGTTTGCCGCCGACAACTACCGTTTACCGATTTGCAAACAGGGGGTAACTTGCTCTCCTTGCGTCATAAACCTGCAGATATAACAATTAGTTTGTGCTAAAAACAGATTGTTTGCAGCATCTCGCGCTTGGCGAAACCTACTCGCGCGCTCTTGCGTGCGCGTGCAGAATCTGTAGGCAACACGTGAAGTTTACGAGAGGGGAAACACACGATGTCTCAGTCTGAGGAGTCGATCGGCTCACCGAAGCTTTTCCAGCGTGATGGCATTCCGCCCATACAAGACCTTCTGCCGACGTCCTTGCAGCACGTTCTCGCGTGCTTCGCGGGCGCCATCGCACCGGCGATGATGATTGCCTCCACCTGCAACTTCACGCCCGAGCAGGAGCAGGCCATCATCCAGGTCGCTCTTATCCTCACCGCCCTCGACACGCTGCTCCAGCAGTTCCCGATCTTCGGGCGCATCGGCTCCAACCTGCCCATCATCACCGGCGTCTCGTTCGCCTTCCTGCCCGCGTTCCAGGCCATCGGCTTCGAGTTCGGCTTCGGCACGCTGCTGGGCGCCGAGCTCGTCGGCGGCGTGGTCGCCATTCTGTTCGGCCTGTTCTTCAAGAACGTCCGCAAGCTCTTCCCGCCGCTGGTCACCGGTACCGTCATCTTCACCATCGGCGTCTCGCTGTACCCGACGGCCATCAAGTACATGGCGGGCGGCGCCGGCTCGCCGATCTTCGGCTCTTTCCAGAGCTGGGTCGTGGGCCTGATCACCTTCGCCATCGTGTTCGGACTCTCGAACTTCGGCAAGGGCGTCATCAAGCTCGGCGCGATCTTCTTCGGCATGATCGCCGGCTGCCTGATCTCCATCCCGCTCGGAATGATCGACCCCTCCGGCATCGCCGACGCCGCCTGGTTCGCCCTCCCGCAGCCTATGCCCTTCAAGATCGAGTTCAACGGCGCCGCGTGCCTCACCATCGCCGTCGTCTACATCATGGCCAACGTCCAGCTCATCGGCGACCTCTCGGCCGCCACGCTCGGCGCGCTCGACCGCCTGCCCGAGGAGAAGGAGCTCTCCGGCGCCATCATGGCCCAGGGCACCGTCTCGATCGTCTCGTCCTTCTTCGGCGGCATGCCCACCTCGGCCTTCGGCCAGAACGTCGGTATCATCGTCTCGAACAAGGTCGTCAACCGCTGGGTCTTCGCCTTCGCGGCAGCCATCTTCGCCGTCGCCGGCTTCGTGCCCAAGGTCGCGGGCGTCCTCACCATGATCCCGCAGCCCGTCATCGGCGGCGCGACCATCTCGGTCTTCGGCACCATCACCTTGAACGGCATCCGCATGCTGGTCCGCGACGGCCTCACCCCGCGCTCCTGCACCGTCTTCGGCGTCTCGGTCGCCTTCGGCCTCGGCATCGCCCAGGTCTCCGGCTGCCTGTCCGGCGCCGGCATGCCCGACTGGGTGTCCACCATCTTCGCCACCTCGGCCATCACGCCCTGCGCCATCATGGCCATCATCCTGAACAACGTCCTGCCCCCGGAGGAGGTCCCCATGCCCTCCGACACCAACGGCCCCAACGACCTGCGCGTCGAGGCGGCCGCCGCGGTCGACGCCCAGGACGTCGACGTGGACACCCTCGAGGTCGTCTCCCGCGACGGCGAGGAGATCGGCGAGGTCGGCGTCATGTTCGACGCTGCCGAGCGCATGGCCACTTACGAGGACAAAAGCTCCGATGACGGCGACGACCGCGCATCGGTGAAGAACTAGCAAGAAGTACGGGAACACTAAACCGCAAGAGGTGTCGCGGCCGGGTCCGCGACCGCAGGAGAGGAGACTCAATGATTCTCGTCGGCAACGGGCGCGTCATCACGCGCGATGCGGCAAACCCCTACATCGAGGACGGCGCGGTCCTTATCGAGGGCGACTCCATCGTCGCCGTCGGCAAGGAGTCCGAGCTGCGCGCCCGCGCGGTCGGCGCCTCCTTCGTCGACGCCCACGGCGGCGTCATCATGCCGGGCCTCGTCAACTGCCACACCCACATCTACTCCGGCCTTGCCCGCGGCCTGTCCATCAAGGGCTGCAACCCCACCAACTTCCTCGAGAACCTCGAGCAGCAGTGGTGGAAGATCGACGACAACCTCACCCTTGACGGCACCCGCGCCTCCGCCTACGCCACGATCCTCGACTCGCTGCGCGACGGCGTGACCACGATCTTCGACCACCACGCGAGCTTCTGCGAGATCCCCGGCTCGCTTTTTGCCATCAAGGACGTCGCCGAGGAGCTCGGCATCCGCTCCTGCCTGTGCTACGAGACCTCCGATCGCCGCGGCCCCCAGAAGCGCGACCAGTCCATCAAGGAGAACGCCGAGTTCGCTCGCTGGGCGGCCGACGCCCGCAAGGACGGCAACCACATGGTCGCCGCCATGTTCGGCGGCCACGCCACCTTCACCCTCTCCGACGAGACGATGGACATGATGGCCGAGGCCAACAACGGCCTCACCGGCTTCCACATCCACGTCTGCGAGGGCATGAACGACGTTTGGGACTCCCGCCGAAACCGCGGCGGCATCAGCCCGATCGAGCGCCTGCTCCAGCACAACCTGCTCGGGCCCGACACCATGCTCGGCCACTGCATCCACGTGACCCCCGCCGAGATGGACATGATCCGCGAGTCCGGCACCTGGCTCGTCAACAACCCCGAGTCCAACATGGGCAACGCCGTTGGCTGCGCGCCCGTCCTCGAGTTCTTCCGCCGCGGCATCCCCGTGTGCATGGGCACCGACGCCTACACCCACGACATGCTCGAGAGCCTCAAGGTCTTCCTCATCATCCAGCGCCACAACGCCGCCATGCCCAACGTCGGCTGGTGCGAGGACATGGACATGCTCTTCAAGAACAACCCGGCCATGGCCACCAAGTACTTCGGCCGCGAGATCGGCAAGCTCGCCCCGGGCGCCGCTGCCGATGTCATCGTCATGGACTACAACCCGTTCACGCCCTTCTCGGACGAGAACATCGACGGCCACATGCTCTTCGGCATGATGGGCAAGAACTGCCGCACCACCATCGTCAACGGCAAGGTCCTCTACAAGGACCGCGAGTTCGTCGCCTTCGATGAGGAGAAGATCAACGCGTGGACCATGGGCGAGGCAAAGAAGCTCTGGGGCACGCTGAACGAGCGCGAGTACTAAGAATCGCAAACCGTCTACCCGCCGGCGGCCGAGGTCTTCGGTCGTCGGCATCGCGGCCTCCGCGGGGCCGCAGTCGCCGTGTCTAGGGGACGCGGCACTAAACCCGCCCTTCCGCGCGGTCTCGGAGGGGCAAGGAGAGGAGCTCGTATGAGCGACATCATGAGGCCGATCCCGTTCGCGCAGCTTATGGACTGGATCCTCACCGAGCACGCCGAGAAGAACAGCATCTTCGGCGTCCGCAAGATCGTGAAGCACGAGGGCGACGCCGACCCGATCTTCGCCGAGAAGATCGAGACCCCGTTCGGCCCCGCCGCCGGCCCCAACAGCCAGCTCGCCCAGAACATCGTCGCCTCCTACGTGGCCGGCGCGCGTTTCTTCGAGCTCAAGACCGTCCAGATCATGGACGGCGAGGAGCTGTCGAAGTGCGTCGCCAAGCCCTGTATCGTGGCTGAGGACGAGTGCTACAACTGCGAGTGGTCCACGGAGCTCACCGTCCCGCAGGCCATGAGCGAGTACATCAAGGCCTGGTGGGCCTGCAAGCTGCTCGCCCGCGAGCTCGGTCTGGGCGACCCGGACGGCTTCGTCTTCAACATGTCGGTCGGCTACGACCTCGAGGGCATCAAGAGCCCGAAGGTCGACGCCTACATCGAGGGCATGAAGGACGCCTCCGGCACCGACGTGTGGGCCGAGTGCCTCGAGTGGGCCCGCGCCAACGTCGAGCGCTTCGCCAACGTCGACGCCGCCTTCGTCGAGTCCGTGAGCCCGCGCGTCTCGTCGTCCGTGACCGAGTCCACGCTCCACGGCTGCCCGCCCGACGAGATCGAGCGCATCGCCACCTACCTCATCACCGAGAAGGGCCTGAACACCTACATCAAGTGCAACCCGACCCTGCTCGGCTACGACTACGCCCGCGAACGCCTTGACGGCCTCGGATTCGACTACATCGCCTTCGACGACAAGCACTTCCGCGAGGACCTTCAGTGGGCCGACGCCGTGCCGATGTTCGAGCGCCTGATCAAGCTCACCTCTGAGCGCGGCCTCTCGTTCGGCGTCAAGCTCACCAACACCTTCCCCGTCGACGTCACCCGCAAGGAGCTCCCGAGCGAAGAGATGTACATGAGCGGCCGCTCGCTGTTCCCGCTCACCATCCACCTTGCCCGCCGCATCTCCGAGCAGTTCGACGGCAAGCTGCGCATCTCCTACTCCGGCGGCGCCGACGCCCAGAACATCCGCGACCTCTACGGCGCGGGCATCTGGCCGATCACTATGGCCACCACCGTCCTGAAGCCCGGCGGCTACGAGCGCTTCAGCCAGATCGCCGGCGTGCTCAAGGGCGCCGCGCGCAAGGACGACGTCGACGTCGCCGCCGTCGCCGCCCTCGACGACGCCGTGGCCGAGGCCCCCAAATACAAGAAGCCCGTCAAGCCCGTGCCCTCGCACAAGCTCGACTGGCCGCTGCCCCTGACCAGCTGCTTCACCTCGCCCTGCCGCAACGGCTGCCCCATCGAGCAGGACATCCCTGCCTACCTCGCCGCAGTCGACGAGGGCCGTCTGGATGACGCCCTGGCCATCATCGCCGAGCGCAACGCCCTGCCCTTCATCACCGGCAACCTCTGCCCGCACCCGTGCGGCACCAAGTGCATGCGCGCGTTCTACGAGCCCGAGGGCGCGTCCATCCGCGCGAGCAAGCTCACGGCCGCCCGCGGCGGCATCGATGCCCTTCTTGCCGCCATCAAGAAGGACGGCGCGAAGGCTGTGGACGGCGCCGCCGGCCACAAGGTCGCCGTCATCGGCGGCGGCCCCGCCGGCCTTGCCTGCGCGTTCTTCCTGTCCCGCGCCGGCGCCGACGTCACGATCTACGAGCGCAAGGACACCCTGGGCGGCGTCGCCCGCCACATCATCCCGGCGTTCCGCATCTCCGACGAGGACATCGACCGCGACGTCGAGCTTTGCCTCGCCTACGGCGCCAAGGCCCAGACCGGCGTCGAGGCCAAGTCCGTGTCCGAGCTCAAGGCCGAGGGCTACACCGACGTCGTCGTCGCCTGTGGCGCCTGGGCGCCCGGTCACGTCGGCCTGGAGTACGGCGACGAGATCGACGTCCTCGAGTTCCTCGGCGCCGCAAAGAGGGGAGAGGACCTCTCCGCTCTCGGCACCGACGTCGTGATCGTGGGCGCCGGCAACACCGCCATGGACGCCGCCCGCGTCGCCAAGCGCCTGCCGGGCGTCGAGAACGTCCGCATCGTCTACCGCCGCACCAAGCGCTACATGCCCGCCGACGAGGAGGAGCTGGCCGAGGCGCTCGCCGAGGGCGTCGAGCTCTGTGAGCTTCTTGCCCCCAAGGGTGTCCGCGACGGCATCCTGGCCTGCGACAAGATGGTCCTGGGCGAGTCCGACGAGTCCGGCCGCCGCAGCCCCGTGGCCACCGGCGAGACCGTCGAGGTTCCCGCCACCGCCGTCATCTGCGCGGTCGGCGAGCACATCGAGGGCGAGCTCTACGAGGGCGCCGGCGTCGAGGTAGACCGCCGCGGCCGTCCCGCCGGCTGCGCCACCGGCGTCGAGGGCGTCTGGGCCGCCGGCGACTGCCGCCGCGGTCCCGCGCGCTTCGTCGACGCGATCGCCGACGCGCAGGAGGTAGCCAAGGCGATGCTCGGCGTCGACTTCTCGGCCTACGCCGCCGCCAACGTCCGCACCGGTCACGAGGACGTCTGCTACGGCCGCAAGGGCGATCTGCGCCTCGGCTGCGCCTCCTGCTCCAAGGACTCCGGCTGCCTCGGCTGCGCCACCGTCTGCGAGGCCTGCTGCGACGTCTGCCCGAACCGCGCCAACGTCTCCATCGTGGTGCCGGGCCTCGTCCAGCACCAGGTCGTCCACGTCGACGGCATGTGCAACGAGTGCGGCAACTGCGCCGTGTTCTGCCCGTGGAGCGGACGTCCCTTCAAGGACAAGCTCACCCTCTTCTGGAGCGCCGAGGACATGGGCAACTCCGAGAACCAGGGCTTCCTGCCCCAGGCCGACGGCACCTTCCTTGTTCGCCTGGAGGGCAAGACCGCCGCGTTCGACGTCGACGACGCCGCCTGCGGCCTGCCCGAGGAGGTGCGCCTGACCATCAAGGCCGTGCGCGACTCCTACGGGTACCTGCTCGCCAAGTAGCAATCACGGACTAGGGGATAATCCTTAGCCCGCGCCGATCGCCGGGCTTGCGGGGGACGAGGTTCCCCGCAAGCCCGGATATCGCGCAAAATCGTTGTTCTGTATTCGGCTAACGGTTAGAAAGGACGTGCCGTGGCCACAGAGAATAAACCCAAGGCATCCCGCAAGCCCCGTCCCGTCGCAGTTGTCATGTGCAACGGCGGCTGCACGGGCGTCGGGTTCTGCGAGCAGGGCTGCGTCGGTTGCGGCGCCTGCGTCGCCTCTTGCCGCAAGGGCGCCATCGAGCTCGACGAGCGCGGCGTCGCCCACGTGAACGAGGAAGCCTGCATCGGCTGCGGCCTGTGCGTGCGCGCCTGCCCGCAAGACATCATCAAGCTCATCGAGAAGCGCTTCAACATCACTTCTCGCTGCTCGAACACCGACGCCGGCCCCGTCGCGCGCAAGATGTGCGCCAGCAGCTGCATCGCCTGCGGCGCCTGCGAGCGCGCCTGCCCTGCCGGCGCCATCCACGTGGTCGAAAACCACGCTGTCATCGACTTCGAGAAGTGCATCGCGTGCGGCATGTGCGCCACCAAGTGCCCGCGCGGCGTGATCCGCGACGCCTTCGGCATCCTGGCCGAAAGCTAGTAGGGGAGGAGACACAGCAATGGCAGAGGAATACCGCCTCCTCATCAACGGCGAGGAGCACGTCACCAGCGAGAACAAGTCCATCCTGCGCTACCTGCGCGACGACCTCCACCTCACGAGCGTGAAGGACGGCTGCTCCGAGGGCGCCTGCGGCACCTGCACCGTCATCGTCGACGACCGCGCCGTCAAGTCCTGCGTCCTCACCACTAAGCTCGCGGTCGGCCACGCGATCACGACGATCGAGGGCCTGAGCGAGGATGAGCGCGAGGCGTTCGTCTACGCCTTCGGCACCGCCGGCGCCGTCCAGTGCGGCTTCTGCATCCCGGGCATGGTGCTCGCGGGCGCGGCGCTCATCCGCCGCTGCCCCGACCCGACCTCCACGCAGATCGCCGAGGCCATCCGCGGCAACGTGTGCCGCTGCACGGGCTATAAGCGCATCATCGTCGGCATAAAAAAGGCCGCGGCCGTCCTGCGCGGCGAGGAGGCCATCGATCCCGCCATCGAGGCCGGCGAGAGCTACGGCGTCGGCGAGCAGATCTTCCGCACCGACGTCCGCGCGAAGGTCTTGGGCACCGGGCAGTACCCCGACGACCTCGACGAGCGCGAGTTCCCGGGGCTCACCGTCGCCTCGGCCGTCCGCTCCAAGTACCCGCGCGCCCGCGTCCTGTCCATCGACGCCGAGAAAGCCCGCGCGCTTCCCGGCGTCGTGGGCGTCCTCACCGCCGCCGACGTGCCCGTCAACCAGGTGGGCCACCTCATCTACGACTGGGACGTCATGATCGCCGAGGGCGACATCACCCGCTGCGTCGGCGACGCCATCGCGCTTGTGGTCGCCAAGGACCGCAAGACCCTCGAGCGCGCGAAGAAGCTCGTCAAGGTCGAGTACGAGGAGCTTACGCCCGTCCGCAACATCGACGAGGCCGCCGCCCCCGACGCCCCGATCATCCACGAGTCGTTCAACGCCTTCGGCAACCACGTGGTGCTCAAGAACAACATCTGCCAGCAGCGCCACGTCACCCGCGGCGATGCCAAGGCGGCCCTCGCCGCCTCGGCCTACACCGTCACCGACACCTTCGTCACGCCCTTCACCGAGCACGCCTTCCTGGAGCCCGAGTGCGCTGTGGCTGCCCCGTACAAGAATGGCGTGAAGGTCTGGTCCACCGACCAGGGCGCCTACGACACCCGCAAGGAGTGCGCGCACATGCTCGGCTGGGACGCCGAGCCCGAGCGCGTGGTCGTCCAGACCATGTTCGTCGGCGGCGGCTTCGGCGGCAAGGAGGACGTCTCGGTCCAGCACCTCGCGGCGCTCGCGGCCTACAAGCTCAACGTGCCCGTCAAGTGCTTCCTCACCCGCGAGGAGTCCCTCGCTTTCCACCCCAAGCGCCACTACATGCGCGGCACCTTTACCCTGGGCTGCGACGAGTCCGGCCACTTCACCGGCATGGACTGCGAGATCAACTTCGACACGGGCGCCTATGCGAGCCTGTGCGGCCCGGTCCTCGAGCGCGCCTGCACGCACTCCGTCGGCCCCTACAAGTACCAGAACACCGACATCCGCGGCTACGGCTACTACACGAACAACCCGCCGGCGGGCGCCTTCCGCGGCTTCGGCGTGTGCCAGTCCGAGTTCGCCCTCGAGTCGCTCATCGACGTGCTCGCCGAGAAGGTCGGCATCGATCCCTGGCAGATCCGCTACATCAACGCCATCGAGCCCGGCGCCGTGCTGCCCAACGGCCAGGTCGCCGACTGCTCGACGGCGCTCAAGGAGACCCTCGAGGCCGTCAAGGACGCCTACTACGCCCACCCCGGCCGAGCCGGCATCGCCTGCGCCATGAAGAACGCCGGCGTCGGCGTCGGCCTGCCCGACAAGGGCCGCTGCAACATCCGTGTCGAGAACGGCGTGGCCGTCATCTACGCCGCCACCTCCGACATCGGTCAGGGCTGCAACACCGTCTTTACCCAGGACGTGGCCGAGGCCTGCGGCCTGCCGCGCCGCTGCATCGCCAACGGCGAGTGCTCGACCGAGAACGCGCCCGACTCCGGCACCACCTCCGGCTCCCGCCAGACGGTCGTCACGGGCGAGGCCGTCCGCGGCGCCGCCTTCCTGCTGCGCGACGCCATGCTCGCCCACGAGCGCGGCGAAGAAGTGCCTGAGGGCCAGATTCGCGCCGGCGGCGACGGAAAGACCTTCCGCTTCGAGGACGGCCGCGAGTACACCGTGCCCGCCGAGGAGCTCACTCCGGGCCACGCCCGCGTGGCCTCGGACCCCGTCGCGGCTCTCGCCGCGCTCGAGGGGCGCGAGTTCTACTACGAGTACTTCGAGCCCACCGACAAGCTCGGCGCCGATGTGCCCAACGCAAAGAGCCACATCTGCTACGGCTTCGCCACGCACGTGTGCATCCTCGACGACGAGGGGCGCCCCGCCGAGTTCTACGCGGCGCACGACTCCGGCCGCGTGATCAACCCCATCGCCATCCAGGGCCAGATCGAGGGCGGCGTGCTCATGGGCATGGGCTACGCGCTCACTGAGGACTTCCCGCTCAAGGATTGCGTGCCGCAGGCCAAGTACGGCGAGCTCGGCCTGTTCCGCGCCGACGCCATCCCCGAGATCCACGCCATCTATGTCGAGCGCGACGAGCAACTTCCCGTCGCCTACGGCGGCAAGGGCATCGGCGAGATCGCCACGATCCCGGCTGCCCCCGCGGTCCAGAACGCCTACCACGCCTTCGACGGCAAGCTCCGCCGCGAGCTGCCCATGCGCGACACGTTCTACACCAGAAAGTAGCCGCTTTTTGGACAGGCCTGCGCGCCGCGCCTTGGGGCGCCGGCGCGCAGGCCTTTTTTGTGGAGCCCTACGTTAAATCGATTCGCGGGGACGTTATAATTTTTCAAGTGCAACGACCTGCGGTTTTTTGACCGCTTACCGTCCAAAATGACCACCCGCGGCGGGAACTAGCGCCGCGGGCTTGATAATTTTAGAATGATTTCCATGCAACACACGTCGTTTGCACCCCGCTCTACCAGCTAGTTCAAAAAATGAGTTAGTACGTCTGCAATTTTGGCTTTACGCGCTCGTCATGTTAGGAAACCAGGGCGTCACGTTATGTGATTACGCTTGGTCATACGCTCGCATGTCAAACGAGGAGAGGAGGATGACGTGGCAGAACTGCTGAGGATGGAAAACGTCAGCAAGTGCTTCGGCTCGTTCTACGCCAACCAGGACGTGAACCTTACCGTCGGAGAGGGGGAGGTACACACCCTCCTGGGCGAGAACGGCGCCGGCAAGTCCACGCTCATGAACGTCCTTATCGGCTTGTACCAGCCGACCGAGGGCAAGATTTATATGCACGGCGAGGAGGTGCACATCTCCAGCCCGGGCATCGCCGTCGAGCACGGCATCGGCATGGTCCACCAGCACTTCATGCTGATCGAGGACATGACCGGACTCGAGAACATCATCCTGGGCGATAAGCGCCACAAGTCGCCGCTGCTCCAGGTCGCCGACGACCGCAAGACGGTCGAGGAGCTCATGGAGCGCTACGGCATGGACATCGATCTCGACGAGAAGGTCGGCGACATGTCGATCGGCATGCAGCAGCGCGTCGAGATCATGAAGGTGCTCTTCCGTGGCGCGGACCTCGTCATCCTCGACGAGCCGACCGCCGTCCTCACTGACCTCGAGGTCGAGGGCCTGTTCGACATCATGCACTCGCTCACCGACGAGGGCAAGTCGATCATCTTCATCTCGCACAAGATGCGCGAGGTCATGCACATCTCCGACTACGTCACGGTCCTGCGCCGCGGCAAGTCCGTCGAGACGGTCAAGATCGCCGACACCACCGAGCAGGAACTCGCCGACCTCATGATCGGTCAGAAGTTCACCGAGAACACCTACCAGAAGGTCACCGAGCCCGGCGAGGCCGCCTTCGAGCTCAAGGGCATCAGCTATCGCCCCGAGGTCAAGCACGGCGGCCTCAAGGACGTCTCGCTTACTATCCACAAGGGCGAGATCTTGGGCGTCGCGGGCATCGACGGCAATGGCCAGTCCGAGCTCGCGGCCCTCGTCACGGGCCTCATCAAGCCCGAGGGCGGCGACGTCGTGGGCATCGACGGCAACAAGATCGCGCTCTTCTCGCCGTCGAACTTCATCGAGGCCGGCTTGGGCAACATCCCCGAGGACCGCAACAAGATGGGCCTCGTCGGCGACATGACCATCGCCGAGAACCTCGTCTTGAAGCAGACCGAGTCCGACCGCTTCTCCGTCGGCCACGGCGCCTGGCTCAAGCTCGACGCTATCCATGAGTACGCCGACAAGCTGCGCGAGGAGAACGACATCCGCTGCACCTCCGTCAACCAGACGGCCCGCTCGCTTTCCGGCGGCAACCAGCAGAAGGTCATCCTCGCCCGCGAGCTCGACTGCGACCCCAAGCTCCTCGTCGCCGTCTACCCGACGCGCGGCCTGGACATCGGCGCGACCGAGTTCATCCACGACCAGATCATCGCCCAGCGCGACGCCGGCTGCGCCGTGCTGCTGATCTCGGCGGACTTCGACGAGGTCCTTAAGCTGTCTGACCGTATCACGGTCCTCTTTGAGGGCCAGATCATGGGCACCTATCCCGGCGCGAACCCTCCGATCAAGGAGATCTCGCTCGCCATGGCCGGAAAGTAGGAGGGGAGGAACAGTGGCAAACGCAAAGAGAAGGCTCACTCCCGAGCAGCAGCGCGAGAAGATGCTCTCGATCCTCACGCCGGTCGTCTCGGTCCTTCTTGCCCTCATTGTGGGCGCGATCATCATCGCGTTCCTGGGCAAGAACCCCGTGCAGGGCTACGGCGCCATGCTGCAGGGCTCGCTGGGCGACATCAACAAGATCGGCAAGACGCTCGAGCGCGCCTGCCCGCTCATCTTCACGTCGCTTGCCGCGGTCTTCGCGTATAAGTGCGGCGTCTTTAACCTGGGCGGCGAGGGCCAGTTCATCATGGGCGCCTCCGCGGCCGCCTACATCGTGATCACCCTCGGCCTCACGGGTGTGCCCGCCTTGCTCATCGCCCTCGTCGCCGGTATCGTGTTCGGCGGCCTGTGGGCGCTGCTCCCGGGCATCCTGAAGATCACCCGCGGGCTCAACGAGATGATCACGACGATCATGTTCAACTACATCGCCCTGTACTTCATGGAGTTCCTCTACAAGAACGTCTACTCCGACCAGGGCCTGCCGCAGACCCCCGCGATGCCCAAGTCCGCGCACCTCATGGACATCGGCCCCGCGCACCTCGGCGTCCTTCTTGCCATCATCTTGGGCCTGCTCGTCTGGTACGTCATCTTCCGCACGAGCTTCGGCTTCAAGATCCGCGCCGTCGGCATGAGCCCCACCGCCTCGCGCGTCAACGGCTTCCCCGTGCGCATGCTCACCCTGCTCGCCTTCGTCATCTCCGGCGCCATCGCCGGCATGGGCGGCATGATCGAGCTCTTCGGCAAGACCCCGTACCGCCTGGCCGACGGCTTCGGCTCCGGCTTCGGCTTCGACGGCGTCGCCATCGCGCTGATCGCGCAGCTCAACCCCGTCGGCGCCCTCGTCGTCGCCCTTCTGTTCGGCATCCTGTCCACCGGCGGCACGATGATGCAGTCCGTCATCGGCGTGCCCACCGCCATCGTCGACATCATCCGCGGCATGATCATCATCTTCGCCGTCGCCGGCATGGCCATGGTCAAGCTTCCCAAGGTCAAGGCGCTTCTTTCCGGCCTTGGCTCCAAGAACAAGAAAGCTGAGGTGACCGCGTAATGGACTTCATGGTAGCACTCCCTACCATCATCAGGGCGATGGCCATGGGCGCCGTGCCCATCCTGCTCGCGTCCCTGGGCGAGGTCTTCTCTGAGCGCGCCGGCCTCGTGAACATCGGCCTCGAGGGCATCATGGCCGTCGGCGCCTTCACGGCCTTCGCCGTCGGCAAGGTCACCGGCAACCTCTGGGTCGGCCTTCTGGCAGGTATGGCCGCCGGCGTCGTCGTCAACATGATCTACGCCTTCTGCACCGTCACGCTGTGCTCGGACCAGGTGGTCACCTCCATGGCCATCAACATCCTGGCGCCGGCCGTTGCGTTGTTCGGCTACAACCTGTTCGTCGGCTCCAACCCCGACAACGCCACGGGCGCCCAGATGCCGAGCATCGCCATCCCGGGCCTCTCTGACATCCCCATCATCGGAAACGGCCTCTTTAACCAGTCGCTGCTGGCCTATCTCGCGTTCCTGCTCGTGCCCGTCGTCTGGTTCTTCTTCAAGCGCTTCCGCGCGGGCCTCTCGTTCCGCTCCGTCGGCGAGAACCCGCAGGCGGCCGAGACCCTGGGCATCAACGTCGTGCGCGTCAAGTACGTCGCGTGCATCGTGTGCGGCGCCCTCGCGGCTGCCGGCGGCGCGTTCCTCACCATCTGCTACACCCCGATCTACACCGACGGCATCGTCGCCGGCCGCGGCTTCATCGCCCTGGCCACCGTCATCTTCGGCCGCTGGAGCGCCGTGGGCGTCATGCTCGCCAGCCTGCTCTTTGGCTTCTTCGACGGTCTGAACGTGGCCCTGCAGGCGTCCTTCCAGTCCGCGCCGGTCATGTTCTTCAAGATGATCCCGTACATCTTCACCATCGTGGCGCTTATGTTCTTCGGCTCCAAGCACGGCGGCCCCAAGGCCAACGGCAAGCCGTACTTCCGTGAGTCTCGCTAGCTCTGCGCACTGTGCCCGCCGGCTATTCGGCAACCCTTGACCGGCGGGCGGTTTTGTTTAGTCTCTTATCTGTTTTGGGTACAAGTTCGACTAGGGAAAACGCGGTCGCACACCGTGGCCGCACATAGTGAAGGGAAGAACTATGTCCAAGCACAATCTCGACCGTCGTCAGTTCATCGGCCTTTCCGGCGCCGCTGCCGCCACCCTCGGCCTTGCCGCCTGCGGCGGGTCCACCGACTCCGGCGACGACAAGAAGGCCGAGGGCGACTCCGGCGAGAAGAAGTCCTCCTACAAGGTCGCCATGATCATGAGCGGCATCATCACCGACGGCGGCTGGGACCAGGCCCACTACGAGTCCCTCAAGCGCGCCATCGAGAAGCACCCCAACTGGGAGATGCTCGAGCCCAAGGAGAACACCGCCAACGCCGACGCCGCCACCGCCGCCGAGTCCTACGTCGACCAGGACGTCGACCTCATTGTCGGCAACGGCAACCAGTTCGCTTCCACGTGGGCCGAGGTCGCTTCCTCTGCCGCCGAGTCCCACCCGAACGTGCACTTCCTGATCACCAACACCAACCCCGATCAGGAGCTCGGCGATTACGAGAGCACCGACAACGTCGAGACCGTTCTTCCTGACTTCACGCAGCTCGGTGCCCTCGCGGGCGTCATCGCCGGCCTGATGACCCAGACCAAGGCCATCGGCTTCATCGGCGGCATGAAGCTTCCCTCCACCCTGAGCAAGTACTCCGCCTACCTGGCGGCCGCCCAGAAGATGGATCCCTCCATCAAGGGCTTCTACAACTTCGAGGCCGGTTTCTCCGATGCCGCCAAGGGCACCCAGCTCACCGAGCAGTGGATCAACTCCAACAACGTCGACGTCATGTGGGGCGACGCTTCCGCGGTCGACAACGGCTCCCGCAAGGCCCTCGAGGCCGCCGGCGCCGACAGCCACTTCGACATCGCGCAGCCGATCGACATCCTCGGCGACAACCAGCCGACCGTCATCGCCTCCACGGTGACCGACTGGAAGATCGACCAGGCCATGGACGAGATCGAGAAGGGCGAGTTCGGCGGCGGCAAGGCCATCACCGCAAACATGGACAACGGCGGCGTCACCCTCGGCAAGCTCTCCGACAAGATCCCTGCCGACGTCCAGACCAAGATCAACGAGTACGTCGACCAGATCAAGGCCGGCACCCTGCTGACCGACGACGAGATCGAGGCCGTCAAGGGCACGCTCGGCTAGTATTCGGAACGCTCGCCGAATAGCTGCCCGATATCGTCGAATTGCTAACTGGCTTTAAGTAACCTTAGGGTAAGCGCGGGGGCGGCGCGCAGGATTGCGTGCCGCCCCCGAATTATGTCAATTTGCCCGTCACGACGGGCAAGAAAGGGGAGAGACCATGAACATCACTCGTCGCGACGCCATCAAGCTCGGCGGCGGCACCCTCGGCGTCGCCTCCATGCTCGGCCTTGCCGCCTGTGGCGGTTCCTCGGACGACAAGGGTTCCGCCGACGGCGGCTCCGAGAAGGAGAAGTCCAGCTATAAGGTCGCTCTGGTCAACTCCGGCCCCATGATGGACGGCGGCTGGGGCCAGGGCCACCTCGACTCCCTCAAGAAGGCCCTCGAGGCCCACACCAACTGGGAGATGCTCGAGCCCAAGGAGAACACCGCCTCCGCCGATTCCCCGACCGCTGCCCAGTCCTACGTCGACCAGGGCGTCGACCTGATCATCGGCTGCGGCAACGAGTTCGGCTCCGCCTGGATTGACGTCGTCGCCGAGGCCGCCGAGAGCAACCCGGACGTCAAGTTCCTTCTTACCAACACCGATCCTGAGGTCGACCTCGCTGACTACGAGACCCTTGAGAACGTCGAGTGCGTCCAGGTCAACCTCAAGCAGACCGGCGCCCTCGCGGGCGTCGTCGCCGGCCTCATGACCCAGTCCAACTCCATCGGCTTCATCGGCGGCATGAAGCTGCCGACCACCCTCACCAAGTACTCCGCCTACCTCGCGGCCGCCCAGAAGGTGAATCCCGAGGTCAAGGGCTCCTACAACTTCGAGGCCGGCTTCATCGACGCCTCCTTCGGCGCCAAGATCACCGAGCAGTGGATCGCTTCCACCGGCCTCGACGTCATGTGGGGCGACGCCTCCGCGGTCGACAACGGTGCCCGCCAGGCCCTCGAGGCCGCCGGCGCCGACACCCACTTCGACATCGCCCAGCCGATCGACGCCGTGGGCGACGCCCAGCCGACCGTCATCACTTCCACCGTCACCGACTGGATGTTCGGCGAGGCCATGGACCAGGTCGAGAAGGGCGAGTTCGGCGACGGCAAGGTCATCGAGGCCAACATCGACAACGGCGGCGTGCACCTCGGCTCTTTCTCGAGCAAGGTCCCCGAGGACGTCCAGAAGATGGTCGAGGAGTACACCGAGCAGATCAAGGCCGACACCCTCATCACCGACGCCGAGGTTGATGCCATTAAGGCCACACTTTAAGGCAGCTCACCGAACTTATTGTTAGGTTAGCGAGCTATCGGGGGTAAACTCAGCTCAAACGTGAGGGCGGGACGCCAGCTGCGTCCCGCCCTTCTTGCAAACTAGCGCGAAGCCGGGAAGGGGCAGACAATGAGGATGAACGCAGCTCTCTCGAGGAGGCAGGCCGTGAAGATGGGCGCCGCCGCGACCATCGCGGCGGGCTTGGCCGGGTGTTCCTCCGCCGGCGACTCGACCGGCTCCGACTACCCGCAGGACAAGCGGATCCGCAAGGTCGCGCTCGTGATCAGCGGCCCTGCTCAGGACGGTGGCTGGGCCCAGTCGCACTACGACGCGATCAAGGCCGCCTGCAACGAGCTCGGCGGCTGGCAGTTCCTCGAGCCGCAGGAGAACACCACCGCCGCGGCGTCGGCCGACCTCGCCCAATCTTACGCCGACCAGGGCGTCGACCTTATCGTGGCGGCCGGCACCCAGTTCGCCTCCGCGTGGGGCGACGTCGTCGCGAAGGTCGCCAAGCAGCGCCCCGACTGCAAGTTCCTCTTTACCAACGCCGACCCGAAACGCGACCTTTCCGGGTACACCACGCTCGACAACGTCGAGGCGGTCGAGGTCGACTACGGCCAGATCGGCTCGCTTGCCGGCGTGGTCGCGGGCCTCATGACGCAGACGAACAGCATCGGCTTCGTCGGCGGCGACAGTCTGAGCTCGACGGAGGCCAAGTACGAGGCCTACGTCGCCGCGGCGCAGAAGGTCAATCCTCAGGTCGAGGGTCACGCCGACTTCAGCGCGGGCTTTACCGAGGCATCCGAGGGCCGTCGTGTGGCCAAGTCGCTCATCAGCGCGCACAACGTCGACGTCATGTGGTCGGACGCCTCGGCCGCCGACAACGGCGTGCGCCAGGCGCTCGAGGACGCGGGGGCCGACGCGCACTTCGACATCGCGCAGCCCCGTGACCTCATGGGCACCGCCACCGTGATCGCCTCCACGGTGATCAACTGGCCGGTGAGGGACGCCTTGGAGCGCGTGGTCAAGGAGGTCTACGGCAAGGGCGCCTCTATCGCCGCCAACATGGTCAACGGCGGCATCGCCTTAGGCGAGCTCTCGGACAAGATCCCCGCCGACGTGCAAAAGAAAATCGCCGACTACGCCGACCAGATCGCCGCGGGCACGTTTTAGGCCGCCTGCGCTAAGAAACCGCAAGTTCCAGCGCCGGCAGGCTCGCCCGCGCTAAGAATACCCCGGTTCCAGCCCCGCAATGAGGCTGGAACCGGGGTATTTTTAGCTCCGAGGCCGTTTCACGGGGCTGGGACCCGCGGTTTCTTAGCGCGAACATTCCTGTTGGGGCTAGGACTCGCGGTTTCTGAGCGCAAAGAAGGACGCTACGGCTGGATCCGCCGGTTTCTTCGCAACGTAAGCGCGCCGCCACCCCCATGCCCTTCTTGCCAAGAAGTACCATGAAAATGTGTCTGCCGCGGCACTCGATTTCAGCCTGGTTTTGCCTGCGTAAAACCCTCCCGCCGTTGTGTTTCCAAATATTGAACGCGCAGGTCAAGCGGGGTGTCCGCTGGGCGGCGCTTCTTGCACGCTCACCGTATAATAATTAGTTCTTACGGTGGAATATCTTAAAATGAGTTTGTCTGCAAGACCTTTTTATAGGGAGGGAGTCATGCAGGAGCTCAAGGAAGTCGGTCGTCCGGTCGTGCGCGTCGATGCCGCCGATAAGGTGACGGGCCGAGCGAAGTTCACTGACGATCTGTGCCCGAAGCCGTGCCTGGAGGCCAAGCTTCTCCATTCGACCATCGCCAACGGCCGCGTCGTCTCGATCGACACCTCCGAGGCGCTCGAGGTCCCCGGCGTCGTCGCCGTGTTCACGTGCTTTGACGTGCCGGACATTGCCTACCCCGTCGCCGGCCACCCGTGGTACGCGGACTCCGCGGCAGCGAAGCGCGACCAGGCAGACCGCAAGCTGCTCGACGACCGCGTGCGCATCTACGGCGACAACATCGCCGTCGTCGTCGGCGAGGACACCGTCGCCTGCGACCGCGCCCTGCGCAAGATCCACGTGGAGTACGAGGAGTACCCTGTGGTCTACGACGCGCTCGAGTCCATGAAGGGCACCGAGGTGCCCGTCCAGGAGCGCAAGCCCGACAACATCGCCGCCCACAGCTGCGCCATCACGCCCGACGACAAGCTCGCCGAGGCGGGGTACAAGACCGTGGACGAGGCCCTGAACGACCCCGCCTACCACCATATCGCCATCCACGCCGAGAGCCGCGAGCAGTCGCAGGTCCACATCGAGACCTGCGTGAGCTACTGCTACATGGAGGGCAACAAGATCGTCTGCGTGAGCTCCACGCAGATCCCCCACGTCGTTCGCCGCGTCATCGGCCAGGCGCTCGGCATCCCCTGGGGCGACGTCCGCGTGATCAAGCCCTACATCGGCGGCGGCTTCGGCACCAAGCAGGACGTCCACTACGAGCCGCTCAACGCCTGGGTCTGCAAGCAGATCGGCGGCCGTTGCGTCAAGATGGAGCTCACCCGCGAGGAGCTCTTCTGGGACACCTCGGGCCGTCAGCCCAAGACCTTCGACATCGAGTGCTCCTACGGCGACGACATGGCCCTCCACGCCCGCAAGATCGTTGCCTACTCCAACACCGGAGGCTACATCCACCACGGCCACGCCCTCGTCCTCAACTCGGTGAACTCCTTCCGTTGGCTGTACCACAACTGCGAGGTCGCCACGCACTCCGAGGCCTACACCATCCACACCAACGGCCCGCACACCGGCGCCATGCGCGCCTACGGCGTGCCCGAGGGCAACTGGGCGGCCGAGTGCCTCATGGGCGACATCGCCTATGACAACGGCTGGGACGGCGTGGAGTTCCGCCTGAAGAACGTCTATACCGACAAGTTCGTCGACGAGTTCACGCCCGGCGGCGTCATCGCCGCTCACACCTGTGCCATTCCCGAGTGCGTCGAGAAGGGCAAGGCCTACATCGAGTGGGACCGCAAAAAGAAGGAATACGCCAACGAGACCGGCCCGATCCGCCACGGCGTGGGCGTCGCGTTCTTCGTGTACAAGACGGCCGTCGCCCCCTTCGCGCTCGAGACCGCCACGGCGCAGGTCACGCTCAACCAGGACGGCTCCGTCCAGCTCCAGATGGGCGCCACCGAGATCGGCCAGGGCGCCGACACGGTCTTCTCCCAGATGGCGGCCGAGGCCATCGGCATCGATACCGAGGACGTGCACATCGTCTCTCAGCAGGACACCGACGTCACGCCCTACGACTCGGGCGCCTACGCCTCGCGCCAGACCTACGTCTCGGGCACCGCGGTAAAGAAGGCCGGCGAGACCCTGCGCAAAAAGATCCTCGACTACGCCCGCTACCTCTCGCCCGAGGCGCCCGGCGAGCTCGACCTGCGCGACCACGCCATCTGGGACGGCGAGGGCAACAAGATCTGGACCCTGCCCGGCCTCGCGCTCGAGGCCTACTACAACCTCAACGCCGCCGACCAGCTCTCCGCGCACGAGACCGTCAACGTCCACACCAACACGATCGCCGGCGGCGTCACCTTCGCCGACGTCACAGTGGACATGCCGCTCGGCCAGGTCACGGTGAACAAGATCATCAATGTCCAGGACTCCGGTCGCCTCATCAACCCGAAGCTCGTGGAGCAGCAGATCCACGGCGGCATGGCGCAGGGCATCGGCTACGGCCTCTACGAGGAGCTCCAGGTGGACCCGAAGACCGCGCGCGTCCTCAACCCGACCCTTCTGGACTACAAGATCCCGACCACGATGGACGTCCCGGACCTCAAGGCGGACTTCGTCGAGAAGCCCTGCCCCACGGGCCCCTACGGCAACAAGGCCGTCGGCGAGACCCCGGTCATCAGCCCGGCGGCGGCAATCCGCGACGCCATCCTGGATGCCACGGGCGTCAAGTTCTACGTCGAGCCCATGACCCCTCAGCGACTGTTCGAGGGCTTTAAGGAAGCGGGGCTGATCTAATGTACGACATCGAATCCCTCTACGAGGCCACGAGCGTGGCCGACGCCTGCAGGGCGCTCGCGGAGGACGAGCGCGCCGAGGTCATCGCCGGCGGCACCGACGCGCTCGTCAAGCTGCGCGAGGGCAAGGGCGCCCCTGCCCATCTCGTCTCGATCCACGGCCTGGGCGATGAGCTCGACGGCGTCCGCCTGCTCGACGACGGCACCGTGTGGGTGGGCCCCATCACCTGGTTCCACCACGTGACCATCTCGCCGATCATCCAGCAGACCGTGCCCGTGCTCGGCGACGCCTGCGACACCCCCGGCGGCCCGCAGCTTCGCGTCTCGGGCACGATCGGCGGCAACGTCTGCTCCGCGGCGACGTCGGCGGACTCCGCCTCCACCCTCTACGCCTACGGTGCCCTTCTTGACGTGGAGTCCGTCCGCGGAAAGAGGACCATCCCCATCGAGGAGTGGTACGCGGGCCCGGGCCGCAGCCACAAGGAGCGCGACGAGGTGCTCACCGGCATCCGCATCCCGCGCGAGAACTATGAGGGCTTCACCGGCCACTACTTCAAGTACGGAAAGCGCCGCGCGCTCGAGATCACCACGATGGGCTGCTGCTGCCTCGTTAAGCTTGGCGAGGACAAGCACACGATCGACGACATCCGCCTCGCCTTCGGCGTCGCGGGCCCCACGCCCATGCGCGCCATCGCGGCCGAGGACGCGGTCCGCGGCACGGACGTGGCCAAGGCCGCCGAGCGCATCGGCGAGCTCGCCTGCGCGTGCACCAACCCGCGCGATTCCTGGCGCGCGAGCAAGGACTTCCGCATCCAGCTCATTAAGGAGATGTCTAAGCGCTCCCTGATCTATGCGGCGCGCAAGGGAGGGGCTGATATTTGATGGACATGAGGATTCTGACCTGCACCGTCAACGGCAAGCGCGTCCAGGTCGGCTACGACCCGCGCGAGAGCCTGCTCGACACCCTGCGCAACCGTCTGAACCTCACGAGCGTCAAGCGCGGTTGCGAGGTGGGGGAGTGCGGCGCCTGCACCGTTCTTATCGACGGCGTGGCAACCGACACCTGCCTGTACCTCACCAGCTGGGCCGAGGGCAAGGATATCGTGACGGTCGAGGGCCTGCAGGCCCCCGACGGCACGCTCAACCCCGTCCAGCAGGCCTTTATCGACCAGTTCGCCGTCCAGTGCGGCTTCTGCATCCCCGGCATCATCATGAGCGCCATGGAGATGGTCAACTCGGGCAAGACCTTTACCCGCGACGAGATCCGCAAGAACCTCTCGGGCCACCTCTGCCGCTGCACCGGCTACCAGAACATCATCGACGGCGTCGAGAAGGCCGTCGAGATCGTCAACGGCCACTGCGGCTCCGAGGACTAGCCTGCGGGCGCCTACCGCCGCTGATTACGCTCAGAAAAGAAGGGGCTCGCCTCGGCGGGTCCCTTCTTTGTGTCGGCGTTTCTTGCCGGGCGAGGCGTCTCGGCGCCCCGCGCTACTCCCAGTTGATGATGATGGTGGAGTCGTCCATCTTTCCGTTGCCCTTGTCGTCGGACTCGCCCACGGAGACGCGGTAGCCGAGGCGCTCGAGGTCGCGGACGAACTTGGCGATCTGCGCCGAGTAGGTGTTGAGCAGGCGCGCCGTCTGGATCGGGCTGATCATGGTCTGCTCACGGCCGTAGATGATGTCGCTGATGGCGTCTGCCACGTAGCTGTTGGAGTTGCCCAAAAGGTCGTTGTAGAACGAGTTGCCCTCGCCGTCGTGGTCGATGTCGCTCGGAGCGAACTTGACGGAGAGCTGTGTGCGCCCGAACTTGGCGTAGGTGCGGATGCGCGAGTCGGTGCGGCCGATGGCGTTCTTCATCGCCCAGTGCAGGGCGGTCTGCGAGAGCGTGTCGTTGGCTGCCATCTCGCGCTCGGGGTCGGCCTCGGCTACGAGCTGCTTTGCTTCCTTCGCACTGATCATATCGAGCATGGTGGCCATGTTGGAGCCCCTTCCGTGTCGCTGTGTTTTCGCTAGCTTATCGCAATCGCGGCTGGCTTTTACCCCCTCGTTGGCGATTAAGCAACCGAAACCGGCGCAAAAGCCCTTCTTGCCATGGTTTTTGCACGGGTTTCGGTTGCCAATCGACGCCTGCGGGCCAGCTCGCGCGGGGCGAGCCCGCCTGCGTGGAAAGAAGCCCGCGCGAGTCCTTCGAAGCCTCATCGAAAACCCGTCAGGCGTTGCGTTCGCGGGGATTAACGCAACGCTCACCCGGGTCTTCAAATCAAGCCTTGAAACCGTCGAAAACCATGCGTATATTTGGAATTACAAACTGATTGTTTGCCGTCCAAACAAAAAGTTGGCACACAATCGGAAGCGCAACGCGAGACGAAGGAGAGGCAACGTGAGCGAGAAGATCCAGTGGGCCGTAAACCATATGCCGAAAAGTGACGACAAGCACCTCGGTATCATGTCCCTCGACAACGTGAAGAAGGCGCGCGCCTTCCACAAGAGCTTCCCGCAGTACACCGTGACCCCGCTCGCCCGCCTTGACGGCCAGGCCGAGCGCCTCGGTCTCGGCAACCTCTGCGTGAAGGACGAGTCCTACCGCTTCGGCCTCAACGCCTTTAAGGTCCTCGGCGGCTCCTTCGCCATGGCCAACTACATCGCCGACGAGACCGGCAAGGACGTTGCCGACTGCACCTACGACTACCTCACCTCCGACGAGCTCGCCCGCGACTTCGGCCAGGCGACCTTCTTTACCGCCACCGACGGCAACCACGGCCGCGGCGTGGCCTGGGCCGCCAACAAACTCGGCCAGAAGGCCGTCGTGCACATGCCCAAGGGCTCCACGAAGCCCCGCTTCGACAACATCGCCGCCGAGGGCGCCACGGTGACCATCGAGGAGGTCAACTACGACGAGTGCGTCCGCATGGCCGCCGCCGAGGCCGACGCGTGCGAGCGCGGCGTCATCGTCCAGGACACCGCCTGGGAGGGCTACGAGAAGATTCCGTCCTGGATCATGGAGGGCTACGGCACCATGGCCTCCGAGGCCGCGGAGCAGCTCCGCTCCATGGCCATCAACCGCCCGACGCACGTCTTTGTCCAGGCCGGCGTCGGCTCCCTTGCGGGTGCCGTCGTGGGCTACTTCACCAACCTCTACCCCGACAACCCGCCGATCTTCGTCGTGGCCGAGTGCGCGCCCGCGGCCTGCCTGTACAAGGGCGCCGCTGCCGGCGACGGCGACCCGCGCATCGTCGACGGCGACATGCCCTCCATCATGGCGGGCCTGTGCTGCGGCGAGCCGAACATCCTCGGCTGGGACATCCTGCGCAACCACGTCCGCGCCTTCGTGAGCTGCCCCGACTGGGTCACCGCCCGCGGCATGCGCATCCTCGGCGCCCCCGAGAAGGGCGACCCGCGCGTGATCTCCGGCGAGTCCGGCGCCGTCACCACGGGCCTCGTCGCCACCCTCATGCAGGACCCCGAGTATGCCGAGCTGCGCGACGCCATCGGCCTGTCCAAAGAGAGCTCGGTGCTGTGCTTCTCGACCGAGGGCGACACCGACCCCGAGCAGTACCGCCGCATCGTCTGGGAGGGCGAGTACCCCACCTGCTAGCGTTTCGTTTGAACAAAAACTTGGCGCCGGCGGTCGAAAACCAGCCGGCGTCCCGCCTGGCCGGGCGTGCGCCCGGGTATCAAATTAGTTAACGGTTGGCCATCGTACAGAAAGGCACGAGCAATGGCTAAGGAACTGGATTTCGAGCTCATCAAGAAGACCGCTGAGGACTACGGCAAGGACATGACCGCGTTCCTGCGCGCCATGATCAGCCACCCCTCCGAGTCCTGCGAGGAGGGCGAGGTCGTCGCCTGCATCAAGGCCGAGATGGAGAAG
>ERZ506425.99-NODE-99-length-59709-cov-9.02486_pt1 | contig 59709 bp, 59 predicted proteins | sample MGYA00513667_ERZ506425 | MGnify/ENA metagenome assembly ERZ506425
TCCCGAACGGGACGACCCATCGACGCAAATAGCGCCGCCGCGAAACTGCTGCGTTTCGCGGCGGCGCTGCGGTTATTGGGCCAAGAAGCGCCCTACGCCCTCGGCTTGCCCCAGAAGAAGAGCGCGACGGTGCCGGGGCCCGTGTGGCAGCCAATGGTGGCGCCGATATCGCTGATGCGCACCGGTCCGTCGATCTTCTTGAACGCGGCCTCGATCTCGGAGGCGACGGCGCGGGCGTCGTCCGCGCACTCGGAGTTGCTGATGAAGACCTTGCCGGAGTAGTCGAGGCCGCCCTGGGCGAGCTCCTCCATGAGCTGCAGGTCGCGCTTGACGGCGCGCTGCTTGGTGCGGATCTTCTCCTTGACGGCGAGCGAGCCGTCGGGCTCGACGTCCATCATCGGGCAGATCTTGAGCAGGCCGCCCATGACGCCTGCCGCCTTCGAGATGCGCCCGCCGCGGATAAAGAACGTGAGGTCAGTGGAGAAGAACCAGTGCTGCACCTCGAGCCGGTGCTCCAGGCCCCAAGCCGCGAGCTCGTCGATTCCCATGCCCTCGTCGCGCAGGTCGGCCAGGCGGTCGACAAAGAGACCGTACCCGGCGCTCGCGGCGAGCGAGTCGACGATGACGACCTTGCGCTCAGGGTACTTCTCGGCAAGCAGGTTCTTTGCGGCGACGGCGGAGTTGTAGGTGCCCGAGATGCCGCTCGAGAGCGTGGCGTGCAGGACGTCGAGTCCCTGGGAGAGGAACTTCTCGAAGTGCTCCACGTAGTCTCCCGTGGAGACCTGGGAGGTCTTCGCGTCGGCGCCTGCGAGCATCTTTGCGTAGAGCTCGGCGGGGGAGTTCGTGCGGCCGAAATCGTCCTTACACGGCTTTCCGTCGAGCTCGTAGTTGAAGTAGATGTACTTGATGTCGCGCGCCTCAAGCGCCTCGGCCGTAAGGTCGACGGTTGAGCAGCAGCTCAAAACAAAGCCGGACACGGTATCCCCTTTCGTCGGTTACACCTCAAGTGTAGCCGTGCAAGCGGAAATACCGTGTCCGGAAACCTAGGGCTAGGGTTTGCCCAGCGCTAAAGCTTGGAGACTAGAGGCCCATCTCGGCCTTGAGCTTGGCGAGCTCCTCGTCGACGGCGGCGGAGTCGGCGATGCCGGCGTACTTGGCCTCGAGGGCCTCGACATCGTCGGCGGGCTTCTCGTTGAGCTCAGCCAAGGACTCGGCGGTGTCGAGCTGCTTGTCGACCTTGGCCTCCATGCGGTTGAAGGCGTCGATGGCGCCGGCGGCCTTGTCGGTGCCGGAGGCGAGCTCGTTGACCATGGTCTGGGTCTTGGCGACGGCGCTCTTTGCCTTGATGGACTCGCGGCGGGCCTTGAGCTGCTCGATGTCGCTCACGAGCTTGTCGTGCATCTGGCGCATCTTGTCGGCGTTGGCGTGGGCGGCGTCGGCAGCCTTCTTCAGCTCCTCGCTGTTGGCCTCGAGCTGCTGCTTCTTTGCGAGGAAGACGCGCGCGTCGTCCTCGTTGCCGGCGGAAAGCGCCTTCTTTGCGAGGTCCTCCATGCGCTTGGCCTCGGCCTCGTTGTCGTCGACGAGGCGCTGACAGCGCTTCTCCTCGGCCATTACCCCGGCAGTCTCCTCCTTGACCTTGGCAAGGCTGTCCCCGAGGTCGATGAGGTACTGGTCGACCATCTTTGCGGGGTCCTCCGCCTTGTCCAGAAGCTCATTGATGTTTGCCTTGATGATGGTGGCGAAGCGGTCGAGAATGCTCATGTTCATTCCTTTCGTCTGGCAATGCCGTGTATTGGGTCCGTCACCCGCAGCGGGCGATGGTTGGAGCCGCGATCTACTCGTTGTCCGAGTCGTCCTTCTTCTCGTACTTTGACGCGAGGTCCTCGATGTTGGCGTCGCTTGTGGGGTCGGCGGCGTCGGAGAACTTCTCGAGCGGTGTGTTCAAGATCTCGTCGGCGCGCGCTTTGCGCTCGGCGTCGGCCTTCTTTTTTCTGCGGACGGCGAAAACCACGGCGCCTCCGGCAAGAAGGACACACGCAATGACCGCGCCGACCTCGCCTGCCTTCTTTGTGTCCGCTTCCTTCTGGGCGGCTTTCATGATGGCCTCCCCGGTGACGTAGAACGCGTCCGAGAAGACCTCCTCGTCGGTGTCGGCGTTGTTGTAGGCGTTGTTGAGCGCGCTTTTGAGGACGCCCATCGCCTCGTCGTCGAGCACCTCGCGCGCCTTCGTGCCGATGGTGTATCCGCAGTTGTAGCCACCGTTGCCGTCGTCGCAGAACACGAGGAGGAAGTGGCCCTCGTCCGCAAAGAGCTCGTCGTAGAGCTCGGCGGAACGCTTGTTGAGCGCGTCGACGTCGGTTACGGAGCCGTTCTTGAGGATGTAGACGTAGGGCTGCACGCCGGTTTTCTCAAAGAAGTGGGAAAGCCCGCGCTCGAGCCTGGAGGCGTCGTGGATCCAGTCGCCGTCCTCGTCGGTGTACCAGCCGGCCTTTACGACGTCGCCCGCGTCGAGCTTTTGGCGCACGGTTCCCGAGACGCTGGACACGGTGTAGGAGGTTTTGACGAGGCCTGGGTTATAGCCCCCTGAGCAGCTGTTCATTGCACTCGAGATCGCCATGATCAAAAGCACGCAGAGCAAAAGGCCGATGAGCGTGCCGAAGCACCCGCCCCGTCCGCCGCCGTCGCTGCGGCGCCTGCCGCCGCCCACGTTGATGACCGGGCCGACGTTGACGCGCCCGAAGGGGGATCCGAACCCGCCGAAGGGGTATCCGTAGCCGCCCGAGGGGCCGCGATACCCGCCGCCTCCGCCGCCGAAGCCCACGGAAGGCCCGCCGCCGGACCGGCCGCCGGAGCGCCCGCCTCCGCCGCTGAACCCGCCGGAAACCCGGCCGCCGCCGCTGAAGCCGCCCGAGTGGCCGCCGCCACCGCTGCCGCTAGATCTTCCCACGCAAATCCTTTCGTCGGGTCGGATTGAAGTCAATTATCCCCATTTGAAGGCGGGTGGAGAACCACGGAGGCGGACGTCTTTGCAAGTGGTTGATGTCCGCCCCTGTACAATTTCGGGCTTGCCGAGTCGTTTGCCAGCGGCGCTCGGACGAACCCGCGCGAGGTCTCGTCAGCTCACAATTCCTCCATGTTTGAAAATATGAAAGCCGCCTCAACGCCGCCCGCCAATCCCTCGGGCTTCTTTCCAAGGAGGTTGCCTTCTTGATATATCACCGTGAACGGTAGCAAATCGTCGGTAGACGGTAGTTCTCTAGGGGTGTAGCCTTCACCGACGGTGCCGTGACCGGAGCGGCAACGAGTTAGGAAGAAGGACCTAACCCCATGTATGAGTTTGATTTGCCCTACGACCACAAGACCATGCATCTGAGCCTCGACGAGAAGAACTTCGCCGGGCTTATGCAGGGGCACCAAAACGAGTTCAAGCCGAGCGAGAGCCAGCAGAGGCTCGTCGAGGATTCCCTCGACAACCCCTATGGCTCGCCCAAGCTCGAGGAGCTCTGCGCTGGCAAGAAGGACATCGTCATCATCAGCTCCGACCACACGCGCCCCGTTCCCTCGCGCGTGACGATGCCGATCCTGCTGCGCCGCATCCACGCCGCCGCCCCCGAGGCCCGCGTGCGCATCCTCGTGGCGACCGGTATGCACCGTCCCTCCACGCACGAGGAGCTCGTCAACAAGTACGGCGAGGATATCGTGGCCAACGAGGAGATCGTCATGCACGTGGCGACCGACGACTCCGCCATGAAGAAGATCGGCACTCTGCCCTCCGGCGGCGAGTGCATCATCAACAAGGTCGCCACCGACGCCGACCTGCTCCTTGCCGAGGGCTTCATCGAGCCGCACTTCTTTGCAGGGTTCTCGGGCAGCCGCAAGTCCGTCCTGCCGGGCGTGGCCTCCTACAAGACGATTATGTACAACCACAACGGCCAGTTCGTGAACGACTCCCACTCCCGCGCCGGCAACCTCTGCCACAACCACGTGAGCGAGGACATGTTCGCCGCGGCCGAGATGGCCCACCTCGCCTTCGTCCTCAACGTGGTCCTGAACGGCAAGCACGAGGTCATCGGCTCCTTTGCCGGAGACATCCACAAGGCGCATGAGGCCGGCTGCGACTTCGTGAAGAAGCTCGCTGGCGTCGAGCCCGTCAAGTGCGACATCGCCGTCACCACCAACGGCGGCTACCCGCTCGACCAGAACATCTACCAGGCGGTCAAGGGCATGTGCGCCGCCGAGGCAACGCTTCCCGAGGGCGGCGTGATCATCGACGTCGCCGGCTGCGCCGACGGCCACGGCGGAGAGGGCTTCTACAAGAACATCGCCGAGAACGACCCGGCCGAGTTTGAGCGCGCCTGCATCGAGCGCCCCAAGGACGAGACCCTGCCCGACCAGTGGACGAGCCAGATCTTTGCCCGCATCCTGGCGCACCACCCCGTGATCATGGTCACGGACCTCTGCGACCACCAGATGCTGCGCGACATGCACATGACGCCGGTTAACACCGTCGAGGAGGCGCTTGAGCTCGCCTTCCAGATGAAGGGCGCCGACGCCAAGGTCGCCGTCATCCCCGACGGCCTGGGCGTCGTCGTGGCCCAGCACTAGTCCATTCGTCAAAAGAAAGACTGAAGGAGTTTCCCGCGTGATTAGCATCGACCTTCTTTACCACATGCTCGCCGAGTTCGGCAGCACCGCCCTCATGATCGTCTTCGGCGTGGGCGTCCACTGCGATACCGTGCTCAAGGGCACCAAATACCAGGGCTCCGGCCACATGTTCGCCATCACTACCTGGGCCTTCGGCATCTCCGTGTGCCTCTTTGTCTTCGGCGGGGCCGTGTGCATGAACCCGGCCATGGTGCTCGCGCAGTGCATCGTTGGCCTCGTGCCCTGGAGCTCCTGCATCCCGTACATGATCGCCGATATGCTCGGCGGCTTTGCGGGCGCCTGCATCGCGTGGCTTATGTACGCCGATGAGTTCAAGGCTTCCGACGGCGTCGTCGACCCCGTCGCGCAGCGCAACATCTTCTCGACGAACCCCACCACTGAGGGAACCAACTACGCCCGCAACTTCTTCTGCGAGGCCATCTGCACCTTCGTGTTCATCTCCGCGATCCTGGCCGCGGCCAGCCGCGCCGGCGAGAACGTCCTCATGCTCGCCGTCTGCGTCGGCCTGATCGTCTGGGCCGTCGGCATGGGCATGGGCGGCATCACGGGATTCGCCATGAACCAGGCGCGTGACCTTGGCCCGCGCATGGCCTACCAGGTGCTCCCCATCGCGCACAAGGCCGACAACAACTGGAAGTACGGCCTGCTCGTCCCCGGCATCGCGCCTTTCATCGGCGCCGTGGTGGCCGCGCTCTTCGTCCACGGCTTCCTGGGTTTGTTCTAATAAACTCGCTCTGCGGCTTCCCAGCGCACAACATAAGCCCGCGAATCGCTTTCGGCGGTTCGCGGGCTTTTTTTTGCAAGAAGGACCGGCGCTTCCAGGGGGCTATTCGGCAAAGAGCGGAAGAACCGCGCGGAGATAGTCGGCGGCGAGGTCGGAAGGCGAGACGCTGAAGTCGTTCCATGCCCACCACTGGACCATGCCGACGAACGTCGCCGCGATGTGGTGCAGAAGAAAGCTCCGGTTCATCTGGCCGGCAGGCCCGCTCGGGTGCTCGGGCACGGCCCGGGCCGCCCGCGCCACGATGGCGTGGCGCAGGCAGTCGGCGAAGCGGCGCGACCCCGCGCCCGAGACGAGCGCGCGCACGCCGTCGCGCCGCTCCCAGAAGTTCCGCAGGACGTCCTCGACCTGGACAGCGGCATCGCTCTGCGGGTCGCCGTCCTTCGTGAGGGCGTGCGCGCAGACCGATCCCACGAACACGGTAAGAAGGTCGTCTTTGCCCTTGAATTGGGCGTAGAACGTGGCCCTGCCCACCCCTGAGCGCTCGAGAATGTCCGCGACGGTGATCTTTGAGTAGTCGCGCTCGAGCAGCAGGGCTAGGAAGGCATCCAGAATCGCCTGACGGCTGCGGGTCTTGCGGGCGTCCATCTATGCTTCCTCGCCGGAAGCATCGTCGGCGTCCGAGCTCGCCTCGGGAAGGTGCTTGGTCGGGCGCCCCGGAAGCCCGTGGGGGCGCTGGCCGTCGCTGGAGCCCTCACGGGCAGCTTTTCCCGGCTCATCGAGCAGACCCGCGGCCTCGGCGGCGCGGAAGACCTCTTGGAACGTTGCGCCTGTGCGCTCGGACGCCTCGACAACGGAGGCGTACTCGGGATAGGTCCGCACGACGCCGTTCGGCGTGACCACGCGCTTCACGGCAACGGGCCCGTAGGCGGTGACGACCTCGCCGGGCCTGCGGCGCAGGGGGTATCGGCGCATCTTTACCGAGCGGATGCCGATCGTGGTGGTGGTGGCAAAGATAATGTCTCTGAGCTGCGCTTCGTTCGACTCGTCGCAGACGACCTCGAGCTGGTAGCCGGGGCGGCCCTTCTTCATGACGACGGGCACGGCGTGGGCGTCCCTGGCGCCCGCGGCCATGAGCAGCTCGATGGCGCGTCCGAGCGCCTCGCCCGTGCAGTCATCGAGGTCGCTCTCGAGCTTCACGACGGTATGGGGCGCGTCGGGGTCGTCGTCTCCCACCGCGGCGAAGGGAACGGCGGGCTCGACGTGGGCGTCCGGGGTGCGTTCGGGCACGTGCCCGCGCCCTGTGCCAAGAAGCGCCTGCCCCGACGCCGCGGCTCGCTCGACGTTGGCCTCGCTTGCGCCGTCTACCTGGGCCAGGGTAACGCGCAGGACGCCGGCGGTGTTGCGATACGCGCGCTTGCCGGCGCCGTAGCCCATGGCGAGGATGCGGTAGGAGGCGGGGAGCTCCTCGGAGGTGCGCAACGCGGCCACGATGGCGGCGCCCGTGGGCGTCACGAGCTCGCCGTGGACGGGTACGGGCATGAGGCGAATCCCCGCCGCCGCGCAGAGGTTGGCGACTGCGGGCACGGGGATGGGCATCATGCCGTGGGCACAGCGAATGGTGCCGTGGCCCTCGCTCAGGGACGGCACGATCACGTCATGGATTCCCAGGTCGTCGAGGCAGACGGCAACGGCGCAGATGTCGACGATGGAGTCGACGGCCCCCACTTCGTGGAGCAGCACCGTGTCGGGTGTCGCGCCGTGCGCCTTGGCCTCCGCGCGGGCGAGCTCGCCGAAGACGGCGAGCGCGATGTCCTTCGCGCGCTGCGTAAGGCCGGATGCCTTGATGACGGCATGGATGTCCGCGAGCGAGCGGTGCGCATGGTGGTGACCATGCTCGTGCTCGTGGCAGTGCTCATGCTCGTGCTCGTGCTCGTGCTCGTGCTCGTGGCAGTGGCCGTGCCCCTCGTGGGCTTCTTCCCCGTCCTCTCCAAAGAGCCACGCCATGTCGTGGTCGTGGTTCTCGTGCTCGTCGTCAAGCTGCACGTCGAAGTCGCAGGCGTCGAGGCCGCTCTTTGCCACGCGGCTCACGCGGACCTTGAAGCCGTGGACGGGAAGGGTGCCCAGCGCGGCCAGAAGCCGCTCCTCGCTCGCGCCCAGGTCCAGGAGCGCCGCCACGGTCATGTCGCCGCTGATGCCGGAAGACCCGTCCACGATGAGGGCGCGGTAGTCGCCGTCCTTGTGGCCATTCTTTTTATAGAGCTCGCTCATCGATGGTCGACCCCGTTTCTTTTGCTCAGGTGGTTGATGAGGCTGGCCTGGTAGCCGGCCCCGAACCCGTTGTCTATGTTCACGACCGAGACGCCGCTTGCGCAGGAGTTCAGCATGCTCAGGAGCGCCGCGACCCCGCCGAGGCTCGCGCCGTAGCCGACGCTCGTGGGCACGGCGATTACGGGGCAGGAGACGAGGCCTCCCACGACGCTCGCAAGCGCTCCCTCCATTCCCGCGACGGCCACAATGACCTGTGCCTCGTTCAGCTCGTCCATATGGGAAAGAAGGCGATGGAGGCCCGCCACCCCCACGTCGGGAAGGCGCCCCACACGGTTGCCGAGGAACTCGGCGGTGAGCGCCGCCTCCTCGGCGACCGGCAGGTCGCTCGTGCCAGCGCACGCCACGAGCACGTCCCCGTCCCCGTCGGGCTGGGGGAAACCGCCGGCGACGAGGATCCGCGCCGTCTCGTTGTAGGTCACGTCGACGCCGCAGGTGACGGAGGCGGTCACGGCGCCCGCCTTGTCCGCGTCCACGCGCGTCGCGAGGACGCGCGGCTGGCCCGCCGCTACGAGCGCGTCGATGATCCCCGCTATCTGCGCTGCTGTCTTGCCCTCGCCGTAGACGACCTCGCCCGCGCCTTGGCGCTCTGCGCGCGAAAGGTCGAGCTTCGCGTAGCCAATGTCGGCCACGCGCCCGCGCGCGGCGCCGGAGAGCCGGGACTCGTTCACGTTACTCATGGCTTTCCGCTGCCTCCCTGGTCTCGCGCTCGCGGGCCGCGCGGGCGGCGGCGTTCTCGCGCTCGAGCGCCGCCGCCTCGGCGGGGGAGGGCTCGATGTTGCCGTCGGTGCGCACGCGGTCCGCCGCGTCGGGGTGCTCGGCCATGAACTTGTTCACCGTGGCGGCCAGCGACTCGGGCGTGATCGCCTCGTTCTTGCCGAAATAGGCGCCGTAGCACGCGTAGCTGGGCTTATTTGCCGTGGGGAGGCCGAGCTTCGCCGACTCCTCGCGCACCATGTCCTTGGTCATGCCCGCGGCGCGCAGCGGCGAGACGACGCCCAGCTCGTGGATGGCGCGAAAGCCCGGGCGACGGTCCTCGCGGTCGCTCGCGTTCGTTCCGTCAAGAAGCACCGTGCGGCCGTCCTTCTTCATGTGCTCGAGGATGGTGCCGAAGACCATGGACTTGCAGTAGTAGCAGCGGTTCCACGGGTTTGCGCGCAGCTCGTCGTGGCCCTCCCAGAGGTTGACGCGGATGATCTCCTGCTCGGCACCGAGCATGCTCGCGATGGTCACGGAGTCGTCCGTGTCGCGGGTGATCTGAAGGTCATCGAGGATGGTGTAGGCCTTGACGTCGAAACCCTGGCGCAAGAGCTCGGCGAGAAGATAGCACGAGTCGACGCCCCCGGAGTATGCAAGGCCGTATCTAACGTTTTTATCGAGGTCAAACTGCATGGCTTGGTCTCCTTAGTTGATGCTCTTCCCTGCGTCCGGCGAGGTCCGGCGGCGCTGTGCCCAGCCCCGGTCATCGCCTTGACGCCTGTGAATAGGATAGGTCTTTCCGAACATATCGTGCAATTTGTTCGGAAATCGTCATTATCTGCACGTCGGCTCCTTATACTCGAGAAAACAATTCACATGGCTGAAAGGACGTTTCATGGCAAAGAAGGGCCTTGCCTTGACCAGACGGTCGTTCCTTACGGGCTCGGGCATCGTAGGCGCGCTCGCGCTCTCGGCGTGCTCGAGCGAGGGTGCGAGCGACGACGGTGCCGCCGCCTCCGGCTCGGGGGTCGACCCCTCGCGCCAGTTGACCATCGCCATGAGCACGACCAACGAGCCCGACGCCGGCTTCGACCCGTGCGTGGCCTGGGGCTGCGGCGAGCACGTCCATGAGCCCCTCATCCAGTCCACCCTCATCCACACGACCGAGGACATGGGCTTCGAGTGCGACCTCGCGACGTCCTTCGAGTGCTCGGACGACAAGCTCACCTGGACGTTCAAGCTTCGCGACGACGCCAAGTTCTCCGACGGCGAGCCCGTGCGCGCCTCCGACGCCGCCTTCACGCTGAACACAATCCGCGGCTCGAAGAACGCGCAGGCCGACCTCTCCATGGTCGAGGACGCCTCCGCCCCCGACGACACCACGCTGGTCGTAAAGCTCTCCAAGCCCTACAACGCCCTTCTGTACACCCTCGCCGTCGTGGGCATCGTGCCCGAGCACGCATACGGCCCCGACTACGGCCAAAAGCCCATCGGCTCCGGGCGCTACGTGCTGACCCAGTGGGACCGCGGGCAGCAGGTCATCCTCGACGCGAACCCCTCCTACTACGGCGAGGAGCCCCAGATCGAGCGCGTGGTCGTCGTCTTCATGGAGGAGGACGCCGCCCTCGCGGCGGCGAAGTCCGGACAGGTGGACATGGCCTACACCTCGGCGACGCTTGCCGACCAGCAGGTGGGCGGCTATACGCTGGAGTCCTACGACACCGTCGACTCGCGCGGTGTGCAGCTGCCGGTCGTGCCCGCGGGCGCCGAGCGCGAGGACGGCCCCAACACGTACCCCGCCGGAAACGACGTCACCTGCAACCTCGAGGTCCGACAGGCCGTGAACCTCGCGGTCGACCGCCAGGCGATCATCGACGATGTGCTGGGCGGCCACGGGTCGGTGGCCTACAGCATCGGCGACGGCCTTCCGTGGGCGAGCGCGGACATGCGCTGCGACTACGCGCCCGACCGCGCCCGCGTCCTGCTCGAAGGCGCCGGCTGGGAGCTCGGCGACGACGGGGTCTACGCGCGCGACGGCCTTGCGTGCGCCTTCGACCTCTACTACGCCGCGGGCGACTCGGTCCGCCAGGCCATGGCGCACGCCCTCGCCGACCAGCTCGGCCAGGTGGGCATTCGGGTGACGCCTCAGGGCGGCAGCTGGGATGACCTGTATCCCCACGAGTTCAGCGACCCCATCATGTGGGGCTGGGGCTCGAACTCGCCCTCCGACGTCTACGAGCTCAACAGCTCCAAGGGCACCATGAACTACGCCTGCTACGAGAACGCCCAGGTGGACGCGTATCTCGATGAGGCGCTCGCGGCAGACACCGTCGAGGACTCCTGGCCCCTGTGGCAGAAGGCCGAGTGGGACGGCCAGACGGGCGTGGCCCCGCAGGGCGACGCGACCTGGCTGTGGCTCGCCAACGTGAGCCACCTCTACTGGAAGCGGGAAGGGCTCAAGGTCGCCCGCCAGAAGCTCCAGCCCCACGGCCACGGCTGGTCGATCCTGAACAACGTAGACCGCTGGAGCTGGGAGTAGCGTGGGCGCTTTCGCCCGCATGCGCCCGTCCGTTCCCGCCGCCCGCCGCCTGCCGCGCTGGGCGGGCCGGGCGGCGCGGCTCGCCTTGCTGCTCGTCGCCACGAGCATGGCGACGTTTGCCCTGGTGGCCGCCTCGCCGATAGACCCGGTGAAGGCCAACCTCGGCCAGGCCGCCTACGCGCAGATGAGCGAGGCGCAGCGCGCCCAGCTCGCCGAGTACTGGGGCGCGACGATGCCCCTTCCCGTGCGCTACGCGCATTGGGCCGCCTCGGCGCTTCGCGGGGACTTCGGCCAGAGCCTGCGCTTCGGGCGCCCGGTCGTGGAGGTCGTGGGCGAGCGCTTCGCGAACTCGGCGGCCCTCATGGCGTCCGCCTGGCTGCTCGCGGGTGTCCTCGGCCTCGTGCTCGGGGTGCTCGCCGGCTCGCGGCGGGGGAGCCGCGCCGACCGGGCAATCTGCTGCGTGTGCTACGCGCTCTCGTCGATGCCGTCGTTTTGGCTCGGCCTCGTGGCGCTCATGGTCTTCTCGGTGTGGCTCGGGTGGTTTCCCCTGGGCTTCTCGGTGCCCATAGGCGTGGACGCAGCGCAGGTCTCCTGGGCGCAGAAGCTCCATCACCTCGTGCTCCCCGCGATCGTTCTGGGGGTTGCCAACGCGCCGGGCATCGCGCTCCACACGCGCCAAAAGACGATAGACGTCCTTGGCAGCGAGTACGCGCGCTTCGCGCGAAGCCGGGGCGAGAAGGGCGCGCAGTTGCTTCTTCGCCACGGCCTGCGCAACCTCGTGCTCCCGGCCATCACCATCGAGTGCGCGTCGGTGAGCGAGGTCTTCGGAGGCTCGGTGCTCGTGGAGCAGGTCTTCTCGTATCCGGGGCTCGGCCAGGCAGCCGTGACGGCCGGGCTCGGCGGCGACGCCCCGCTTCTCGTGGCGATCGCGCTCGTGTCTGCCTGCGTCGTCTTTGCGGGCAACGCGTGCGCGGACATGCTCTACGCCCTCATCGACCCGAGGATTCGCGAAGAAAGGGGGTCGCGCAATGCGTGAGCCGGAAGCTGTGGCGAGCGCCGCCTCGGTGCCCGCGGGGCCCGGCGAAGTCCAGCGCCCTTCTTTGCTCCTTCACGCCGCCGAGGTCTCGCTTTCGGGAAACCGTAGAAGTACGGTTGTGCGCCTGGTCGCCGCCTGCGTGCTGCTCGTGCTCGTCGTTGTGCTCGGCAACGTCTTGCGCCCACAGGCCACGGTGACCGACTTTGCCCAAAAGAACCTCGCGCCGCGTCTTGCCCATCTGTTCGGAACCGACTGGATGGGGCGCGACATGCTCGCCCGCACGGTCGCGGGCCTCTCGACCTCGGTCTGGGTGGGCCTTGCCGCCTCGCTCTGCTCGGGGGCGATCGCGCTTGTGCTCGCGCTCGTGTCGGCCCTCGGTGGCCGCGCGGCGGACGCCGTCGTGGGCTGGCTCGTCGACCTGGTGATGGGCGTGCCCCATATGGTGCTGCTCATCCTCGTGAGCTATGCCCTCGGCCGCGGGTTCTGGGGCGTGACGCTGGCGGTCGCCTTCACGCACTGGGGGAGCCTCGCCCGCGTTCTTCGCGCCGAGGCCATCCAGATCCGCGACCAGCCCTACCTGCGGCTCGCGCAGGCAGCCGGGGCCTCGAGGTCCCGCATCGCCTTTGCGCACGTGATGCCCGCGGTCCTGCCCCAGCTCATCGTGGGGCTCGTCGTCACCTTCCCTCACGCGATCCTCCACGAGGCGTCGATCACCTTCCTCGGCTTCGGCCTCGGCGCCGACGAGCCGGCCATTGGGGTGATCCTCTCCGAGGCGATGCAGTACCTCTCGATGGGCTACTGGTGGCTCGCGGTGCTCCCCGGTCTCGCGCTCGTGGCCGTGGTGATCGTCTTCGATAGGCTCGGCTCTTCTTTGCGCGACTTGGTCGCGCCCGACTCGGCGCAGCTGTAGGGGGTGGCTATGGAAAACAAACCGACAAGGGGCGAGGCGATGCCTGTGTCGCAAGAGTCTGAGCGCGCGGCCGTCCCGGACGCCCCGCACACGGACGTCGAGACCCACCATCACCACAGCCACGCCTTGGTTTCGCGTCACGTGGGCGGCCATCACCTCCTGAGCGTCGAGGGGCTGAGCGTCTCCTTTACCATGTACGACCCGAATATGCCTTTTTGGCGCGCCGGTCGCGTGCGCAGCGAGGTCCTGCACGACCTCTCGCTCAGCGTCCACGTTGGCGAGGTCTTGGCCGTGGTAGGGGCGAGCGGCTCCGGAAAGACCGTGCTCGCCGACGCGCTCATGGGTCGCTGGGACCAGAACATGGAGGTGCGCGGCCGCATATGGTTCGACGGCGTCCAGAAGGACGCCGACTCGCTGTCCGCGCTCGCGGGCCACGGGATCTCGCTTGTGCCCCAAGGCGTGGGCAACCTCGACCCGCTCATGCACGTGGGCAAGCAGGTTCGCGGGGCCGCCCGCGGCGCCACGAGGGAGGCTCGTCGCGCCGATGCCGAGCGCCGGGCGGCCCGGCAACGTGAGCTCTTCTTGGCCTATGGGCTCGACCCTCGTGTGGAGCGGATGTATCCCCATGAGCTTTCCGGTGGCATGGCGCGCCGGGTGCTGCTCATGTGCGCCCTCATGGACGATCCGAGGCTCATCATCGCGGACGAGCCGACGCCGGGGCTCGACCTCGACCTGGCGGTTCATGCTCTCGACGACCTGCGCGGCTTTGCCGATGCTGGCGGCGGCGTGCTCCTGATCACCCACGACATCGAGCTCGCGCTGCGCGTGGCTGACCGCGTCGCGGTGTTTAACAGCGGCACCATCGTCGAGGAGACGGGGGTCGAGAGCTTCTCTTCGCCGAGCACGCTGCGCCACCCGTTCTCAAGGGCGCTTTGGCACGCGATGCCGGGGCACGAGTTCGCCGTCGCCGCGGGCGCGGCGGGGGAGGGGGACGAATGAGCCTTCAGGCGCGTGGGCTGGGCTTCGCGTATCCTTGCGGGCGCGAGCTGTTCTCCGGCCTCGATTTTGATCTAGACCCCGGCGAGCGAGTGGCTATCCTGGGCCCCTCCGGCACCGGGAAGACGACGCTGTGCCGGCTGCTCTCCGGATTCCTGCCGCCGGCGGCGGGGGATGTCCTCGTGGACGGCGGCCCGCTCGTTCCCGTGGGACGCCTGCGCGGCTGCGCAAGCCCGGTTCAACTTCTGTGGCAGCATCCCGAGCAGGCGTTCGACCCCAGGATGCGCCTTGGAAGGAGCCTGTCCGAGGTTCCCGGCGCAAACGGAGAACTCCTGGATGAGCTCCTTTCCGCCTTCGACGCGCGCGAGGAATGGCTCACGCGCCGGCCGAGTGAGCTGTCCGGCGGCGAGCTCATGCGCCTGGCGATGGTCCGCGCGCTCGCGTGCCGGCCTCGCTACCTCATCGCCGACGAGTCCACCGCCATGCTCGACGCCGTGACGCAGGCCGAGCTCTGGCACGTGCTCATGGGCCTGCAGGAGCGTGACGGCTGGGGGCTTGCCCTCGTCTCGCACTCGCCGGCCCTCGTCTCGCGCGTGGCCACCCGGGCCTTCTTGCTGGCAGACGCCGGCAAGTAGAAACCCAATTCCATTCGGACGAAAAAAGGCCGCCGCCCGGAAGGGCGACGGCCTTGCTATCCTCGGTTCGCCTATGCGAAGAAGGACTAGGCGTTCAGAGCGGCGTTGACGGCAACGGCGCAGGCGACGGTGGCGCCGACCATCGGGTTGTTGCCCATGCCGATGAGGCCCATCATGTCGACGTGCGCGGGCACCGAGGAGGAGCCGGCGAACTGGGCGTCGGAGTGCATGCGGCCCATGGTGTCGGTCATGCCGTAGGAGGCGGGGCCGGCGCCCATGTTGTCCGGGTGCAGGGTGCGGCCGGTGCCGCCGCCGGAAGCGACGGAGAAGTACTTCTTGCCGGCCTCGAGGCGCTCCTTCTTGTAGGTGCCAGCGACGGGGTGCTGGAAGCGCGTCGGGTTGGTGGAGTTGCCGGTGATCGAGATGTCGACGTTCTCGTGCCACATGATGGCAACGCCCTCGCGGACGTCGTCGGCGCCGTAGCAGTTGACGGCGGCGCGGGGACCATCGGAGTAGGGGATGGTCTCGACGACCTTGAGCTCGCCCGTGAAGTAGTCGAACTGGGTCTTCACGTAGGTGAAGCCGTTGATGCGGGCGATGATCTGGGCGGCGTCCTTGCCGAGGCCGTTCAGGATGACGCGCAGCGGCTTCTGGCGGGCCTTGTTGGCGTTGAGGGCCAGGCCGATGGCGCCCTCGGCGGCGGCGAAGGACTCGTGGCCGGCGAGGAAGGCGAAGCACTCGGTGTCGTCGGAGAGCAGCATGGCGCCGAGGTTGCCGTGGCCGAGGCCGACCTTGCGGTCCTCAGCGACGGAGCCGGGGACGGTGAAGGCCTGGATGCCCTCGCCGATGACGGCGGCAGCCTCAGAGGCGGTCTTGACGCCGCGCTTGATGGCGAGCGCGCAGCCGAGGGTGTAGGCCCACTCGGCGTTCTGGAACGCGATGGACTGGGTGTCGTGGACGATCTCGCGGGGGTTGAAGCCCTTGTCGGTGCAGAGCTTCAGGGCATCCTCGAGGGAGGCGATGCCGTTGTCGGCGAGGCACTTGTTGATCTTCTCGACGCGGCGCTCGTAGCCTTCGAAAGTAACAGCCATGGTTATATCCCTCCCTTTCTACTCGTGAACGGGGAACGTGCTGGCGACGGAGTGGGTCTCCTCGTCGGTACGCGGGTCGATGTACTTGGCGGCGTTGTCCCACTGGCCGTAGTGGCCCATGGCGCCCTGGATGGCCTCCTCGGGGGCCTTGCCGGCCTTGAGGGCATCGGTGAACTTTCCGAGGTTGAAGAACTCGAACGCGATGATCTCGTTGTTGTCGTTCAGAGCCATGCGGGTGACGTAGCCCTGGGCGAGCTCGAGGTAACGGGCGCCCTTGGCCTTGGTGCCGAACATGGTGCCGACCTGGGAGCGCAGGCCCTTGCCGAGGTCGTCAAGGGAGGCGCCGACGGGCAGGCCGCCCTCGGAGAACGCGGTCTGGCTGCGGCCGTAGACGATCTGGAGGAAGATCTCGCGCATGGCGACGTTGATGGCGTCGCAGACGAGGTCGGTGTTCAGGGCCTCGAGGATGGTCTTGCCGGGAAGGATCTCGGCGGCCATGGCGGCGGAGTGGGTCATGCCCGAGCAGCCGATGGTCTCGACGAGGGCCTCCTCGATGACGCCCTCCTTGACGTTAAGCGTAAGCTTGCAGGCACCCTGCTGCGGGGCGCACCAGCCCACACCGTGCGTGAGGCCGGAGATGTCGGAGATCTCCTTGGCCTGGACCCACTTGCCCTCCTCGGGGATGGGTGCGGGGCCGTGATACGCGCCCTTGGTAACAGGGCACATATTCTCGACTTCAGCGGAATACTGCATGTAATGCTCCTCTCCGTAAAATCCCGCGCGGGCCCATGCGCCCACGCGAACCTACCGGCCCCCTCAGGCCGGTCAGAGCTTGCGGTCTGGCCGAAGATGGCCAATCCTCCGATTAGTTTACGGCAGTTTTCGCCGAAATGTGACGTTCAGGGGCAAAAACTTGCCGTCTGCCGTATAATCGCGGGCGTGATTAACGAGAAGGACATACCAGTCGGGGTTTGGAAGCTCGCCCTTGCCGGCGCGGCCGCCATCTGGGGCGGTTCGTTCGTCGTCATCAAGGGCGCGCTTGACGTTCTACCCCCCTGTTGGCTCATGTTCGTCAGGTTCTTCTTCGCAGCCCTCATCGTGGGCGCGCTGTTCTGGAAGCGGGTCCGCCCGCATATGGACGCCAGCCACCTGCGCGCCGGTGCCGTGCTGGGGCTTCTTTCCGGCACCGCCTTCGTGGTCCAGAACATCGGACTTACCGACACCACCCCCGGGCGCAATGCCTTCCTCACCGCCACCTACTGCGTGATGGTCCCCTTCGTCAACTGGCTCGTGGCCCGCAAGCGCCCGGGCGCGACGAACCTCGTGGCGGCCGCCCTCGGCATCCTCGGCGTGGGCCTGCTCTCGCTCGGCGACGACCTCTCGGTCGGCCTTGGCTGGGGAGACCTCCTCACCCTCGTGTCCGCCGTGCTCTTCGCGTTCCACATCGTCGCGGTCGCGCGCTTCTCCGCCTCTGGCCACGACGTCATGGCCATGACGGTTGTGCAGCTTGCCGTGAGCTCCGCCGTCTCGCTTGTCGCGGCCGTCCTAGTCGACGGCGCGGTCGACTTCGCCGTCTTCCTCAACCCGAGCCTGTGGGGCGCGCTCTTCTATCTCGTGATTCTCTCGTCCGCCGTGTGCATGGTCGTGCAGAACCTGGGCCAGGCGCACGTGCCCCCCGCGCCCGCGTCGCTGATTCTCTCGCTCGAGAGCGTCTTTGCCGTCATCGCGAGCGTCGTTTTCTACGGCGAGGTCGTCACGGCGCGCCTCGCCTGCGGGTTCGCCTGCATCTTCGTCGCCGTCGTGGTGAGCGAGGTCGGCGCGCCCGCGCTCGCGTGGCTCCGCTCGAGGCTCTCCGGCGGCGATGCCATTGAGGATACGGTAGCGATCGCCGAGGAGGCAGACGCTTAATGTCGCTTCTCGTGCTGCTGTGCGCCGCCGTCGTCTGCACGGGCGCCGTGCTCGTCATTCCTCGCCCCAAAAACATCCGCGTGAAGCAGCTTGCGGGCGCCTACTGGGCGGTTTCCGCAGCCGTCTTTATCTTTGCCGCCGTGGACAACGGCGGGGTAGGCGATGGCATGCTCGTGCACTACGACAACCTCGAGAAGCACGCCGCCGCCGGCGCTGCCATCGCCGCAATCGTGCTCTTTGGCTGGGCCGTGTTCTGCCTGTTCAAGGGCTTCGGAAGGGACCTGGGAAACGATGATCCAAGAGATCGGTGAGCACGTCTTCCGTAACGAGTACGTGGTCTGCGAGCCTAGTGCCTGCGACTACGTTCTGCACTACCGCGACCGCGGTTGCCTGGTACGCGTGGTCGCCCACGGCAAGGACGCCGCCGACGCCTGGGCGATGGGCAACGAGTTCTGTTTGCCGCGCGTGGCAGACTTCGGGCGGGCGCCCGAGCGCCTCGTGTACGCCTTCGCCATCGACGACGCGCGCTTCTTCCTAGCCCTTGACGACGAGGTGGCAGAGCCTGAGGGATTCACCTACGAGGCCATCAACTGGCTGCGCTACGCCGAGCCCGAGGAGCTTCTCTTTGCCGCCGTCACGGGAAGCCAACTCGACCGCTGGTATCGCGACAACCGCTTCTGCTCGCGCTGCGGCCACCCCACCGAGCTCGGCCCCCGCAGCCGCGAGGTCGTCTGCCCCGAGTGCGCGAAGATCACCTACCCGAAAATCTGCCCGGGCATCATCTGCGGCATCGTCGACTGCTCCGGCGAGCGCGAGCGCATCGTGCTCACACGCTACAACGGCCGCACCACGGCGCTGTGGGCGCTCGTCGCCGGCTTCACCGAGATCGGTGAGCCGCTCGAGGACACCGTGCGCCGCGAGGTCATGGAGGAGGTCGGCCTCAGCGTTAAAAACCTGCGGTTCTACAAAAGCCAGCCGTGGAGCTTCTCGGACACGCTGCTCGTGGGCTTCTGGGCTGAGGTGGACGGCGACGACGCCATCCGCGTGGACCACGAGGAACTCAAGGAAGCACGCTGGTTCGATCGCGACGAGATTCCTCTGGAGCGCACCGGCGATCGCGTGAGCATGACCGGCGAGATGATCGAGCAGTTCCGCCTCCACGGCCGCGGGGTTCTCAAGTAAATACACCCGCCTGGGGCGCGACCAGAAGCTCGGCTATTCGGCCGGGCTTCATTCGTAGTTGCGCTCGCGAATCTGGCCCAATGCCCGCTCGGCCTCTTCTTCCTCGGGCGTCACGTAGTCGATGAGGTCGCCCGGCTTGCAGTTGAGGACTTGGCACATGGCCTCGAGCGTTGAGAAGCGCACGCCTCGAATCTTTCCGTTCTTGATGTTCGAGAGGTTGACGGTCGAGGTGCCGATGCGCTCTGCGAGCTCGGTCGACGAGATCTTCTTCTCGGCCATGACGCGGTCGAGCCTCATGACTATGGGCACCTCTTCACCTCCCGTTTCTGTGTGGCCCATTGCTTGGACATGGGCAAAACAATGCGCGATTGTACTAAAGAATCGAGTCTGAGTCTTCCTGGAGGGCGTTTGCGTAGCGCAGGACGATTGCGAGCGCGATTGTGAACGCGATGAGCACCAGAACTGTGGGGTCGGCGGTGCCCTGTTGCTCGATATACAGAATTCCGTTGATGTGGGGCACGGGGATCGGCGGGATTCCTGGACGTACGCAGTCAAGTGCGTATTTAATGCCAAGAAGGACTCCGGCTATGCCGAGTTTCAAAGACTGCGAAGATCCAAATGGTTTTTCCGACCTGTGAATATGCAAAAAGAAGCTGGCGAACAGCAGCGACGCGAGGACAGGCATAGTCAGTGAGGCGATTTTGTTCTCGATCCAGCCGTGCTGAAGGTGCTCGTACGATCCGACGCGACTTTGTGCGTAAAGGTAGAGGGCAAGCATCGCCGCGCAGAGCGCTGCTATTGCAAGCATGAGGAGCGCCGCCACAAGGCTCGACATGCGTGCCCGTCTATACGCCTTTTCGAGCTCGATATCCATGAGGCTCCTGCCGTTTCTTAGCAAACTTAATGTCATTGTTTAACCGCTCACCGCTAAAAGCAAAGCGCTCGTACTGTTTGCTTTGTAAAGTCATTCTATAAATTAATTAGATTAAGTAAAACATAAATTAACACATCTTTTCGCTGTACTGTTCGGATTGGGGGCGAAGATGGTCACGCGGTTTCTGAGCACTTCGGTTCGCTGGCTCTCCAGGAGTTTGCTCGCGATGGCGCTGATCGTTGTGTTCGCGGTCCTTGTGAACTTCTCGACGTTCGCAAACGGGAGCGTAGGCTTGGATTTTGGGCAGGAAATCGAGATCAACCGCGCGCTCATTGAAGCCGACCCCGAGTTGTCCGCCGGGCTCTGTGGCCAGTCGATCGAGGCGTGGGATGCCGGCGACTATGCCGCGTTCTTCGAGCTGCGAGCGCAGGAGCTCGAGGATCCCGCACAGGGCATGAAGTCTCGCGCGGAGCTCTATCACGCGATGGCGGCCGATGCCGCCGATGCCGCGTACAAGCGTGTCTCCGAGTTACCGGCGATTGAGTACCTAGCCTATGCGGACAAGGGCCTTGAATGGCCCGCGACTTGGAATTTGTCGCGCGCGGGGCTCATGAGTGAGGGCGACTGGATCTACGCCAGGCGCTGGGGCGGCGTGATTCAGGCGGGGTTCTGCCTGGCTTTGGCTTTGCTGGCGGCTCGGATGCAGCGGCGGGGGGAGGCTCGCCTCGCAAGCGCCGGTGGGCTGGGGCGCAGACGCCGCCCGCGTGTTCCTCGGAAGCCTTGCGAGCACCGCCGTGATCGCGGCCATCCTCGCGCTGGTCTGGGCTCCGTCCGTTATTTCCCATGTCGTGGCCAACGGGATCGGCAATCCATCGTTTCCCGTGCTTGCGGGGTCGGGGAGCGAGTATTGGGTGAGCTCCGCAGGCGTGGCAGTGGTGGAGGGCGCTGTTCTATGGCTGCTGCAAATCCTCATGTGGTCGCTTCTTGCGCAGACGAGCATCGCCCTCTTCGACAACGTGGCACCGGGCGGGTTTATGGGCGCGGCCGTGCTCGTTATCGGTTGGTCTGCGCTCGCGCCCGAGCTGCGCCGCTCGCTCGGCGACGTCGCGCGCTTCTTGCCGTCGACGTACCTGGACGTGCACGGAACCGTGGGGTCAACGACGTATTTCCCGAGCCTTCTGCCGCTTGAGGGGCTGAGCTTCGCGAACGGCTGCCTTGCCTTCGGTTGGGCGATCGCGCTTTTGGCTGCCGCGGTCGTCGTGTGGGGCCTCGCTGGAAAGAAGCGCCCCGCGCTCTCGGTCCCGGGCAGCGGCCCCAAAGGCCTTGCCTCGAGCGGGCAGGACCAAGCCGCCGCAATTGATTCCCGTCCTGATCGGGCGTCCTTCGCTGCCTGCATCTCCAGCTTCGCAAAGCCCCTGCTCGCAAGGCCGCTCCCGTATGCTCTCGCGGCCGCCGCCGCGCTCGTTCTCGCGGGGCCGCACCTTCTGGGGCTCGGCCCCGACCCCGAGCCGTACTCGCCCGAGTGCCTCAAGAACGCGCGGACGCAGATCTCGGTCGCGGAGGGCAGCTACGAGCAGGGGAGCGCCGAGCGGGAGGCCTGCGCGCGCCTGCGCGGGCTTCTTTCCGCGTATCTCAACGACACCGCGGGCCGCGCCGGCGTCAAGGCGCTCGCGGACTATAAGCGCGAGCTGGGCGTCCTCGCCTGTGACGGGAGCCCGCTGGCCTCTGAGCTCGATGTGGATGCGGGCCGCGTCGAGGGAGAGGCCGCTTTCCTCGAGACGGTTTCCGAGCTTCCCGAGCCCGTGCTCTACGGCTCCGCGCGGCAGATGCCGTTGCTCGCGTACCTGGGATATGTTTCCGTTGTCGTGCCGGCGATTGCGTGGGCGATGCCCGCCCTCGCGCTCTGCGCGGCGCTCGTTCGGATGCGAACGAACGGCAGCCTGGTGCAGCAGGCGCCGGTGCCCGCGCGAACGCAGGCGGCCGCGTCCTTCATCGCCTGCGGTACCGTCGCGCTCGCGATCGGGGCGGCGGCGCTTCTGCCGACGGCGTTGCTGTGCGTGGCGTCCGGCGCAGGCCTCGGCGGGGGAGATTACCCGTTCCTCACGTTCGGCGCCGGGGGATTCCTCGTTCGCCCCGCCGCCCCGCGCGCGGTCTCCTCGTCGGCGCTTGCTTGCGCGTCCTCGGTTTTCGTGATCCTTATGGGGTCCTTCTTGCCAACGATTCTGGAGGTGCGACATGCTGCGCGTTGACGACCTGAGCGTCCGCTATGGAAAGAAGCTCGTGATCGACCACGTGAGCGCCGGCTTCAAGCCCGGGCGCATCTACGGCCTCGTGGCGCCCAACGGCTACGGCAAGTCGACGCTGCTGCGCGCCATGGCGGGCACGGGGAACGGCTGCGCGGAGGGTGCGGTCTTGGTGGATGCGGACGAGTGCGCGGGCATCGAGGCGCGCCGCCGCGTCTTCTACGCGCCTGGGGAGGGAACGCTGCTGTATCCCGGCCTCACGGCCGCCGACCACCTCAAGATGGCGCGCGACCTTTGGGCATCGGACGCCGACCTTTCCCGCGTGGCCGCCGCGTGCCGGGTGGACGGCTTCGGGCGCAAGCGGGTCCGCTCCTTCTCGCAGGGCATGAAGCAGCAGCTCACGCTCGCCATCGCCTACGCCACGGGGGCGCGCTACCTCCTGCTGGACGAGCCGATGAACGCGCTCGACCCCACGAACGTCGCCGCGCAGGCCTTGGGCGGGCGGATTCGCGGGAGGTGGCTCCTAGAGAGCTGTTCCCTGCGAGTCGGCCTTCTTTGCAATGGGGAGGCTGTATAGCCAGGGTTTCTCGCAAGGAAAAGAGCGCGAAAGGGCACGGATACGCTTCAAGTTGACCAATTAGGAAAATTAGGAAAAAATAGGAAAAAAAGGAAAGGAGAGTCGATGCGCAAAGACACGATTTTCTCGCCAGCATTCGGAAACAGGCCTACATACCTCGTCGGCAGAGAATCTGTTCTCGAGGACTTGTGCTTGGGGCTTGAGTCGATGCCGGGGAGCAAAGAGCGCTCAACGGTTCTTTTGGGCCAGCGCGGGAGCGGCAAGACGGTTCTTCTTTGGGAGTTGGCGGATCGTGCGGCCGCGCAGGGATTCGTCGTCGCTTCCCCGACCATTGCCTCTGACGGTATGCTCGCCAGAATCGTCGAGAAAATCCAGGACGCTGGCACCAGATTCGTGTCGGATGCCCCACATGTTTCTGGCGGGACTGTAGGCGTCTTCAGCTTTGAGGTGGGACTTGAGTTCAGCAGAGATGTCGAGCAGACCAAGTCCGCGCAGTTCAAGCTAACTCAGTTGGTGAGGAGGCTCAGCAAACAGGGGCGCGGCGTTTTGATCCTGGTGGACGAGCTCCAGGCAAACTCGCAAGATGTTCGCGAGCTAGTCGCGGTCTATCAAGAACTCATCGGCGAAGGGCTGAATGTGGCCCTCGTAATGGCAGGACTGCCGGGCGCGGTTTCGGCGACGTTGAACGATAGAGTCCTGACCTTTCTGAACCGCGCGCGAAAGGTTTCTCTTGGCCCACTGCCCACCATGGACGTGGAGGCGTTCTATGCCAGCGCCTTCGGTAAGCTGAAGGTGGGTGCATCGTCTGCGCAAGTGCTGCGAGCCGCGCAGACCGCTCAGGGATCGCCCTATCTCATGCAGCTGGTCGGCCACGGAATTGTGTTGCGGGCGGAAGGAGACACTTTGTCGGACGAGACGTTTGATGCTGCCGTCGCCTCGGCCCGTCGTGAGTTCGAGAACGATGTCTGTGAGACCACGCTTGCGGCGCTCTCGGACATGGACGTCCGTTTTCTTTGCGAGATGGCGTTGGATGAGGGGGAGAGCTCGACCGCAAGGGTTGCCGAGCGCCTGGACGTTACCGTCGACTATGCGCAGAAGTACCGCAAGCGCCTCATCGACGCCGGTGTGCTCGAGTCCTCTGGTTGGGGAAAGGTCAGGATCTGCGTTCCGTTGCTCGAAGGGTACCTGCGCGAGCGGCAATAAGAACGAGACCAGACGACAGCGCGCTTCTTGGCATCGCTCGCGGCTCAAAACTGCGCACATAGTGTTTCTTATTTGGCAAGAGGAGCTCGCCAACTGGGCTTTTCTCGCCTTTGGTTTGAAAAAGAAAGACTATGTGCGCAGTTTTGCCGGCGAGGGCGGAGGCAAGAAGCGCGCTCCCTCGCCCGAAAGCCGTGCGGCTCAACGTCCCAGTACGAACTTCTCGATGACCTCGGCGACGGCGCCGGCGTTGTTGTCGGCGGCGCAGACGTAGCCGGCGGCGGCCTTGGCCTCGTCGGTGGCGTTGGCCACGGCGCAGCCGAGCCCCGCGGCGCGGATCATGCTGATGTCGTTGGAGTTGTCGCCGACGGCGATGGTCTCCTCGGGCGCGATCCCCAGGCGCTCGGCGAGGGCAAGAAGCCCCACGCCCTTGTTCACGCCCGGCGCGTTGAACTCGAGGTAACGGTTGCCCGAGTAGTAGACGTCGAGCCCGTCGGAAAGGCCCGCCTCGGCCATCTCTTGCTCAATGCGCTGCAGGTAGGGCATGTCGAGGCTCATGTAAATGACCTTGACGATGGTCTGCCCGGCGAGGAAATCGAGCGTGGGCTCGCAGGTCTCGACGATGTTCATGCGGCCCTCGATGTAGGCGCGCTCCTCGGGGATGTAGTTGTAGAGGTAGACGGGGTCGAGGGTGTTCACGTGCATGGTCACGCTGTAGCGCACGCCGGCGGCGTAGATCTGGCAGGCGCGCTCCCAGGGAAGCGAGCAGCTCGTGATGGGCTCGGGCGAGGAGTTGCGCGTGAGGCAGCCGCCGTTGAACGACAGCACGTAGTCGTCGGCGCTGCCGGCAAGCCCGAGCTCCTCCAAGGTCACGCCGACGGAGCCGGCGGGCCTGCCGGTGGCGGGGACGAAGCGGACCCCGAGCTCGCGCGCGGCGGCCACGGCCTTACGGACGCGCGCGGGCACGTGGTGGTCGTCGTCGAGCAGGGTTTCGTCGAGGTCGGATGCGATGAGCTTGTACACGGGGCTCCTTTCGGCGTGGACGCTACAGCTAAAGTATGCGTCGGCGTGCCGCGGGCCGGCTTCTGCGCCGCGGCGAATTGACCGCATCGAAACCGCCGCTGGTCCAAGAAAGAAGAACCACTTGTTAAATTCCCGCTTCCGCGCAGCGGGGTTGTGGCATAGTGCTAAAAACCGCGTCCGCACGGGGCGCGCGATTATCGGGGAGGTCCGGTATGTCACGGCACGAGGCTGCATACGTTCGAGTGAGCGAGCGCGAGATTTCGCGCGCCCTTCTCGGCGGCGCCGAGCTTCTTGCCACCGACCTCAACCTACTTCTACTATCGTCCGCGCGTTAGGGCATCTTGACACCTGCGCGCGTGACCTGAAGCCGCCGGCTCCCATCTGGGCCGGGGCTTTCTTTTTTGCAGCCTTACGCCATAAATCTCGGAACCCCCCCTTCCAGACGATGCCCGCTTTCGGGCCCAAGACGATTGGATGCACACCATGACCAGGAAGATCCACATCTTTGACACCACCCTGCGCGACGGCGAGCAGTCTCCCGGCGCCTCCATGAACACCGAGGAGAAGCTCATCGTCGCCCAGCAGCTCATCCGCATGGGCGTCGACGTCATCGAGGCCGGCTTCCCCATCAGCTCCCCGGGCGATTTCCGCTCCGTCCAGGAGATCGGCCGTATCGCCGGCGATGCTTGCACCGTCTGCGGCCTCACCCGCGCCGTCGACAAGGACATCGACCGCGCCGCCGAGGCGCTGAAGACGGCCAAGCGCCCGCGCATCCACACCGGCTTGGGTGTTAGCCCCTCGCACCTGCGCGACAAGCTCCACATCACCGAGGAGGAGTGCATCGAGCGCGCCCGCCACTGCGTGTCCTACGCAAAGAAGTACGTCGAGGACGTCGAGTTTTACGCCGAGGACGCCGGCCGCTCCGACCAGGACTTCCTCATCCGCGTAATCCAGGCGGCCGTCGACGCCGGCGCCACCGTGGTCAACATCCCCGACACCACCGGCTACAGCCTGCCCGAGGCCTTCGGTGCCCGCATCAAGAGCCTGTCGGACAACGTCATCGGCATCGAGAACGTCATCATCTCGGTCCACACCCACAACGATCTGGGCATGGCCACCGCCCTTGCCCTCGAGGGCGTGAAGAACGGCGCCCGCCAGATCGAGTGCACGATCAACGGCCTGGGCGAGCGCGCCGGCAACACCGCGCTCGAGGAGGTCGTCATGGCCATCAAGATGCACGGCGAGGAGCTCGACGCCCACACCGACGTCGTGACCCCCGAGCTCACGCGCGCCTCTCACCTGGTCAGCCGCATCACGGGCATGAACGTCCAGGCGAACAAGGCCATCGTGGGCGCCAACGCCTTCGCGCACAGCTCCGGCATCCACCAGGACGGCGTCCTCAAGGCCCGCAACACCTACGAGATCATCGACCCGACAGATGTGGGCGCCGCCGGCTCGGAGATCATCCTTTCAGCCCGCTCCGGCCACGCCGCGCTGCGCCACCGCCTCGGCGAGCTGGGCTACACGTTCAAAGACGAGGAGTTCGACGACGTGTACAATCGCTTCCTCGAGATCGCGGACCAAAAGAAGGAGGTCTACGACGAGGACCTCGAGTCCATGGTCCAGGAGCGCCAGCGCGAGGTGCAGGCCATCTACTCGCTCGATGCCCTGCAGGTCTCTTGCGGCGACCCGCTCGTGCCCACCGCGACGGCGACCATCACCGACGAGCTCGGTGTCTCGCACGTGGTCTGCGCCACGGGCACCGGCCCCGTCGACGCGGCGTACAAGGCCGTCGACCAGGTCGTGGCGGTCCACGGCGACCTGTCCGAGTTCTCCGTCAAGGCCATCACCCGCGGCATCGACGCCATCGGCGAGGTCACGGTGCGCATTACGGCCGAGGACGGCAAGGTCTACACCGGCCGCGGCGCGGACAACGACATCATCGTTTCCTCCGCGAAGGCCTACGTCAACGCGATCAACCGCATGATCCAGACGTCCCGCTCCAAGCAGGGCAAGTAGCGCCCGCGCGCGGCGAGGTCCGTCCCGCCGCGCAAAGAAGGGCCTCCCCGCGCCCTGATCGCGAGGAGGCCCCGGCTGCGCGCCCGCGCACTTCTTTCCCGCTTTGCGCCCGGCTAGTCCCGCGCGACGCTCGGGTTCTCGGCGATCACGCGCTTAAGCTCGGCGATGTAGCGCTCCACGAGCCTGGTGGCGCGGCGCTCCTCGTGCATGATGTAGCCCACGTGCATGACGGGGGCGTCCTCAAGCGGGATGCTCACGATGCCCGACTGCATCTCGCTTGTGAGCACGCCCGTCGAGAGGGTGTAGCCGTTGTAGCTGGTCAGCAGGTTCGACAGCGTCGCTCGGTCCGTGTAGCGGATGTTCTTGGAGCAGGGGATGTAGGCCAGCGGCTCCTCGCTGTAGTGGAACGAGTTGACGGTGCCCTGCTCGAAGCTGTAGCGCGCGTAGGGGGCGAGGTCGTCCAGGCGAACGGACGGCTTGCCGGCGAGCGGGTGGCCCGTGCCCACGAACACGTGGACGTCGGCCGAGAAAAGCGGCGTGAACGCCACGCGGGCCGCCGCCATCGCCCGGCGCAGGACGCGCTCGTTGAAGTCGTCGAGGTAGAGGATGCCGACCTCGCTTCTGAACTCGCTCACGTCCTCGATGATCTGCGCTGTCGTGGTCTCGCGCAGGACGAACTCGAACTCGCTTCCCTGGAAGTGCTCGACGACGTTGACGAAGGCCGCGAGGCTGAAGGCGTAGTGCTGGGTCGAGACGGCAAGGCGCGCGCCCGGGGCGGCCTTCTCCTTGAAGCGCGTGGCCAACAGGTCCGCCTGCTCGACGACCTGGCGGGCATAGCCCAAAAGCTCGGTGCCGTCGTTGGTGAGCGTCACGCCGCGGTTGCTGCGGGTGAAGATCTCGATCCCGAGCTCGCGCTCGAGCTCGCTCACGGCGGCCGAGACGTTGGACTGGGAGGTGTAGAGGTTGCCTGCGGCGGCGTTGATCGAGCCGCACTCGGCGACCGCGATGAGGTAGCGAAGCTGTTGGAGCGTCATATGGTTTCCCTGCTTGGTTCGGGTGCTCGGCTTATGCCGACGAGTGTTACCAATTGTAGGCGGGCGCCCGTCGCGACAAACCAGGCTTGTATTATTGGAACACTGAGTTTACGAGGGGCTTTGAGCATCGCAGCCCTTTTTGGAGAGGAGTTTACATGGCACGTCCCATGACCATGGCCGAGAAGATCCTGGCAGCCCACGCCGGGCTCGAGGAGGTCGTCCCCGGCCAGCTCGTCGAGTGCGACCTGGACCTGGTGCTGGCCAACGACATCACAGCCCCCATCGCCATCAAGACCGTGCGCGAGATCGGCGCCGGCGTCTTCGACCGCGACCGCATCTGCCTCGTGCCCGACCACTACAGCCCGAACAAGGACATCAAGAGCGCGGAGCAGACCAAGGTCACGCGCGACTTCGCCCATGAGCACGGCATCACCAACTACTTCGAGCAGGGCTGCATGGGCATCGAGCACGCCCTTCTTCCCGAGCAGGGCGTCGTCGTCCCCGGCGACCTCATGATCGGCGCCGACTCCCACACCTGCACCTACGGCGGCATCGGCGCCTTCTCCACGGGAGTCGGCTCCACGGACGCCGGCGTGGGCATGGCCACCGGCCGCGCCTGGTTCAAGGTGCCCGAGACCATCCGCTTCGTCATCGACGGCGAGCTGCCCGAGGGGGCGTCTGCCAAGGACGTCATCCTGCACATCATCGGCCAGATCGGCGTCGACGGCGCGCTCTACTGCGCCATGGAGTTCGCGGGCTCGACCATCGAGGCGCTCTCCGTCGAGGGTCGCCTGACCATAGCGAACATGGCCATCGAGGCCGGCGGCAAGGCGGGCCTCTTTGAGGTCGACAAGAAGTGCCGCGAATACGTCGAGCGCCGCGCCAAGCGCCCGATCCGCGAGTTCCACCCGGACGCCGACGCTGCGTATAAGCAGGTCATCCACATCGACGCGGCCGACATCGTGCCGTGCGTCTCGTGGCCGCACCTGCCGAGCAACACCCACCCTGTGGCCGAGAGCCGCGAGGTCAAGATTGACCAGGCCGTCATCGGCTCCTGCACCAACGGCCGCATCGAGGACATGCGCGCCGCCGCCGAGGTCCTGCGCGGCCGCGTCGTCGACCCGAGCGTCCGCTGCATCGTCATTCCGGCGACGCAAGGCGTGTGGCTGCAGTGCGTGCACGAGGGCCTCATGGACGTCTTCATCAACGCCCACTGCGTCGTCTCGACGCCCACCTGCGGCCCGTGCCTGGGCGGCTACATGGGCATCCTCGCCGCGGGCGAGAAGTGCGTGAGCTCCACCAACCGCAACTTCGTCGGCCGCATGGGTGACCCGACCTCCGAGGTCTACCTGGCCTCGCCGGCCGTCTGCGCCGCGTCGGCCGTCGCCGGCCACATCGCGCTGCCCTCCGACCTCGACTAGCCGACCGGGACAAGAAAGGAATCCGCATGCAGTTCAAGGGAACCGTTTTCCGCTACGGCCGCGACATCGACACCGACGTCATCATCCCGGCCCGCTACCTCAACACCTCCGACCCCGCCGAGCTCGCCAAGCACTGCCTGGAGGACCTCGACACCACCTTTACCAGCCGCGTGAAGCCGGGCGACATCATCGTCGCCGACGAGAACTTCGGCTGCGGCTCCAGCCGTGAGCACGCCCCGGTGGCCATCAAGGCCGCGGGCGTCAGCTGCGTCATCGCAAAGAGCTTCGCGCGCATCTTCTACCGCAACTCCATCAACATGGGCCTGCCGATCCTCGAGTGCCCCGAGGCGGTCGACGCCATCTCCGAGGGCGACGTTGTCTCCGTCGACGCGGACACCGGCACCATCACGGACGAGACCACCGGCGCCGTCTTCCATGCGCAGCCGTTCCCGGCCTTCATCCAGGAGATCATCAACGACGGCGGCCTCGTGGCGCGCACCAAGCGCGTGCTTGCCGCAAAGAAGGGCGAGTAGTCATGACCGCAAAGACGTACAAGATCTGCTGCCTGCCGGGCGACGGCATCGGCCCCGAGGTCATCACCGAGGGCAAGAAGGTCCTGGCCGCCGTGGGCGCGAAGGCCGGCGTCGAGTTCATCTTCCAGGACCACCTCATCGGCGGTGCCGCCATCGACGCCTGCGGAGACCCGCTGCCCGACGAGACCCTTGCGGCGGCGAAGGCCGCCGACGCGGTCCTTCTTGCCAGCGTGGGCGGGCCCAAGTGGGATTCCACCGACCCCGACGCCCCGCGTCCTGAGCAGGGCCTCCTGCGCATCCGCAAGGGGCTGGGCCTCTACACCAACCTGCGCCCCGTCAAGATCTACGACGCCCTGGCCGACGCCTCCACGCTGCGCCCGGAGGTCATCCGCGGCGTCGACATGGTGCTCGTCCGCGAGCTCACGGGCGGCATCTACTTCGGCCGTCGCGAGCGCTTCTACGACGAGGAGGGCGCGGGCGCGAACGGCGGCCGCGGCCAGCGCGCCTACGACATGATGGAGTACCGCGAGTACGAGGTCGAGCGCATCGCGCGCCAGGCGTTCGAGGCCGCGCGCAAGCGCAAGAACAAGGTGACGAGCGTCGACAAGCGCAACGTGCTCGAGACCTCCCGCATGTGGCGCGAGATCGTCCACCGCGTCCACGACGAGGAGTACCCGGACGTGGAGCTCGAGGACCTGCTCGTGGACAACACCGCGATGCAGCTCATCAACCGCCCCGCCGACTTCGACGTCGTCGTGACCGAGAACATGTTCGGCGACATCCTCTCGGACGAGGCCGCCCAGATCACGGGCTCGCTCGGCATGCTGGCCTCCGCCTCGCTCGGCGACGGCGTGAGCCTGTTCGAGCCGTCCGCCGGCTCCGCGCCCGACATCGCGGGCCAGGGCATCGCAAACCCGCTCGCGCAGATCCTGTCTGCCGGTATGCTGCTCACCTACGCGCTCGACATGACAAAGGAGGCCGCCTGGATCGAGGCCGCCGTGGAGCGCGTCCTCAACGAGGGGTGGCGCACCCGCGACATCGCCGACGAGAACACCCCCGCCGACCACATCCTCGGCACCGCCGAGATGGGCAACAAAGTCGTCGCCGCGCTGTAGGCCGCGCCTGACCGCCCTTTGCCTGCGCAAGCGCCCCCGCAGCCGTTGAGCTGCGGGGGTGCTTGCGTTTATGGGGCGGCGCGGGCTTTCTTTAGAGAAGGGCGTCGTTGCGGCGCAGGAAGCGGGCCTTCGCGAGGCAGACGACCACGACGTAGCCGATCACCATGGCGGCAAGAAGCCCCCAGTACATGGCGGGCAGCGCGCGGAAATCGAGCGCGGCGCCGATGGGCGAGAAGGGCAGGGCGCACGCGACGGCGATGCCGACGGCGCCCAGCATGCACAGCGGCAGGGCGGCGCGGCTGCCCACGAACGGGGCCTTCTCGGTGCGGATGAGGTGCACGACGAGGGTCTGTGTCCACATGCTCTCGACGAACCAGCCCGCCTGGAAGGTGCCGACGAACAGCGCCTGGCCGGCCGCGTCGAGGGTGCCCCAGGCGCCGCCCGCGACGGCGGGGCATACGACGAAGAAGAGCCCGGCGAACGTGAGGATGTCGAAGATGGAGCTCAAGGGGCCGAAGGCGACCATGAAGCGGCGCACCGATCCGGTGTCCCAACGGCGCGGGCGGGCGACGGCCTGCTCGTCGACGTTGTCCCACGGCACGGCGGTGCACGTGAGGTCGTAGATGAGGTTGAGCAGGAGCAGCTGGACCGCGGTCATGGGGAGAAACGGCAGGAACAGCGCCGCCACCAGGACCGAGAAGATGTTGCCGAAGTTGGAGCTCACGGTCATCTTCACGTACTTGATCATGTTCGCGTAGGTGCGCCGTCCGCACTCGATGCCGTGCTCGAGCACCATAAGGTCCTTCTCGAGCAGGATGATGTCCGCCGCCTCGCGCGCCACGTCGACGGCGGAGTCGACGGAGATGCCGCAATCGCTCTCGCGCATGGCGGCGGCGTCGTTCACCCCGTCGCCCATGTACGCCACGGCGTGCCTGAGGTTGCGCAGGGTGCGCACGACGCGGGCCTTCTGGGCGGGGGAGAGCTTGGCGAAGATGCTCGCCTCCTGGACAGCGGCTGAGAGCTGCTCGTCGTCCATCGCCTCGACCTCGGTGCCCGTGAGCACACGGTCCGCGGGGATGCCGATGGCGCGGCAGACGTGGGCGGCGACGCGCGCCGAGTCGCCGGTCAGGACCTTCGTGGACACGCCGTGCGCCGTGAGCGCGCGGACGGCCGCCGCGGAGCTCTGCTTGGGCGGATCGAGGAAGGCGAGGTAACCGATGAGGACCATGTCGCGCTCGTCGTCGACGCTGAGCACGCCGGTGCCGGCCGGCTCGTCCTTGCGGGCGACGCCGAGCACGCGCATGCCGTCGTCGGCGAGGTCGGCGCCGCGGGCGATGACCTTCTCGGTCAGCTCGTCGGAAAGCGGGAGCACCTTGCCGTCGACCTCGACCTTCGTGCACGCGGCGAGGACCTCCTCGAGGGCGCCCTTGGTCACCATGCGCGTGTTGCCCTTGTTGTCTCCCACGACGACCGAAAGGCGCCTGCGCTCGAAGTCGAAGGGCAGCTCGTCGATGCCGTGGTAACGCTCGGCGAGCTCCTCGGCGGTGACGGCGGTGCCGTTGGTCGTGGCCCCGACCTCGTCGGTCCCCTCTGCGAGCGCGCGCTCGACGATCGCCGCGTCGACGAGGTTCTTGACGCCGGTCGAGAAATAGCTGTTGAGGAAGGCGTAGCGCAGGACGCGGGGGTCCTCGTTGCCGTTGACGTCGAGGTGGCGCTCGAGGACGATGCGGTCTTCGGTGAGGGTGCCGGTCTTGTCGGTGCACAGGACGTCGACCGCGCCGAGGTCCTGGATGGCATCGAGGCGCTTGACGATCACGCGGTCGCGGCTGAGGTCGACCGCGCCCTTGCCGAGGCACGTGGTCACGAGCATGGGCAGCATCTCGGGCGTGAGGCCGACCGCGACGGACAGCGAGAAGAGCAGGGCCGCGACCCAATCGCCCTTGGTGACGCCGGAGATGACGAAGACGAACGGCAGCATGACGAACATCAGGCGCATGAGCAGGCGGCTCGTGGACTTGATGCCGGTGTCGAAGGAGGTCTCGCGCTTGCGGCCGACGAGCGTGCCGGTGGCCTCGCCGAACATCGTGCGGGCGCCGGTGGCCACGACGATGCCGCGGGCGTTGCCCGAGATCACGGTGGAGCCCATGAAGGCGAGGTCCTCGAGGTCGGTGAGCGCTCGGCCGATGACGGCGCCGTCCTCGGCGAGCTCCGCGCGCTTTTCGATGGGCTCGGACTCGCCGGTGAGCGAAGCCTGGCTCACAAAGAGGTCGCGGGCAGCGAAGATGCGGAGGTCGGCGGGGACGATGTCGCCGGACGAGAGGTGGATGACGTCGCCGACGACGATCTCGTCGATAGGGGTCTCGTTGCCGCCGTCGCCGTCGCGCTCGACCTCGGCGGTGGACTCGACCATCTCGGCCAGGGCCTCGGCCGCTACGGTGCTCTTCTCGTCCTGGACAAAGCGCAGGACGCCGGATACGAGTACCATCGCGCCGATGATCAGCGGCGTCGAGAGGTCGCGCTCGGTGCCGGTGGCAAAGACCCAGTCCGTGAGGACCGAGATCGCGGCGATGAAGATGAGGATGTAGGTGAAGGGGTCGGCGAACGCCGCCAAGAGGCGCAGGGGCAGGGGTTTCTTGGCCGCCTGGGCGACGGCATTGGTGCCGTAGAACTCGCGGGCGCTTTCGACCTGGTCGGAGGCAAGACCCTCCTCGCGGCTGCCGAGCTCCACGAAAAGCTCGTCGCGCGCGACGGTGGCTACGTGGCGCAGCCATTCCTGCTGGCCTGCGGCACGAGTGGCCTTCTTGGTGGTCTTGGGGGTCTTGACGTCGCCTGCGCTCATGCGGGCGATGAGGTCACGCAGCTTCATGGCGCACCTCGCAATCCCGGGATGTATGTAAAGACCCCGGCTCAATGTCGGAGGTCTTGGGAGGCACGGTATGTGCGCACGCGCCTCCCGTGTGGGCTAGGCGCGGCGGGCGCTCGCCATCCCGAGGGCGGGCACCTCCTCCGTAAACTGCAGAATCAAGTGTTTGAGACTTTGACTATGACTCGATCCGTCGGACATGGCGCACCTCCTCGATGCTGTGGGCTGAGCCCCGTGAACAATTCGCATGGGACTATAGCAGAGTTTACCCTTGTGGGCCTGTAAGTGATTTGTAAGCCGGCTTTGGGTGCCGCGGACGGCGCTCAAAGCCGGGTGTTACGCGGCCGGTGGCTCCTCCTCGGAACCCGGGCGGCGCCGGGGGTGGGCGTCCGCCCAGTCTACGAGGATGGTGTTGATCATCGCGGAGCGCGAGATCGCGCGGCGGTCCGCCTCCTCGTCGAGGTGATACATCAGCCACTCGGGGATGTTGATGGAGAAGCGCGCTTTCTCGTTGCTGCACCAGATCGGGTTTTCCCAGTCGGTGCAATCGTCGAGGTCGTCTCCTTGATCTAGGCGTTCCTCAAGCTCTTTGATTGTCATATCGCTCATACTGCTGCCTTTCTTTTTGCGAGGAGTGACGGGCAGAGATGATCCTCTTTGTCTCGCCGCGTCTTGCGTAGACAACGGTCAAGTACTCGCCTCTGATTCGTGTGACGGCACGGGATCTCTTCTCGCCGTTTGCGTTGCTCTCGAATTCGATGTAATCGCCCGAGAGAACCTCCGCCGCCTCCTCGAACGTCACTCCGTGCTTCTCTTCGTTGATCCGGGCCTTGTCTTTGTCCCAGAGGATCCTCACGACAGCTCCATTCTATGATTGCATTCAAATGGTGTCAAATACACACCAATCAAGCGCGAGATATAAGCCGATAGGAATCCTCAAAGAGATAATTCCGAATGTCCTTCTCGCCGCCCGGGTAGACATCGACGATGAACGCCTCGTCGACGTCGACGCCGTTCAGCTCTCCGATACCCATGCCGCAGATCGTCGCCGGCACATATCCGGGCCTGCGCCTGCCGCCGGCTACCCGCTGCTCGTCGAAGACCCAGACCTTGTAGCCTTGGTCGAGCTCCGCCACGGAGACGCAGGGCGCGTCGATGAAGGCGCCGAGCCGCTCGCTTCCCGGCTGCCTCGCGTCGATGGCGTGCAGCGCAGCCGCCATGTCCGCGACGCCGCTCTCGGCATAGCCGACGAACGGAAAGACGCGCTCCGTGACCTGCCAGCCGTCGATGACGTAGACCCCGTTGTCGAGGCCTGAGACCATATCGGCGTCGGTGGTGTACGGCACGACGCCGACCGAAAGCCCGCCGCCAAAGAAGTTCGCGATAACCTGAACGAGGCGGGCCGTGCCGTAGCCGAGGTCGGCGGACGGCGCGCGGAACCGCTTGAGGCCGCAGTAGGCGCAAAACGGCTCGACGAAGTCGCGGCTTCCGTTCCAATGCAGGTAGACGCCGAGTTTGCGCTCCGGCGTGGTGATGATGGCCCTGTTTCCCATCATTCCACCTCGCTTGCGCCGTAGCCGGGAACGTGGCGGAGGCCGAGCGCGTAGTCGATGCCGCGCTGCCAGCACTCGGGGACGCGGTTCCAGTCGCCCGCCTTCTCCGAGTAAGTGACCAGCTGTCCTGCTCCCGTTACGACGCCGCTGCGCGTGCGGTCCTTGGCCGCCTGCGCGACGTCGGGAATCAGTTCGTCGTCCATGTTGTCGTCGAGGTGGATGAACTTGCTGTCCGTGACGATCGCGCCTTTGAAAGGCAGCAAGGTAAGAAGTACAAGCGAGGGGATCGCCCGCACATGGCAGTCGGCGTCGCGCTCGAGCTTGTTCACGTTGAAGATGGCGTCGTCGTTCATGACGAGCAGGTGGTCCTTATCGGCATTCACCACGATGAAGGCGTCGCGCAGCGCGTGCCGCCAAGGAGCGGCGACCTCGAGCTGGGGCTCGGGGGCTCCATAGGGGTTTTGCTCGACGTACTCGTCCACCAGGTGCCGGTTGAGCCAGAGCCGCTCGCTCACGCGGGCGCCGTCGTCGAGCTCGGCGCGCGAGTCGCTGTGCAACGTGACCTTTTTTCGGTCGACGATATGCAGCCGCTCGTTCGCATAGGTTAGAAGCCCGTCCAAGGTGTCGTAGAACAGCTGGCCGTCCTCCTTGGTCAGCGGGTCGTGCTCGTTGAGTATAAGGACGCACATCTTGTCTTCGTGCTCAAAGCAGATACTCATGGCTCTCCTTCGCCGTTGCCTGAAACAAGGTGCGACGATGGTAGGGGGAGCCAAGCTGGCAGGTGTCTGCGCAATTCTGCAAAGAAGGGCGTTTGTGCAGGTGGGAAGGGCGATGTGCCGAAGGGCCGCTCGATTGCCTTCGTGGACGGCTTGGGTTTGGCGGCGGACGGCTATGCCGAAGGGGTGCTTCTTATTCCTTCCACAACGGTGCGCCGGTATTTAGCAAAACCTCGGTTGAGAACCAAGGGATTTTCAACAACGCGCTGTTAGATTGATTGTTTAGCGGCTGCTAATCCTCGAGGGAGTGCGTGGAGAATACGGGGTCGTCCACCCACTCGACGATGCCTGTGCCCGACTCGAGCGTTGCCGGCACGTCGATGAGGCGCTGGTTCCTCGAGCCACGGAAACGCAGGGTGATGTCGTGCTCCGCCTTTATGAACGGGCCGTCCACGAGCACATCGAGGGTGTCGAGGATGCGGTCGGTCACGTCGCCGAGGTTCCAGGCGCCGCCGGGGGCAAGCTGTTCCCAGGTGTGGCCGGAGTACATCCAGATGGTCTTCGCGCCGGGCCCACGGCGGTCGAAGCGGTCGCGCACGCGCTCGAGGAAGCCGACGAGGCCCTGCTGGTTCTCGGGCTCCATCGGCTCGCCGCCCAGCACCGACAGCCCCGATATGTAGCCGGGCTCGAGCGACTCGATGATCGCGTCTGCCACGGCGTCGTCGAAGGGCTTGCCTGCGGAGAAGTCCCAGGCGACCTCATTGAAGCAGTCGGGGCAGTGCAGCCTGCAGCCCGAGACGAACAGCGTGGTGCGAACGCCGACGCCGTTGGCGATGTCGCAGTGCTTGATCTCCGCGTAGTTCATGTTGACCTCTCCTCGGCAGATGGCCTTTAAGTATAGGCCTCGGGTACTATAAAAGGGTTGAATCAAATCCGACCAGGAGGGAAGTTCCATGGCCGAGTTCGTCTACCAGCTCCATAACGCCCGCAAGGCCGTCCACGACAAGGTGATCCTCGACGACGTCACCGTCGGCGTGTACCCCGGCGCAAAGATCGGCGTCGTCGGCCCCAACGGCGCGGGCAAGTCCACCCTGCTCAAGGTCATGGCCGGCCTCGAGGACGTCTCCAACGGCGAGGCGCGCCTCACTCCCGGCTACACCGTGGGCATCCTGCAGCAGGAGCCGCCCCTCGACGAGACCAAGACCGTCAAGGAGAACATCGAGATGGCCTTCGGCGACGTTATCGCCAAGGTCGCCCGCTTTAACGCCATCGGCGAGGAGATGGCCGCCCCCGACGCCGACTTCGACGCCCTCATGGACGAGATGGGCCGCCTTCAGACCGAGATCGACGCGGCAAACGGCTGGGACCTCGACTCGCAGCTCTCCCAGGCTATGGACGCCCTGCAGTGCCCCGACCCCGACGAGCCGGTGACTCACCTCTCCGGCGGCGAGCGCCGTCGCGTGGCCCTCTGCAAGCTTTTGCTCGAGGCTCCCGACCTGCTGCTTCTGGATGAGCCCACCAACCACCTCGACGCCGAGTCGGTGCTCTGGCTCGAGCAGTTCCTGCACAGCTACGAGGGCGCCGTCATGGCCGTCACCCACGACCGCTACTTCCTCGACGACGTCGCGGAGTGGATCTGCGAGGTCGACCGCGGGCAGCTCTATCCCTACGAGGGCAACTACTCCACCTACCTCGAGAAGAAGGCCGCTCGCCTCGAGGCCCAAAACCAGCAGGACGCTCGCCGCGCGAAGAAGATGAAGGCCGAGCTCGCCTGGGTGCGCAGCTCCCCCAAGGCCCGCCAGGCAAAGAGCAAGGCCCGTCTTGCCGCCTATGAACAGATGGAGGCAGAGGCCCGCGCGTCCAAGAAGGTCGACTTCACCGACATCCAGATCCCGGTGGGCCCGCGCCTGGGCTCCAAGGTCCTCGTGGCCGACCACCTGTGCAAGTCCTTCGGCGACCGCGTGCTCATCGACGACCTCTCGTTCAACCTGCCGCGCAACGGCATCGTCGGCGTGATCGGCCCCAACGGCGTGGGCAAGTCGACCCTCTTCAAGACCATCGCGGGCGACGAGGACGTGACCTCGGGCTCCCTCGAGGTCGGCGAGTCCGTGAAGCTCTCCTACGTCGACCAGATGCGCTCGGGCATCGATTCCGACAAGACCCTCTGGGAGGTCGTCTCGGGCGGCAACGACTTCATCATGGTCGGCGAGCAGGAGATTCCCTCGCGCGCCTACGTCGCCGCCTTCGGCTTCAAGGGCAAGGACCAGCAGAAGCGCGCCGGCGTGCTCTCCGGCGGCGAGCGCAACCGCCTGAACCTCGCCCTCACCCTCAAGCAGGGCGGAAACCTCCTGCTGCTCGACGAGCCCACCAACGACCTCGACGTCGAGACCTTGGAGTCGCTCGAGGAGGCCCTCGAGGCGTTCCCTGGCTGCTCGGTGGTCATCAGCCACGACCGCTGGTTCCTCGACCGCGTGGCCACGCACATCCTCGCGTGGGAGGGCGACGACGAGAACCCCGGCCGCTGGCACTGGTTCGAGGGCAATTTCGACGACTACCAGAAGGACCGCGAGCGTCGTCTGGGCGCCGAGGCGGCCAAGCCCCATCGCCTTCACCGAAAGCTTACGCGCGACTAGCGATTCGTCGGTCGTTCCGACGCCTTTCTTGGCAGGCATGCCCCTAAGATGGCGGGTGACCCCTGGAGGGTCGCCCGCTTTTGCTTGTTGGCCGGCGAAAAAACGCCGGAGTGCTTTTGAAAGGTCGCGATATGAGCGGAAAGATCAAGACTCGCAAGGCAGTGATCATCGGCGCGGGACGCGTGGGCAGCCACGCTGCGCTGTGCCTTATGTTCCAGCACCTGGTGAACGAGATCGTATTCTTGGACGTCAACCCTGAGGCCGCCGCCGCGCAGGCGGGCGACCTCAACGACCTCGCCTCGGGCCTCGGCGACAACTTCGTCATACGCGTGGGCAACTACTGCGACTGCAAGGACGCGCACTTCGTCATCCTCACGGCGGGGCGCTCTCGTCGTCCCGGCGAGTCCCGCCTGCAGATGCTCGACGGCACCGTAAAGATCCTCGAGGGCATCGTCGGCCCGCTGCGCGACAGCGGCTTCCACGGCGTCGTGATCAGCGTCTCGAACCCTTGCGACGTCGTGACCGAGTACCTCTACCGCAACCTCGGCCTGCCGCGCAGCCAGGTCTTCGGCACGGGCACGCTGCTCGACTCCGCTCGCCTGCGCCGCGCCCTCTCCGAGATCATCGGCGTCAACTCCAAGCAGATTCAGGCCATCTGCATGGGCGAGCACGGCGACTCGTCGTTCATCCCCACCTCGCACATCTCGGTGCAGGGCATCGATTTGCGCGAGTACCTCTCGCTCACCCACATGAACTCGGCCAACCTCGACATCGCCGACGTGATGAGGCGCGTCCGCGAGAGCGGCAGCGCCATCGTGTCGGGCAAGGGCTGCACGGAGTTCGGTATCGGCTCGGTCGTTGCCAGCATCGTGACGGCTATCCTGCACAACGATCGGGTCGTCATGCCGCTCTCGGTTCACCTCGACGGTGAGTACGGCGAGAGCGGGATCTGCGCCGGCGTGCCGTGCGTGCTCGGCGTCCAGGGCATCGAGCACGTGCTCGAGATCGACCTCAGCTACGATGAGCGCAGGGCCATGCGCAAGAGCTGCGACATCATTCGCGAGAACGTGAACAAGGCGATGCCGCCTGCCGAGGCATAGGCCTTCGGTCCTTTCATGTAGGTTACGGCGCCCCGGCCGCGCATGAGCGCGGGCGGGGCGCATGCCGTAGAATGGCGGGCGCAGATATGCCTTGCAGACGGGAGAAGAACACGTGAAGCGCGTCCTCATCATCGCGACCGGCGGCACCATCGCCTCCACCTCCGACGGTGGAGGTCTGACGCCGACCGCCTCCGGGCGAGAGCTCGCCGAGAAGGTCCCGCTGCTCGACACCATTGCCGAGTTGGATTTCGTTCAGCCGATGAACATCGACTCGACGAACATGCGCCCGCGCGACTGGCTCTGCATCAAGGACGTGATCGCTGAGGCGTATGACCGCTATGACGGTTTTGTGGTTCTACACGGCACCGACACCATGGCCTATACCGCCGCCGCCCTGAGCTACTTGATCCAGGACAGCAAGAAGCCGATTGTGCTCACCGGCTCCCAGCAGCCCATGGCAAGCCCCTTCACTGACGCCAAGTTGAACCTCTACCAGTCGGTGCTGTACGCGACCGATGACGCGAGCCGTGACGTCAGCGTCGTCTTCTCGGGCAAGGCGATCGCCGGCACGCGAGCGCACAAGCAGCGCACCATGAGCTTCAACGCCTTCATGAGCATGAACTATCCCTCGCTCGCCTACATCCGCAACGACCGGGTCGTGAGGGCGGGGACGGGCGTGCCCGCCGAATCGGGGCAAAAGAAGGGCTCGGCGCCCATGGTCTACGGCGAGCTCGACGAGCGCGTGCTCGTCTTGAAGCTCACGCCTGAGCTGCAGCCGAGCATATTCGAGCTGCTCAAACGCGACTACGACGCCGTCATCCTCGAGACCTTCGGCATCGGCGGCATCCCCGACACCATGCACGACGCCATCCTCGACTGGGTGGGGTCCGGCCGCACGCTCGTTGTGACCACGCAGGTGCCGGAGGAGGGCCTTGACCTCGGCGTTTACGAGGTCGGCCGTGCGTACGCGGAGAACCCGGGCATCCTCAAGGGCGACGATATGACAACCGAGGCGCTTGTGGCCAAGACCATGTGGGCGCTCGGCCAGTCGCGCGACCCGCAGAGGATTCGCGAGCTTTTTTACCGCGAGGTCAACCACGACCGCATGCCACGCTAAATACCGACTTGGCGAGCTTTTCTCTAGATGCCCGTTGCTTACTGCCTAAGTCGGCGCTCGAGCCTGCGGCTTACGGCCACGAGCACCATCACGATCACGTAGTACACGGCGGCGATCACGATAAACGGCTCGAACGCGCGGTAGGTGAGCGCCTGTGCGCTCTCGGCGGCGTACATCATGTCCATGAGACCGATGGTCGACACGAGAGATGAGCTCTTGAGCACGGTGATGACCTCATTGACGAGCGCGGGCGCGACGCTGCGGAGTGCCTGGGGGATCACGACGAGCCGCATCATCTTTGCGTAGGAGAGGCCGATGGATCGAGCGGCGTCGTACTGGCCCGCGTCCACGCCCTCTATGCCTCCGCGCAGCGTCTCGGAGACGGTGGCGGACCCGTTGAGCCCCAACGTGATCACCGCCGCGGTGAACATGCCGATTTTGTAGCCTGTGAGCTGCGGTGTCGCGAAGTACGCGATAAACAGGAGCACGATGAGCGGCACCCCGCGAAAGATTGAGGTGTAGAAGTCGAGCACGGCGCGCAGCGGCCCCACCGGCAGCACCTTGCCCACGGCGATGAGGGCGCCGAGCGCAAAGGCGAGCAAAAGCGCGCCTGCCGTGACCTGCATGGTCACGGCGAGGCCGCTCACGAACATGGGGATATAGGGTTCCAATAGCTCGAATCTCATGCTGCGCCCTGGGCCGATAGCCCGCTACTCGGAAGTCACGGTTGAAGTGCCGGCGGCAGAGACGTCGTCGCCCCACTTGAAGGCGGCGCCAACGTACTTCTCGATGTACTTGTCGATGGTGCCGTCCTCGAGCATGTCGCCGATGCAGGCGTCGAGCTGAGGCACAAACGCCGCGCCCTTGGCCGCCATCAGGCGATACACGCCCACGTAGTCCTTGGTCTCGGCGCGGTCGAGCAAGCCGAGCACGAGGCCCTCATTCGCATCGCGCATCGACTGCCCCTCGGCGCCGTCGCAAAGATAGACATCCACGCGCCCGGCGAGGACCTCCTGAAGGCACTGGCTGCCGCCGTCGTAGGTGTGGATGTCGGCGTCGGGCAGGACCGCCGCGATGAACTTGTTCTGCACCGTGCCCGTGGTGCAGGCGATGGACTTGCCGCGTAGGTCGTCGATGCTTGCCGGAGCCTCTCCGCCGAGCACGAGGGCGCCGACGAGGGGCTGGTAATACCCACGCGTGAAGTCAAAGGACTCCTCGCGCTCGGGGTTTGAGCTCATGGCCATGGTGAAGGAGGTCTCGCTGCCCTGGACGCTGGCGAGCGTCGCCGCGAACTTCTGGGGCTCGAACTCGTAGGTGAAGTCCAGACGCGCCGCCATCTCGTCGGCGACGGCGATGTCGAGGCCGACGACCTTCTGGCTCCCGTCTTTCTGGGTCTCGAGGTAGCGGTAGGGGGCGAAGGCGTCGTCTCCGACGAAGGTGAGGTGCATGGTCTCGTTTGCTGACTCGTCAACGCTCGAGGTGCCCTTGTTGGCGGAGCCGCAGCCCGCCAGCGCGGCGGTGGCTCCGCCGGCGAGCACGGCGAGGAAGCTCCTGCGGTCGAGGTTTTCGGTAATCAAGGTTTTCTTCTTTCCACGCGAGTGTCAATAATCGCTATTCTACGCTGCCGGGTCTATGCGAGCAGGTAGCGCCTGACGGCCTCGGCGCACCCGCCGTGGTCGTTATCTGCCACCTGTACGTCCGCCGCCGCGACGGCAGCCGGGATCGCGTTTCCCATTGCGACGCCGAGCCCCGCCGCGCGAAGCATCGCGAGGTCGTTGTCGGCGTCGCCCACGGCAATTGCCTGAGAGATGCCGAGGCCGAGCTGTCTCGCGAGCGCCGTCAGGCCCGTGCCCTTGTCGACGCCGGGGCAGGTGAACTCGAGGCTGGATACCTCGCAGCGGGTGATGGTCACGTCCGCGTCGGCGAGGCGCTCGAAGGTTCGGTCGCGCGCCGCCACGTCGGCGAAGTGGAAATTAAGCTTGGGGATGCGCGCCGCGGGGTCGAGTGCGACCGCGTGCGCGTCCTCGACGAGGTCGCTCGTGTCGAGGTAGAGCTGCTTATACACGCCGACGCCGCATTGAGGGGTCATCTCGATCTCGCGTCTTTCCATGGCGACGCCGAGCCCGGTGGTGACCTCGAGGACATAGTCGCCCTCCTCGTCGGCGGTGTGGATGGCACGGGCGACGACCTCGGGGGCGATGTCCACCTCCGACAGCACTCGGTCGGCAATGAGGTCGAAGACGACGGCGCCCGCGCAGCAGATGGCGTAGTGCACGCCGGGAATCGACTCGCGGTACATGCTCACCATGCGGGGGCAGCGGCCGCTTGCGATGGCCACGTGCTTGCCGGCGGCGACGGCCTCTCTGATGGCGTCGACGGAACTTCTCAGCACCTCTTTGCGCGAGTCGAGCAAGGTTCCGTCCATGTCGAAGGCGATGAGTTCGTAGGCCACGTGTCCTCCTGTGCCGTTATATGGATTTATGCGGGCAAACGGCCCAAAAGGATAGCGCACCAGTGTTTCGCCCAAGTAAGAAGAAAGCCCGGAAGCGAGGGCTTCCGGGCAAAGAGGGGGCGATGACCGACGCGCTCGGCACTTACGCCGCGGCGACGCCCATCTGTCGCACGCGGAGCCTGTCGCCGAGCTCGGACCATACGGCACCGCCGAGGATGAGGCAGGCGCCGAGCACGTTGGCGAAGGTCATCGGCTCGCCGAGCAGAAGCGCCGAGAGCACGACGGCCGAGAGCGGCTCGAGATAGCCGCACACGGCAACGCGCGTTACGGGCAGCGCGCCCATCGAAGAGAAGTACAGGTAGCAGCACAGTCCCGTGTTCGCGAAGCCGATGCAGGCAATGGCGGCGACGTTGAGGTGCGCGAGCTGGGCGGCGCTGGGAAGCGAGAGCGTCCCGGCGGCGGCGCTTGCCGCCATGTAGACGACAACGGCGGAAAGGCCGCCGAGGAGTTGTACAGCGGAGGACTCGACACCGTCGATTTCGTCGACCTTCTTGCTGAAGATGACCATGACGGCGTAGCAGACGGCGCTCATGAAGCCAAGGAGGAGCCCGAGCGGGGCGATGCCCTCGCCGAGGCCCTGGCCCACGACGAGGAAGGCGCCGAGGACGACGGCTGCAAAACCTGACACCTTAACCGCGGTCAGGCGCGTCTTGAAGACCATCGGGCTGAGTGCCATCACGATCACGGGACCGCAGTAGTAGAGCAGCGAGGCCACGCCGACGCCGATGTAGCGGTACGACTCGAAGAGAAAGAGCCATGCCGCGCCGAGCGCCGCGCCGGAGATGTAGAGACAGGCCGCCTGGCGGGGGTGCTTGGGAGATTGCAGGTTCTTGCGCGCGGGTCGGGAAAGGAGGACGGCCGCCGCAAGTGCCGCCGCGCCGAGCGAGACGCGAGCGAGCACGATGAAGACGCTCGGCAAATCGATAAGGCTCGCGACGATGCCGTTCGAGCCAAAGAGGATGAGCGAGAGTAGGTACTTCTTTGTAGCCTTGTCCATGCCACGTGTCGTTTCTAGCAAATGATTTATATGTTCGCTTAAACTATGACACGACGCTTGTTAATGTAATAGCGAATGTTTAGCATACTAACCAGCACAAACACGCATGGAACCTGCTATTTTATCCTGTCTGTTTGGTGGGCTCGAGAGGAGGGCGCCGTGGACTCGGCGATCCAGAAATATCAGGCGCTCGTAGAGTGCGTCCGCGCCGGCAGCATCAGCGCCGCCGCCCGCAAGCTCGACTACAGCCAGTCGGGCGTGAGCCGCATGATCGCCGACCTCGAGCGCGAGTGGGGCGTCCAGCTGCTCGAGCGCGGCCGCCGAGGCGCGCGGCTGACAGCTGACGGCGAACAGGTCATGCCCTTCGTCGAGGCCATCTGCGAGGACCATCGCCGCCTACGTGAGCGCGTGGCTGAGGTGTCGGGCGCCCAGACGGGAACGCTCGTCATCGGGACCTTTTCGTCGGTGGCCACCCATATCTTGCCGCCCGTTATCGAGAAGTTCCAGGAAGGGCACCCTGGCATCGAGTACGAGCTCCGCATGGGCGACTACTCCGAGATCGAGACGTGGGTGGCCGACGGTCTCGTGGATTTCGGCTTCCTCCCGTACCCGCCGCAGGTGCCCAAGGAGGGCCTTGTCCGCGAGCCGGTGCTCACCGACGAGCTTTTGGCCGTGGTGCCCGAGGGCCATCCTCTGGCAAAGAAGGCCTGCATCGCGCTCGCGGACCTGTGCGACGAGCCCTTCATCCTGCTCGAGCGCGGCTGCGACAACGAGGTGAGTCCCTTGTTCGATCGCGCAGGCCTACGTCCGCGCTCGAGGCTTGCCACTTGGGACGACTACGCCATCATGTCTATGGTCGAGAACGGCCTGGGGCTCTCTATCCTGCCCGGCCTCATCCTCACGCGCTGCCCCTACCGCATCGAGAAGCGACCGCTCGACCCGCCGGCTCGACGCGAGCTCGCCGCCGTCCATCGCGAGGGCCGCCTTTCCACCGCCGCCCGAGCGTTCCTCGACTGTTTGAAAACGGCTATTTGAAAAAACACGCTTGGTTGGTTTAGGCAGAGCTACTCTTCAAGCAACCACGGTATGTTACCGGGACGGAGGGCCGGATTTTTTCGCCCTTTGGCCGATTGACGATCTCTAAGCGGGTAAATCGCCGAATTGGTGGCTTTAACGGGGATGGACTGCAACAAATTAACGATTTTGAGCACTTCTGCGGACACTTTTCACGCTCTCTGTATCATTTTGAATGCGGTTTAAAACTTCAGAAACATAAAACACGAGGTCAGAGCATCGTTGACTAATTGATTAGCTGTTATTTTGGGGATAATTAACTCAAAATCGTCGATTCCTTGACGACACCATTGATTCGTCCAGACAAAAAAAGACGATGCGACTTCCATTTTGAGTGTGGAAGCCGCCTCGTCCCGTTAGATGGTGCGCCCGCTTATTTTTCTGCGTTGCCGGCGCGGCCGGCCCTGCATTACTTGTGGAACAGACTGTTGCGCTCGAACTTGGGCTCGCAACAAACGTTGATGCCCAGGCGACGCAGCACCTCCTCGTCCGTGGACGAGATGATCACCGAGAAGAACGCGTCGCAACCGCGCAGCTGGCCGAGGCCGGCGAGCGCGCGGGACGCGGAGTCGCTCGTTGCGGACGTGATGGAAAGCGCCATCAGGGTCTCGTCGGTGTGCAGGCGCGGGTTCTTGCTGCCGAGGTAGTGGGTCTTGAGCTTGCTGATGGGCTCAATCGCGTCGTCGCTGATGATCTCGAGGTCCATGTCGATCCCCGCGACGGACTTGAGCGCGTTCATGAGCAGCGAGCTCGCGCAGCCGAGGCGCGTGGAGGTCTTGCCCGTGACCACGGAGCCGTCGGGCAAGATCATGGCGCCGGCGGGCGAGCCGGTGACCTGCTCGCGCGTGAGGGCTGCCGAGCGGGCGGGGGAGTAGTTCTTGTCGATGCCGGCCTTCTGCATGATGGAGCGCAGGCGGTCGACCTGTTCGGAGCCCACGCCGCTGCGCTTGACCTGCTCGCACGCGGCGAAGTAGCGGCGCACGATTTCCATGCGGCTCGCCTCGCGGCAGGCGTCGTCGTCGCTGATGGCGAAGCCGACCATGTTCACGCCCATGTCTGTGGGGGACTGGTAGGGGCTCTCGCCGAGAATCTTCTGCATGAGGGCTCGGACCACGGGGAAGGCCTCGACGTCTCGGTTGTAGTTGACGGTGGTCTTGCCGTAGGCGTCGAGATGGAACGAGTCGATGATGTTCGCGTCGTCGAGGTCGGCGGTCGCGGCCTCATAGGCGATGTTCACGGGGTGCGACAGCGGCAGGTTCCACACAGGGAAGGTCTCGAACTTGGCATAGCCCGCCTCGATGCCGCGCTTGTGCTCGTGGTAGATCTGCGACAGGCAGGTCGCGAGCTTGCCGGAGCCGGGGCCGGGGGCCGTCACCACGACGAGCGGGCGGGTGGTCTCGACGTACTCGTTCTTGCCGTAGCCCTCGTCGGAGACGATGAGGTCGACGTCGTGGGGGTAGCCCTCGATGGGGTAGTGCAGCTTGCAGGCGATGCCGAGGTCGGCCAGACGGTGGCGGAACGCGTCGGCGGCGCCCTGGCCCGCGTACTGCGTTATGACGACGGCCGCGACCTGCATCCCGTTTGAACGGAAGAGGTCGACAAGGCGCAGAACGTCCTCGTCGTAGGTGATGCCGAGGTCGCCGCGAGCCTTGTTCTTCTCGATGTGGTTCGCGTTGATGGCGATGATGACCTCGACGTCGGCCGCGAGGCTCTTGAGCATGCGGAACTTGACGTCGGGCTCGAAGCCGGGCAGCACGCGGGAGGCGTGGTTGTCGTCGAAGAGCTTGCCGCCGAACTCGAGGTAGAGCTTGCCGCCGAACTGTCCCACGCGCTCGCGGATGTGCTCGGCCTGCAGCTCGATGTACTTGTCGTTGTCGAATCCGGTGCGCATGGCGCCTCCTTCGGCGCCCGTGGGCGCGACGGCTGTTGCTTTAACCTTGCAAGCCTACCACGCGCGCGGCGTCGGCGCGGCAAAACACGCTTCTTCGCCGATATTCCGGGATTCACGGCGTGGCGCTTTCCCGCCCACCCGCCCGCCGAGTGCGTGACCTGCCCGAAACCTGCGCGGGGTACCATGGGAACACATCCCCCAACGAAAGGAGCCGCTATGAAGCGTGAGCTAGTTAGCCGCTACAGCGAGAAGCTTGACAGGTACATGGACCTTGTCGTTTACGGAGAGGGTGGCTATCCCGTCATTGTTTTCCCCACCCAGGACTCGCCTTGCACGAACTGGGAGGACTTCGGTCTCATCGAGACCATCGAGGACTACATCGGCTCCGGCACGCTCCAGCTTTTCTGCGTGAGCAACGTCGACAGGGACTCCTGGTCGGCCGTCGACCGCGACAAGACCGAGCGCGCCGACCTCGTCGAGGCGTACTACCGCTACGTGTCTGATGAGCTCTGCCCGCTTGTGCACGAGCTCTCCGGCAGCCCCGAGCGCCCGCTGCTCGCCGGCTGCAGCATGGGCGCCACGCACGCGGTCGTCTTTGCGCTGCGCCGCCCGGACCTCTTTCAGGGCTGCATCGCGCTATCCGGCGTGTACGACGCGAAGTATTTCTTTGACGGCTGGATGAACGAGACGCTCTACGCCAGCTCGCCGGTCGATTTCCTGCCCAACATGGCGGCCGACCACCCCTACGTCGACCTCTACAACAAGCGCCAGCTCGTCCTGTGCGTGGGGCGCGGCGCGTGGGAGGACGAGGGCGTGAGCACCCAGCACGTCCTCGACGATGCGTTCCGCCGCCTGGGCGTCGGCGCGTGGTGCGATTTCTGGGGCACCGACGTCAACCACGACTGGCCGTGGTGGAAAAAGCAGATCAGGTACTTCTTGCCCATTGTTTTGCAGGACATGAAGAAGACCTTGGCGCAGGAGGACGGCAGCTACGCCGAGGGGAGCGCGGCGGCGCCTGAGGCTGCTGCCGAACCCGTGGCCGCGAGCGAGCCGGAGCCGGAGCCTGCACCCAAGCCGGCGCCCGCCGCTACCAAGAAGCCCGTCTCTGAGCCCGAGCCCGCTGCAGCCAAGAAGTCCGAGCCCGCGCCGAAGCCCGCCCCGGCAAAGAAGACCCCGGCAAAGAAGACCGCCTCTGCCGCAAAGAGATCCGTCTCGGCAAAGAAGGGCGCGTCCGCCTCTAAAAAGAGGAACTCCAAGCACTAGGGAACTTCTCGCATGAACTTTGTTTTTATCTCGCCTCAGTTCCCTGAGGTATACCGGCACTTCTGCGAGGCGCTTGCCCGCGATGGGGCGACGGTCTTCGGCGTGGGGGACACTCCCTACGACCAGATCCACCCCTCGCTCAAGGCGACGCTCACCGAGTATTACTGGGTGCCGTCCCTTGAGGACTACGGCCAGGTGTTCAGCGCCATTGCCTATCTGAGCTGGAAGTACGGAAAGATCGATTGGATTGAGTCGAACAACGAGTACTGGCTCCCGCTCGACGCGCGCCTGCGTGAGGACTTCAACGTGACCACGGGCGTCCATCCCGCCAAGCTCGTCGACTGGACGAGCAAGGCGGCGATGAAGCCCTGCTACCGCGCGGCGGGCATCCCCGTCGCGCGGCAGATTCGCCTGACCACGCTCGAGGAGGCCCGCGCCTTCGTCTCCGAGGTGGGCTATCCGGCCTTCGCCAAGCCCGAGGTTGGCATGGGTAGTGGCGGGGCCTGGAAGGTGGAAAACGACGAGGAGCTGCAGGGCGTCTTTGCCTGCAAGGGCGATATCCCCTACGTGCTCGAGGAGTTCGTTGACGGCCGGATCTGCTCCTATGACGCGATCGTGGATTCCCATGGCGAGCCGCTCTTCGAGAACCAGGAGGAGTTTCCGCCGTCGATGGCCGAGGTCTGCGCCAAGCAGCTCGACATCTCGTACTACTCGTGCCCGGGCGTCGACCCCAAGCTCCGCGAGATGGGCCGCGCCGCCGTCAAGTCGTTCGGCTATGCGAGCCGCTTCGTGCATATGGAGTTCTTCCGCCTCACCGAGGACAAGCCCGGACTGGGCGTCGCGGGCGACTACGTCGGCCTTGAGGTCAACTCGCGGCCGCCCGGGGGCTACACTCCCGAGATGATGAACTACGCGCACTCGCTCGATGTCTACCAGGTGTGGGCCGATATGGTCTGCTTCGACGAGAGTCATGTGGTACCCGGCGGGGAAAACTACTACTGCGTGCATGCGAGCCGTCGCGACATCTACACGTACGCGCACGCGCACGAGCAGATCCTTCAGAGGTTCCCCGGCTCCGTCATGAGCTGGGACCGCATGCCGGACGGGCTCTCCGACGACCTCGGCAACATGGCGTATGTGGGCCGCTTCAAGACCAAGGCAGAGCTCGACGAGTTCGTCGCGTTCGTGCAGGAAAGGGCGTAGGGCATGACCGAAAAGAACGCGTTCCAGATCCGCCGCGCCGGCGCTGCCGACGTGCCTGGCCTCGTTGACCTGCTGCTCCAGGTGTGCGCGGTGCACGCCGAGGGACGGCCGGACCTCTTTGTGATGGGCTCGAGGAAGTATACCGACGCGGAGCTCTGCGCGCTTCTTACCGACGATTCGAAGCCCGTGTTTGTGGCGGTCGAGGAGGGGCGCGTGCTCGGGCATGCGTTCTGCGTGGTCGAGGATTTCCGCGGGTCCAACAACATGCAGCCGCATGTCACGGTCTACATCGACGACATCTGCGTCGACGAGTCGGCGCGCGGTCGCGGCGTCGCCACGGCGCTCTACCAGCATGTCGTTGGGTTTGCCCGCGGTCTCGGCGCGCACAACGTGACGCTCAACGTGTGGAGCTGCAACCCCGGCGCGCGGGCGTTCTACGAAAAGATGGGCATGGTCCCCTATAAGGTCGGCATGGAGCAGGTGCTTGATTAGATGACGATGGAGCATCGCGGGATGAGAAGGGCCAAGCGCGCCGTCGACGACCTCGATGAGCTTCGCGGCATTATTGAGAAGTGCCCGGTCGTGCGGGTCGGCTCGCACGATGCGGAGGGCGTCTATATCGTGCCAATGAGCTTCGGCTATGAGGTCAACGCCTCGGACGACGGCGCCGACGCTCGCTGGACGTTTTGGCTCCACTGCGCCGCCGAAGGGCGCAAGACCGATGCCTGGGCGGCGGACCCGCAGGTCGCGCTCGAGCTCGATGTGCCCGTCGGCGTCATCGGCGGCGACTACTCCTGCGCGTACTCGTACGCCTACGAGAGCGTTATGGCGAGCGGCCGCGCCTCGCGCGTGACCGAACCCGTCCAGAAAGTCCGCGGCCTCAAGGCGATCATGGCCCATATGGCGCCCGGCGCCCCCGTGGAGTTCAGGCCGGAGGCGGTGGAGCGCGTGGACGTGTGGCGCGTCGACGTCGAGCACCTGACGGGCAAGCGCCGCGAGTAGATCGGCTAATTCGATAGATGGCAAAGAAGCCCGCTTGCGAGGGGAGAGGACCTCGTGGGCGGGCTTCTTTGCAACGGGTCGGCCCGGATGCGCGTCTTGCCGAGTCGGCGGGGTTACAAGGCGCAGGACCAGCGGATATTCTCGTCGACGTCGCGGGAGAGGGGAATGAGCTGCAGCATGGGGCAGGTGCGCTCGCGCACGACGTGGGCAGGGTTTCCGGCAACGGTGGTGTCGGCGGGCACGTCGTGGACCACGACGGAGCCCGCTGCCACCTTGACGTTGTCGCCGATGTGGATGTCGCCGAGAACGATCGTGCCGGCGCCTACCATGACGTTGTTGCCCAAGGTCGGGTGGCGCTTTCCGCCGTGCTTGCCCGTCATGCCGAGGGTCACGCCCTGGTAGAGCAGGCAATCATCGCCGATGATAGCGGTCTCGCCGATGACGATGCCCATGCCGTGGTCGATCATGAAGCGCTTGCCGATGGTCGCGGCGGGCGCGATCTCGACGCCGTAGCGACGGCGGGAGACGCGCGCGAGCAGAGTCGCCAGCCCGCGCATGCCGTGTACCCATAGCCAGTGCTGGCGACGGTACGCCCATACGGCGTGCATGCCGGTGTGCCAAAGCAGCACGTCCTTGGCGGAATGGACGGAAGGGTCGCGGGCGATCACGCTCGCGATGTCATCTTTGATCGTCTCGAACATGGCGCGGCCCCTGGCCTAGAGGTCCATCGAGAGGTAGCGCTCGCCGGTGTCGGGGAGGATCGCGACGACGGTCTTGCCGGCGAACTCGGGACGGGCGGCGAGCTGCAGGGCGGCGTTGACCGCGGCGCCGGCGGAGATGCCGACGAGCAGGCCGAGCTTCTCGGAGAGCTGCTTCTTTGTGGCGATGGCGTCTGCGGAGGCGACGGGCAGGACCTCGTCGACTACCGAGGCGTCGTAGTTCTTGGGCACAAATCCGGCGCCGATGCCCTGGATCTTGTGGCCGCCGGGCTTGCCGCCGGAAAGGACCGGGCTCTCGGCGGGCTCGACCGCGGTCGCGTAGACGGCGGGGTTCTTTTCCTTGAGGAACTTGGCGGTGCCGGAGATGGTGCCGCCGGTGCCCACGCCGGCGACCAGGGCGTCGACCGTGCCCTCGGTGTCGCCCCAGATCTCGGGGCCGGTGGTCTCGTAGTGGGCCTGGGGGTTGGCGGGGTTGACGAACTGTCCGGCGATGATGGAGCCCGGGGTGGCGTCGTGGAGCTCGTCCGCCTTTGCGATGGCGCCCTTCATGCCCTCGGCTCCGGGGGTAAGGACGATCTCGGCGCCATAGGCGGCAGCGAGCTTGCGGCGCTCGATGGACATGGTCTCGGGCATGGTGAGGATGAGCTTGTAGCCGCGCTGGGCCGCGACCATGGCGAGGCCGACGCCGGTGTTTCCGCTGGTGGGCTCGATGATGGTGCCGCCGGGGGCCAGAAGGCCCTTCTTTTCGGCGTCCTCGACGATCGCCTTGGCGATGCGGTCCTTGATGGACCCGCCGGGGTTGGTCGCCTCGTACTTGCCGAGGACGATTGCGTTGCCATTGGCGAGGTCGGAAAGGTCCACCAGAGGGGTGGAGCCGATGAGGGCCTCAATCTGCTTCGCGGTACGCATGGTAGTGCCTCCTAGCTATTCAGCTGACTGGTTACGAGGTCGCCGCCTCGCGAGGCGGCCTGCTCGTTGCTTGGTAGGATGGCACTTATAAACCTAGCGCGCAAGTAGGAATTAAGAAATAACCTAGTTTCAGGGTAGGAATTAACGGGGCGATAACATCGCTCTCCGAGAGCTAGTACAGAGGCAAATCCCCCGTGATCGGGTCGATTTTCTCGGCGGGGAGGGGCTCGAAGGCGAGGCAGGTGAAGGTGGGCTCACCGTGGAACTCCGTGTGGCCCGCGTCGCGGATGAGCGCAACGGCGAATCCCGCCTCGCGGCCCTGCGCGGCGATGTCCAGCAGCGCCTCCTCGCCGTCGACGTAGACGCAGATCTTTGCCACGCCGGCGTCGAACCAGTCGGTGAGCGGCGAGCGGTCGTCCTCGGCGTGCTCGAGGTACGCCCAGCCGTCGTCGGCGCAAAGCTGGCCCGCGCGCCCCTCGCGGGCGATTGCCATGAGGGTGGCCTCGACGCAGGCATGGCCAGACTGCGCGGCGATTTTCCCCTTGCGCATCTTGAGGTCGCGGCGCATGACGATGACCTGCTTTGACTTATAGCTGGAAGAAGGCATGTTCGGTTCCTTAATGACGTGGTGTGCTGTGGGTCCACGTCATTCTAACCGCAGGCGGTGCCTAGCCGCGGGTGAGGTAGCCGTGGTCGAGTGTGACGGAGCAGGGGATGTTCGGCCAGTGCTCGGCGCAGGTGGCCTGGGCCCGGCCAAGCACCTCTTCGTCGGTGAGCTCGCAGTCATCGGGCTTGACCAGGTCAAACGTGACGAAGTCATCCTCGATGCGCAGGTCGTGGACCGTGATACGGGGGTCGATCTTCGCCATCTGACGACCGAGCCAGGACAGGTCGTCCTTCTTGCCGACCACGACGGGGTCGTAGTGAAGCGTTAGGTTGGAGCCGGTCTTTTGCTTGAAGTCGCGCTCGATCGTGTCGATGATCTCGTGGTTTTCGAAGGCATCGGCGTTGCCGTCCATCTGGACGTGCGCGCTCACGAACTCTCGGCCGGGGCCGTAGTCGTGGACCATGAGGTCGTGCGTCCCGAGGACGCCGGGATACGAAAGGATGTCCTTGCGGATGGACTCCACGTAGTCCTCTCCTGGCGCGCTGCCGAGCAGCGGGCTCACCGTGTCGCGGATGAGGCTGACGCCGCTGATGATGACGAAGATGCCCACGGCGGCGCCGGCGCAGCCGTCGAGCCTCGCCCCGGTGAGCCCCTCGATGACGGAACAGAGGAGGACGGCGCCGGTGGTTATCACGTCGTTTCGGGAGTCCGCGGCGGTCGCGATGAGCGTCTCGGAATCGATGCGGCGGCCGAGGCTGCGGTTGAAGAGCATCATCCAGAGCTTGACCGCCATCGAGGCAAGAAGGACCACGACGAGCGCCGCGCTCAGCTGGGAGGGCTCAGGGTCCATGATCTTTGCGGCGGACTCGACGATGAGATTGAGGCCGAGCGCGCAGACGATGACGGCGACGGCGAGCCCGGCGAGGTACTCGAAGCGTCCGTGGCCGTAAGGGTGGCTCTCGTCGGCGGGCTTGCTCGCGAGCTTGAAGCCGATGAGGCTCACGATGTTGCTCGAGGCGTCGGAAAGGTTGTTCACGGCGTCGGCGACGATGGAGACGGATCCGGAGGCCAGGCCCACGGCCGCCTTAGCTGAGCAAAGCGCGATGTTGCACGCGATGCAGGTGATGCTTGCGAGGAAGCCGACGCGGGTGCGATAGGCGGGTGACGACGGTTCGCAGTCACCGGTAAACAGCCTCAGCAATAAGTCGGTCACGTGCGTCGCCTCCCTTGGGTCGAAATAAAAACGAACAGCAGGTTAGCGCGTCGAGATGCGATTCCTTGGTTAACTTAACCTCATCGCCATAGAGTTAACAAGTCACCATTGGCCTACTTGTGGCGCGTCAAGGACGCTCTATGGCGGCGGTGCGACAGGCAAAGACATGCCGCTCACGGGTTGCCGCCTACCGTTTACGAAGCTGGCGGAATGCTTTCCGTGCAACCGAAGGTCCGCGGCCCGCATCTGATGCCTGCGGAAACACATCCTATATATAAGAGATGCAAAAAGACATTTCGACAATACAAAACTTGATGCAAGACAATTGCCGTGCGACTTGCCACAATCTCGGCACGCATTGATCGGGAGGGAGTCGTATGGAAACGTGTCTTTTGGCCGCAGGGGTCGTTACCTTGGGCGTCTCGCTGGGGCTTGCGTCGGTGAGCGATCTTTCATGCAGGACCATACCCAACGCCTGCGTCGTTTCCGCCGCGCTCGCCGCGATGCCTCTCGCCGTGAGCGCGCCCGATCTTTCCGCTTCGCTCGGGCGGTCGCTTTCCGGCGCGGTCGTCGTGGTCGCGCTGCTGACCGTCGCCGCGTCCCTCTCTAGGAGAATCCATGGGCACGACGGGGTGGGCGCGGGCGACATCAAGCTCCTCGGCGCCCTCGGCCTGTGGGCGGGCCCGGTCGGCGGGCTTGCCGTGGTCGGCGGCTCATGCCTGCTCGCGCTCGTCGGTAGGGCAGCCGTCCTGCGGTTCCGGAAAAGCGCGTCGCGTACGATGCATTGCCGTGACGGCTCCATGCCGATGGCGCCGGCCATCTTCGCGGCGACGCTTCTGACCTATGCCATGGGGCTATGGGCCTGGTAAGCCGTCCGTCCGCCCGAAAGCTTGCTGGAGCGATGAATTACATCTTTGCAAAAGCGATGGGCGCCGCGCGGGGCCTCCCATCGCGGCACGCTAAGATACACCAACGTAAACCCCTGCCAGAAAGGCGATGCAGCCATGAAGATCAGCGACAAGCTCGCCGCACACCAGACCTTCTCGTTCGAGATCTTTCCGCCGAAGGGAGACCTTCCGCTCGAGAAAGCCTTCGAGATCGCCGGTGCCATGGCGACCTGCGGGCCCGACTGGATCAGCGTGACCTATTCCGCCGGCGGCTCCGGCAACTCGGACAATACCGTGGCCATCGCCGGCTCCATCGAGGAGAAGCTCAACACGACCGCGCTTGCGCACCTGACCTGTATGGGCTCGACCGCCGCGGATGTCGACGCCTACGTGGCGGCGCTTGCCGCCGACGGCGTCCAGAACATCCTTGCCCTGCGTGGGGACCGTCGTCCAGGCCGCGGTGTCGTTGACTTTGCGCACGCCTCCGACCTCATCGCGCATTTGCGCGCGACCGCCGGCGACGCCATTTCCATCGGCGCGGCGTGTTATCCGGAGGGTCACGTCGAGTCGCCGACCGAGGACGCCGACTTCGAGGGGCTCTACCGAAAGCAGGAGGAGGGCGCCGACTACCTCGTGAGCCAGCTCTTCTTCTCGAACGACGACTTCTACCGTTTTCGTGAGAAGTGCCTGCGCCATCGCATCAAGCTGCCCATCGTGGCCGGCATCATGCCCTTTACCAGCGTGAAGCAGATCCAGCGTATGGCCTTCAACTGCGGAGCGTCCATTCCCGCCAAGGTCGTCAAGCGCCTTGTGCAGGCCGGTGACGCCGCCGAGTCCCAGGCTGCCGCCGGCGTCGAGTACGCATGTGAGCAGCTCTGCGACCTCGCGGCCAACGGCGTGGATGGCCTGCACGTGTACAGCATGAACAAGCCCGCCATTGCCGCCGCCGCCTATGAGGTGCTCGCGGGCTGCGGTTACCTGGCTCGGTAGGGGAGAAGCGCGTGGCGCTTACCGTCGAGAAGTACGAGGTGGCCTCCGTCGACCGGGCGGAGGTCCTTCGTTATATGGGCTATGCCGGACAGGAGCTCACAGACGAGCTCGAAGCGCGCATCGACGAGGTCGTGGCGCGCTGCCTCGCCGCCGCGCGGCCCGCGGGGGCGTGGGAGGTCTTCGAGGTCGCCGGCCGGGAACCGACGGTCGCGGGCGCGCCCGCGATCCAGCTCGCGGGCACTTCTTTGCAGCTCGAGGGCGAGTCGATCCAAAATCACCTGGCGGGCGCCGTTGCCGTGGGCGTCATGGCGGTCACGGTGGGCATGGGCGTCGAGCGCGAGCTCAGGCGGCTTTCGCTTACCGACCCCGTCGCGCAGGTGATCTTCGACGCGGCGGGCACCACGGCGGTCGAGCGGGCTGCCGACGCCTGCGAGGCGAGCATCGTCGCGGCGGCGCACGAGCGCGGCCTCTACACGAACTTCCGCTTCAGCCCCGGCTATGGCGACATGCCGCTCTCCGCGCAGCCGGTGCTGCTGACCACGCTCGACGCACAGCGCAAGCTCGGCATCGCGCTGTCGAAATCACTGCTCATGACGCCGACGAAGTCGGTGACGGCGGTCGTCGGCCTCTTTGGCGAGCCGCAGCCGTCGAGCCACGCGCGCTGCGCCGATTGCCTGTGCCGCGATTTCTGCCGCATCCTGCGCACGGGCAGCCCCTGTTGGAAGCGCTGAGCTGTCTGGCGATTTCTTTATGTAAGAGCAGCTTCGAGGCGGCCCTTGGCGTCGGAGAGCGCCTGTTTGATGAGGTCTTTCTTGGCGGCGTCGAGACGGTATGCGGGCACCGAGACGCTCATGCCAAAACAATGCCCGTTGCCCCTGCGGATGGGCACGGCGAGGCACTCGACTCCTTCGAGCACCTCCTGGCGGTCGTGCGCGAACCCCGTCGCTCGCGTCTCGGCAAGCTGGCCGAGCAGCTCCTCGGGCGTTTTCACGGCGTGCTCGGTGGGCCGCTCGAGCGGCAAAACAAGCGAGCCGATTACCTCGGCGTCGCTCAGTTGGCCCAGAATCGCCTTGCCGATGGCGGTGCAATGGGCGGGCAGCGTCTTGCCGATTTCCGACGAAAGGCGTATGCGCTGCGGGGAGTCGACTCGCGCGATATAGAGCACGCGCCCATGGTCGAGCGTGCCCGCCTGGCAGGTCTCGTTGCAGGTATCGACCACGCGCCTCATCTCGCCCTCTATGAGCGGCAGCCCCATTGCGCCTCGGTCGAAAGCCTTGCCCAGCAGATAAGCGCGCAGCCCGATCGAGTATCGCATGGTGTCTTCGTCGTAGGCGATGTACTCCGTGTCTGCCATGGTGTGCAGGATGGGAAACAGGCTGCTTTTCGGCGCGCCGAGCTCGCGGCAAATCTCGGCCATGGTAAGGCCCTTCTGATTGGCGGCCAAAGCGTCGAGAATTGCCAATACCCTGAGCGTTGCGCGGTGACGCGTGGTTTCTTCCGAGATTGCCATTCAAACTCCTTCGTCTTTTTTAACTATCTTAACGCTCGGTCGTCTTCTTGTTCGTGATTACGAACGCCGTTTACAGTTAAAAACAAGCCACTCGCCAAGCTCGCGCCGCGCATGGCGAGAAGTGCTACTCTCAACAGGAGGAAAACCGAATGACGTTCGCAAATACGAACGGCACCAAGGCAAGACGGGGGCGGGGCCTGCCGTCTACTAAGGAGATCGGATGTCTGAGGGCATGCAGGAAGGTCGAAACGCGGTCCTTATCGATGACAAGGACAATGTTGTCATTGCAATTTATCCGCTTAAGGCCGGCGATGAGGTCCGCTATCCCGCGCACGAGGGCGGCCTTGCCACGTTCGTTGCGACTGAGGATATCCCCCTCTTCCACAAGATTGCGCGCGTCGATATCGCTGCGGGTCAGAATGTAGTCAAGTACGGCGAGTTCATCGGCGTGGCGACAAGCGATATCAAGCGTGGCCAGCATGTGCACACGCAGAACTGCGAGAGCTCCGACGATCTTGAGGGCGCCGCGGTCGCAGACGTCGCCTCTGCATCCGTGCAGAAGGCCGTTTCGACCAAGTGCACCCGTACTTTTATGGGATACCGCCGCTCGGACGGTCAGGTGGGCATCCGCAACCACGTTCTCATCCTGCCCACGAGCATCTGCGCGTCGGACACCACCGAGCGGATCGCCCGCTCCGTGGAGGGATGCGTCACCTTCCACAACCAGAACGGCTGTAGCCAGGTCAACATCGACCAGCAAATGACGGTGGATACCCTGGCGGGCCTTGCCGCGAACCCCAATATCCATTCAGTCCTCGCCGTTTCGCTGGGCTGTGAGGGCTGCCAGAACGACCTGGTGGTCGACGCCATCGCCAAGCGCACGAACAAAGAAGTGCGCACCCTCATCATCCAAGAGGTCGGCGGGTCTATCCGCGCGGTCGAGGAGGGCACGCGCATCGCCCGCGAGCTCGTGCGCGAGGCCTCCCTTTGCGAGCGCGAGGAGTGCGGCGTCGATGAGCTGATTTTCGGAACGAACTGCGGCGGCTCCGACACTTCCAGCGGCCTGGGATCAAACCCGCTGATCGGCGAGGTCTCCGACTGGATGGTTGCCCAGGGCGCCACCACGGTTCTGTGCGAGACCCCCGAGCTCTTCGGAGGCGAGCATATTCTGGCGCGCCGCGCCGCCACGCCCGAGGTGGGCGAGCAGGTGCTCAAGATCGTGCGAGATTACGAGAAGTATGTTCAGATGTTCGGTGCCCAGATGCGCGAGGGCAACCCGAGCCCCGGCAACATGGCGGGAGGTCTCACCACGCTCGAGGAGAAGTCTTTGGGCTGCATCCACAAGGCGGGCCACTCGACCATCAACGCCGTTTACCCCTATGCTGCGCGCATTGCTTCTCACCAGGGGCTTGTTGTTATGGACACCCCGGGCAACGATCCTTCTAGCGTTGGCGGCATCATCGCCGGCGGCTGCCAACTCGTGGTCTTCTCCACGGGCCTGGGCACGCCCACAGGAAACGCCATCGCGCCGGTGCTGCGCCTGACCGCCAACGGCCGAACGGCCCGCACCATGGCCGACAACATCGATTTCGATGCCCAGGCGACTATTTACGGCCCGCAGTCGATGGAAGAGCTCCGAGACGAGCTCATAGATCAGATTATCCGCGTCTGCAACGGCGAGCCCACCTGCGCGGAGGCGCTTGGCTACACCGAGACGGCGTTGCCGCACCTCTGCAACTACATGTAACAGTCGCTTTTTGTTTTTCCTGGCGCCGGCTCATCCCATGCCTTGCCGCGGCGCCTCTTCACGGGCGTCGGTGCCTGCGATACGCCGGCGTCCGCACATCTTGGTTTTACCGCGGCGGGGGCCGCGTTTTGCCGGGCCTTCCCCCGAGGGCCCATATCCGTAATTGCCCGCAATGGCCGGGCAGCGAGTTAGGAGCACATCATGGATCTTCATCTTGAGGGCAAGGTCGTCTTCGTCACCGGCGGCTTCAAGGGCATTGGCAAGGGCATCGCGCTGCAGCTCGCTCGCGAGGGCGCAATTCCTGTGGTCTTGAACCGCAAGGACGGCGTCGAGGATGAGTTCCGCGCCGAGATCTCCGAGATCACCAAGACGTTCGAGATGTACTACATCGACCTCAACGACACCGACGCCATCAAGCCTATCGTCGAGGAGGTCTACAAGAAGTACGGCCACA
>ERZ506425.102-NODE-102-length-55004-cov-8.32457_pt1 | contig 55004 bp, 47 predicted proteins | sample MGYA00513667_ERZ506425 | MGnify/ENA metagenome assembly ERZ506425
GTCGGATTGGTTTTCCTCCATCTCGACAACCTCATCACCCTTCATCAGCGTAAGTTGGATTTACTGAAGAATACGAAGAAATCGCTTTTAGACAAGATGTTCGTTTAGTTTTTTTGACACAGTCGTCGCTCTGCGATCCCCGAAACCGTCGATTCGCATTAGCCGAATCGACGGTTTTTACTATTTGTGACCGAGACACAAGACGTTATCGCCTTCTTACTGCTGTCACTGATGAAGGGTGATGAGGTCGTCAAGCTGTTTGAAAAAACGGCCAATGGCCTCTTGCTCGTAAAGAGCTGGAACCAAAATAGATTCGCGCATCAAGTCAGCCGGCACAAGCTCGTTCATCATCGTGCCGCTTTTCGTGGCATTGACAAGTACTGGACGCATCATCGATTCGCGCGGAATGTAGTGTTTCCAAAAGCTGTATCGCTGTTCGACAATTGGCCTCAGGCAAGAAAACCTTGGCGACATAAGCCCGTCACCTGCATCGTTGAGAACGAAGCGACCGTAAGCATGCTCTTTGTTAGTATGCCCCTCAAATGCAATGTCTCCCACGCGAACGACCTTGTATGTACTCAAGGAGTTATCTGCAGCTCCGTTACCTCCGTTGTACGTCATGGTGGCAACTGAAAGGGTCTTGTCGTAGCCGAACTCACAGCCCTCATTACGCTCGTTGTTGATGACATACAGCTCCGAGAACTTACGCTGTTCCCAAGAAAGATGCCCGCATAAGCTACGGTATTGGCACTTACACTGATGAAGGGTGATGAGTTTGTCGAGACCCTCTAGACAATCGGATATTGCTCGCTGTTCTTCGATAGTCGATGGTACTTCAGCTGTAATTTCAGCGAAGCGTTCGTACCTCAGAGTTTGCGTATCTTTGGAATTGCCTTGAGAGTTACAGAGGTATTCGTAAAGCATTTCAGGCCTCTTCAACAGGTAGCCAAAGCAAGTCGAGTCAAGCTCGACTACGGGCTTTGCAACCACATAAGCTGGGCTTACGATGCCGTTGTACCTGCTTGAACCAACCGCGCCCTGCCACATGCGCATGCTGTTGTACACGATGTCCCCAACGCGAACAATCTTATAATTGGCGATACTTGCGCCAGGATTGGTATTTCTTTCGGATTCGGATGCTGGATAGATACCGTTGGCTACGCTAACCGACAGGATCTCTTCGGTTGAGGAGCGCTCATCGCATTCGACGAACAACTCTCCCAACTTACGCTGTTCCCAAGCGGTTATTCAGATTGGACGACTCCATCTTGGGAACAGCGTAAGTTGAATGAATGTCTGACGGTTTCTTCCGAAAAGAACTCCAACGGTGCTTTCAAGCGTAATGACGTTCTATCAGTGTCTAAAGACTTCGGAGTTATAAATCAAATAGCATTTCAGGGAAGAAGTTTTGCTGGAGCCGACTTGTCTAACTACGGCATCCTGAACCATGGTGAAATTGTTTATACAAAATCGCCCCTAAAGGATAACCCCTTCGGGATCATCAAGAGCAATAAGAGCCGCTCAGGCATAGTTTCTACGCTGTACGCAATATATAGGCCGCTCAATGATACACTTGCCGACTTTATCGACTGCTACTTCTCGCAGGATGCCAGGGTCAACAATTACCTTCACCCTCTCATTAGCAAGGGTGCTAAAAACGACATGAAGGTTTCCGCCGAAAACGCATTGAAGGGAACGATTTCAATACCATCTGTTGCAGAGCAAAAACTGATTTGCGGGCTACTCGCGCAACTAGACTCCCTCATCACCCTTCATCAGCGTGAGCCACGGTTTACTGATACAGGCTAAATAAGAGTCGAAAGAGCCCTCATGACGATGTCAATGTCCTTGTTCTCGAGCTCTTGGATGACGTGCAGATAGGTTTCCTGGGTGGTGGTCATGCTTGCATGCCCGAGCCTTCGGGATACGCTGGCGATGGAGACGCCAGCGAACAGCAAAAGTGATGCATGCGTATGCCGCAGTCCGTGGATGGATATGGTGGGCACGCCAACATTTTTGCAGTGGCGCGCTAAAACGCTGTTAGCCGTCGAGTTATAGACCTTTCCCTTTACAAATATGGGCTCAGTCGGCGGAAGGTCTTTGAGCAGCCCAGATAGTTGCATGATGAGCTGCCAGTCGAGTTGAACCTTCCGCATCGATGAGGCATTTTTCGTGGGGACGAATCCGCCGCCGTTCTTGTAATCCCAGGTCTTGTTCACCGAGAGCGTTTGATGGGCGAAGTCAAAGTCTTCGGGAGTAAGCCCAAGGGCCTCGGAGAAGCGCAGGCCCGTTTTAGCGACTATGAGAATAAGCCAATCCCAACTCGGTCCGCCCGATAAATCAAGGTCGCCGAGCATGGCATGAAGCTCAAACTGGTTGAGATACTTGATCTTTTTCGAACGCGGCTGTTTCCCTTTGATGATGGCCTTGCGTGTAGGGTCGCGGGGGATGAGCCCTTCGTCAACTGCATCAAGGATAGCCCCTTTAAGCTGATGGTGGAAGTCCATGGTTGTCTGGCGCTCGTGGTGCTCTGCGTAACCGTTGATGAGCTGCTGGTACGAGGTCCGGTCGAGATCTTTTATCCTGAGGTCTGGAATCAGCTTGGCGAGCCAAGACTGCGTGAGTCGGTACTTTCCCATGGTGACCTCACGGATGGCACCTTCTTTGTAGACGCTAATCCATTGCGAGTAGTAATCGCAGAAAAGCGATTCTTCGTTGATACCGATTGGCATTTTTATCCTCTTTCATCATGTGAGGCGGCTCACGCTGATGAAGGGCGATGAGGTTGTCGAGACCGAGAACGACCGTAGATATGCGCTTCTGCTCGCTTTCCGACGGGTAAGAGACCTCAACTTCGGCGATGTCGTTGCCATGGACATGCACGACTGATTTTCCTTGTGCCCGCTTTGCTAAATCGTCATGAGCTTTGCTGTACGTTATAGCAAGCGCGGTGTAGTCTGGATCAAGTTTGCTTACTGGAGTGACGACGTTCAAATCGCCACCAAAAATGATTCCTGACCTGCGCACGGATGATGCAACGGCAATATCTTCTGCCGTTTCCCCGGAAGCGGGAACGATCACTTCGTCACCCTTCGAAAGAAGCGATCCCTCTTGCTCAACGGCAAAAGTATCCACGTCGTCAATACGTGATTCATATTGGGTATACAGGTGTCCATACAAGATCAGTGGGGTGCCAGCATCCCTAATGTCGGCTTTGCTGTAGCCATGCCCCTTAGAAATAGTGCAGAGCTCGCCCAACTTACGCTGTTCCCAAGATGAAGCGAGGGGACGCATGGTCGCATACGCCCCCTCGGATTGACAAACCCTCGATTTATCCTGTTCAAAATCGCCGCTCATTCGTCGATGTCGAAGCCGCCTTCCAGGATGAACTTCTTCAACAGCGCCGCCGCACGGGTGTTCACCTTGAACAGGGGGAGCGTCTTGCCCTCCTTCTGCTCAAAGAAGGCCTTGGCGCGCGCCTTGTCCACCGAGTCCTTCAAATCGTCGAAGCGCCCAAACTCGTTAATATTCGATTCCGCCAGGTCGAGCGCAGCCATGGTGGCAAGAAGCTCGCCGTCTATGCCGAGCGCCTCGACGACCCGCTCGACCTGAGCGTTTTTCGCCTTGCGGGCATAGGACGTGATGTAATCTCTCAACGTCATGCCGTCTTCCAGGACGGCGTCCCCTCGCTCGACGTCGTGAAGGAACAGCTCGGCGAAACGCTGGTCATCCTGGCTCAGGGTCGCGAACGATCGGTGGAGCTCCTCGCGCGCGGCGGCGAGCCCCTCGTCGTCCTGCTCGAGGCATTTCAGCCACTTCTCGAAGTTCGCGTTCATGTAGTCGCTGTCTATGAGCCCCGTGTCGATCTCGGTTATATGACCGTCGAGCTCGTAGGGCGCTTCGGGCGCGCCGCCGGGACCGCCTCCTCCTACGAATAGCTCCTTGTAGCGCTGCACTAGGATGAGGTAGGTCCGCTCGTCGATGACCGGCTGCACGAAGAATGACTTGCCCTTCAGCTTGCCTTCTTCCGGCTCCTCCTCAAACTGATAGGTGTCCTGCTCCCATGTGAAACCCTGCACCTTAGCGGCTTCGAGGAGCTCGTTGAGCTCGACAAACTCCTTGGCGAACTTGCGCCTGGCCTCTTGCGATGCGGGAAGTTTCGAGAGGTCGCCAACGCCCGCTGCCTCGAACACCATGAGTATCTCCTGCAGCCGCGCGTCCATCAGCGCGATATTGTCCGGGAGCTTCTGCGCGAACATGTCGAGCGGGCGGTCGCCCGAGTACAGCTTCACCGCGGCCTCGATGTGGCCCTTCATAGTATGGGGACGGCGGTAGTAGCGGATGGTGCCGAAGGGCTTGTCGGGGCCGAACAGGCGGTTGGTGCGGCTGAATGCCTGGATGATGCTCTCGTAGTCGATGACCTTGTCGAGGTAGAGCGTGTTGAGCCACTTGGAGTCGAAGCCCGTGAGCATCTGGTCCACCACGATGAGCAGGTCGATGCGGCTCTCGCGGTTGGCGTCGACGTTGACGTAGGGCTTCTTATGGGAAAGGCGCGCCGAGATGTCCTTCTTCATGGCGGGCCAGGTGGGAATGGTGAACTCCTGGCCATATGCTTTGTTGTAGTCCTCGATAAGCTCGACCAGGGCGTCCTCCTTCACGGTGGAGCCGGCGTCGTTGTCGATGCTTGGGTCGAAGAGCGCGGTCACCTTCATCTGCGGCGCCTCCCTCTTGAAGGCGCGGTAATAGTCGATGGCCTCGGGGATGGAGCTCGTCGCCAAGATCGCGTGGAACTTGCTGCCATGAGAGAGCACGGGGAAGCGCCGCAGCACGTCCTCGACCACCTTGTCGTGGTGCGGCGTGTCGGGCCAGTACTGGGCGCGGGTCAGGTAGTCCTCGATGCCCTTGATGCGGTTGCCGGCGCCGTCGACCATGGGCCCCATGGGGACCTTCGCCTGGTCCATGTAGTGATAGAAGACCTTGCTCTTGCGCTCGTCGGAGATGGCCTCGCCGACGCTTGAAGCCTTGGCCTGCTCGAGGGCCACGGCCTCGCGCACGTCGTGGTCATCGAACGTCGTCACCATGTAGGGGTCGAAGCCCAGCACGTTGCCGTCACGGATGCCGTCGGCGATGCTGTATCGGTGCAAGCATTCGCCGAACACCATAGCCGTGGTCGACCCTTTTTTCTGGTTCTCGTCGAGAATTGGCGTTCCCGTGAAACCGAAGAAGAGGGCATTGGGGAAGGCGCGGCGTATGTCCTGGAGCATGTCGCCGAAGGTGGATCGGTGGCACTCGTCTATAACGAACACAATCCGCTTGGCGGCCAGGCGGTCGAGTTCCGCCTGGGTGATCCTGCCCTCGCCGGCCTTCACGTTGCTCATCTTCTGGATAGAGGTCACGATGAGGCGGTTCTTGGGGTCGTCGCTCGCGAGCTTCGACTTCAGCACCTGCGTGTTCTCGGTCCCCTGCACGTCATCGGCGTCGTCGGCGAATGCGCGGTACTCGGAGAGCGACTGCGTGCCCAGCTCGATGCGGTCCATGAGGAACACGACCTTGTCGGCATCATGAGAGTCGGCGATAAGTTGAGCCGATTTAAAGCTGGTCATGGTTTTGCCAGAGCCGGTAGTGTGCCAGATGTAGCCGCCTGGGCGACCTGGCGTGCTACTGTGACGCGGCTCATCCCATTTACATCTGCGGACCTTGTCCGAGATGGCTGCGGCGGCGTAGTACTGGTAGCTGCGCATGACTTTTAGGCAGCCATCCGAGCTGTCAGCCACGGTGTAGAACCCAATGAGCTGATGCGCCATAGGGATAGAGAGAAGCGTCGAGGTGAAGCGCTTCCACTCGCCAGTGCCGGGCTTGTCACCTGCGCAGACGGGCTCGTTGTTGAAGTCTTCCCAGTGGAAGTAGAAGTTGGGGTTAAACGCGCCTGCTCCAGGGTTGGCAAAGTACCGCGCCTCATCGGGGGTCATTCCCACAAAGATCTGAACCAGGCGGAAGAGACCCGTGAACACACCTTCGTGCGCGTACTTTTCGATCTGTCCGGTTGCCTGGCTTACGGGCACGCCACTGCGTTTGAGTTCGATATGGATGACCGGCATGCCGTTGATGAGCAGGCACAAGTCTCCCCGACGGTCGTTCAAGATCTTGCTCTTCGCAGGATAGACAGGCTGCTGAGCTATCTGGTAGCGGCTCTGGCCGGCTGCGATCTCCTGACGATCATAGATCTTCAGGCTTACCTCCTTGCCTAGGTGAAGCACATCGTCTGGGTTGTCGCGCATGATGGCGACGGTCTTCCCGTTGATGAACCCGTTGAGCGCGAGCGGGGTCTTGAGCGTTTCGATTTGTTCGATGACCTGTGCCATCTCGCCCTGGGTGAGCGGGCAGCCGTTCAGGCGGTCTATGTCGGCGTTGTTCTGGAACAGAATCTTCGCCCAGTTGTCGATGAGGTCCTGCTTGGAGGGATAGCGAAGCACACCCCCCGCGTCGTCCCAGCCATGCTGCTTCAGCACGGTGATGACCGCTTCTTCGAAGAGAGCTTCTTTATCGAAAACCATGGCGAAACCTATCTTGAGAACATAAGAAATCTAATATATAGTCGACATTCACCATTATAAGACATGCCAATAAACGACTTAGTTTAGGTTGGGCTTGCATTTAAGAATGGAATGCCGGGCCAATTGAAGCATCTGACTGATGACAATCTGGGATTATGTCATCGCCGAGCTTTTTTGACGTGCTGTGGAAGATGCTATTCCACTCTCGGATCGCCTGGGCTTCTCAATGCTCTCTCGGTGCTTCTTGCCATATGGATACTCTCCGTCACGTGGCCGCGCCGGAGAGTATCACGGGCATCTCTGCGCCTCTCTATGTTTCTTTGAATCCGAGCGTTAAAGGAGTGGCTATTTGACTGCAACCAGCTTGCTCCTCTACAGTTCATTTATAAGTGAACTCTACATTAACAACGATTATGAGTTGGCTGAACACCCGATTAATGAACAGTTGAAGCTGGCGGTAGAGGCTTCGGTGCAGCTTCAACAACTGAACGCAGCTGAATGAGGGGATTGCGCTATGGAGACCGTAGACCTTTCTACGTTTATGGAAGAAACCAAGTCCGCGGAAACGATTGCCTACGACCACGCCTTGGAACTCGCTTATCTTGCGGCGGATGAGATGCAACGGCAGGGGATAAAAAAGAAGGAACTTGCAGAGCGAATGGGCGTAACTCCCCAGCGCTTATCCAACATGCTCAACACCCAATCAAATATGACCCTTAAGTCCATCGCGCAATTCGAGCTTGCCCTTGGAATTCGCATTGAATTCAACGCCTCTCCTTCGTTTGCTGCGGAGATTCCCTATCGGTGTGAGTCCAGATCGCCCGAGATTGACAGGTGGACCGAGGATCGCGCTCTTCAGAATGATGTGGAGGAGAAGTGCGGGTCCGCTCAGCATCTGACGCTGATGGAAGGGGGTCTCGCGGCATGACAGAGATTACTATGATTGCGCCGATCCAGCTCGATGACCTGTTTCTGGTAAAGTCCTCGTTCCAAATTGCGGATTCTCCCGCTTCGAAGATGACCCAAAAAATAGGGCTGGATTTTACGGTCAGGCAGCTCGAAAGCGATGGGGGCGAGGGCCTGGTCTCCCTTAGCCTTACTGTCGATACCTCGCTTGTTGATCGCGAGAATGAAGACGAAGAGAAGCTGTCCGCAAGCGTCGAGGTGCTCGTGTCCGCTCACGCGTCGCTTTCTCCGGACATTTCCAAGGAACAGGCCGAGGAGTACTTGCTTTCTAATGCCATTTCCATGGCATATGGCCATGCAAAGACGTGCATCATGACTGTGACTGGGTTGTCGCCTTCGGCCCCGGTGATGATCCCCGCGATTCTCCCGCATGATATTGCGCGCGATTACTTGCGGAAAAGAGCCGGAGAGGTCATGGAATAAGAGTTCGGTTGCGCCTGCGACGCAGCCTGCCGTGCCGTCCGCGGATCGACTTGGTTGGTTTCGGGCCAGTGATCGTTTCACGGCACATTGGTCCGACGTCTGCGCAGACACTTGTATGGTAAAATAGAACGAGCGTTCGGTGGTGCCTTCCGAGTCCTGCAGGCGGATTGGAGGGATTCCCGTGGATGAGCTGACTTCGCTTGTGCTTGCGTTCGCCGTGCTTTATTTGGCGGCGACTCTGTATCGTTTGATTTCTAAGCGGTAGGCGCGGCGGGTGATGCCCTTAAACGAGAATCAGCCACCCTGGCCGGTGGCTGATTCTTGGGCATAGCCCGATTTGAAACTACCAAACAGGAGGGCTTGGCCTCCGTTCGTTACCGATTTTACCCGTTCATCGGGCCTGCGCGCAACGGGTGATTCATCGGGGGCAAGGGGCGCCTTTATGGGCCTCGAGCCCCCGAAGCTATGCCGTTAAAGGAGGCGACTTTCGCCTTGGGGAGTCTTTGTTGTTCGGGCTTCGGTTCGGTTGACGGGCCCTTACTTGTGAAGCCTTCACAACTGTGCGCCCCCGCCGTGTCCCGCTACTCGCACGCGACGAGCTCGGCATCGCGGATGCTGCCGGCGAGGACGGGCACCCCTGCGCCGTGCGTGCGAAGGGCGCGAGCGAAGTCGCGGGCCGCGCGCGCCACGCGCGGGTCCTCGGCCTGGTTGACCACGACGACGTCGGGGGCGGTGCGGCCGGATACCGTCTCGGCGGCAATCGCGGCGGCCACGAGCTCGGGCGTCGCGACCGCGTCGCCCTCGCAGCCCGCAAGCTCGCAGAACAGTTCCGGTCGGTGGACGGCCTCGCGCACGGGCCGGCCGAAGCCGCTGCCCCCGAGCACGAGGACGCACCGCTCGCTGCCCTCCGGCACCGCGGGCTCCCATTCGGCATGGGCCTTGAGCGGCAGGCGCTTGCTGCCGTCGGCCTCCACGAGCACGTAGTCGGCGGCCTTCGCCAGCGCGGGGATGCCGCAGGCGGGCACGGTGAGCTTGCCCTCCTCGGTGGGGGAGGCGAAGCAGGCGACGGGGCTCGCCGCCGCGTTCCACTCGCCCGGCCCGGATAGCGCCGGCATCCCCTCGAACGGCAGGAAGTGCGTCGTCGTGGTGAGCGCGACCGAGGCGCCGCTCGCCGATAGCTCGCGCGCGAGGACGGACAGAAGCGTGGTCTTTCCGCCGCCGCCGATCACGGAGGTGATCCCCCGGTGGATTCCCAATGCATCCTGCAATTTCATTTGCTCACCTAACTAAAAGTAAGAAGCTGCCTGAAATATAGAGCAAAAATCAAGCATCATCGCAGCTAATCGTTGGCGTAAAGACGATATAACGCAAACCTTCGAATCTGTTAGCATTACGGAAAGATTGTACGACAGCCGAGGAGGCAACCATGTTGGTTTACGTTCGCGGCGCGGGGGATATCGCCACCGGCATCGCGCTGCGCCTGCATCGCTGCGGCATGCAGGTCGTCATGGCGGACCTGGCCGTGCCCACGTCCATCCGCCGCACCGTCTGCTTCAGCGAGGCCATCCGCCTGGGCGAGACCACCGTCGAGGACGTTCGCGGCGTGCTCTGCGCCGACGCGGCGGCCGTGCGCGCCGCCGTGGCCGCCGGAGACGTCGCCGTCGTCGTGGACGCGGAGGCCCGCATGGCCCCCGAGCTCGCGCCCGACGTCCTCGTCGACGCGATCCTGGCAAAGAAGAACCTCGGCACCACGCGCGGCATGGCCCCCGTGGTCATCGGCGTGGGCCCGGGCTTCACCGCGCCGGTGGACGTCGACGCCGCCGTCGAGACCATGCGCGGCCACTACCTGGGGCGCGTTTATTACAAGGGCTCGCCCATCGCCAACACCGCCATCCCCGGCCTCATCGGCGGCTACGCCGGCGAGCGCGTGCTGAGGGCGCCGGCCGACGGCGTCTTCGAGCCCCGCGTGCGCATCGGCGACGAGGTCCATGCGGGCACCGTCTGCGGCGAGGTCGCGGGCAAGGCCATGGTGGCCACCATCGACGGCGTGGTCCGCGGCCTTCTGCAGGCCGGCGTCACCGTGCGCCGCGGCGTGAAGTCCGGCGACGTGGACCCGCGCTGCGAGGCAGCGTTCATCCGCACGACGTCCGACAAAGCGAGCGCCGTCGGCGGTGGCGTGCTCGAGGCCATCCTCCACCTTACCGGCGCGCTCGCCGGCGTGGGCTCCGCCCGCGAATGGCAGACCGTCCCCGAGGCCGTGGCAACTGCCGCTGCCTCCGGGCTCGACCTCCCTGGAATCGAGGAGTTCGCATGAACGACGTAGCAGGGACCATCAACGACCAGCAGATCATCGCCGCCGCGCGCGCCGAGCTTGCCGCCGGGCGCCCCGTCGCGCTCGCGAGCCTGCTCGCCACCGCGGGCTCCATGCCGCGCCACGAGGGCGCGCGCATGCTCGCCCTGGCCGACGGGTCCTTCATCGGCACCGTGGGCGGCGGGAACATCGAGTTCATCGCCCAGGAGCGCGAGGGGGAGCTCCTCGCCGCGGCGGCCGTCGGCAGGCCCGCGCCGGCCTCGCTCGAGTGGATGACCCACGCGAAGAACGACATGGCCTGCGGAGGCGACGCCCTTCTTGCCGTGCGCCTCTTGACCGCCGAGGACGAGGGGTGGCTTTCGGCCATCGCGGGCGCCGCCGAGTCCGGCGACGCGGCGTGGCTCGTCGAGGACTGGTCCGATGCCGCTACCCCGGTCGCGCGCGTGGCCTTCGAGGACGACGGCTGCGACGTCCCCGTGTGGGACGAGGACGCCAAGCTCTATCGCGAGCCTGTGGGCGCCGAGCCCGTGTGCTACGTGTTCGGCGGCGGCCACGTGGGCCGCGCGCTCGTGCCGGTGCTCGCGAGCGTCGGCTTCGTCGTGGAGGTCGTCGACGACCGCCCGGGCATCTGCGACCCGGCTGCCTTCCCCGCGGCGCGTGGTGTGACCTGCGGCGCGTTCAAAGACCTCGACGAGTACACGCACATCACCCCGCGCGACTTCGTCGTGGTGCTCACCCATGGGCACCTGGGCGACGCCGTCGTGCTCGAGCACGTCTTGCCCCACCGCCCGGCCTACGTCGGCTGCATCGGCAGCGCCCGCAAGGCCGGCTTCGTGCGTCGCACGCTCGAGGAGCACGGCATCGCCGCCGAGCTCGCCGAGTCGGTGCGCCTGCCCATCGGCGATGACATCCTCGCCGTGACCCCCGCCGAGATCGCGGTCTCCATCGCGGCGCAGATGATCCGCTGCCGCGCAGAGCTGCGCCCGCATCGCCCCCACAGCAAATAGCGCGAGGGGGCGTGTCCCTTGCCGTGATGCTCGGCGGGGCGGCGCGTGCTTCTTGCCAGGGAATTGATGGGAAGGCGTGGCGCCTCTCGTCCTTATGGGAAGGAAAGAGAAATGATCGACAGAAGGCAGTTCCTCGGCGGCTCGGCCGCCGTCGTCTGCGGCCTGGGGCTTGCGGCCTGCGGCGGCGACGAGGCGTCCGACGACCCCGCCCGGAAGGGCTCCGGCGACGACGCCCAGAAGGCCAAGCTCATCGTCTTTGCCGCGGCCTCGATGACCGAGTCGCTGACCAAGGCCGGTGACGAGTTCATGTCCGAGAACCAGGGCTATGGGCTCTTGTTCAACTTCGACTCTTCGGGCACGCTCAAGACCCAGATCCAGGAGGGCGCCGACTGCGACGTCTTCATCCCTGCGGGCCAGAAGCAGATGAACGCGCTCGACGCGGAGGCCGAGAAGGACAACGACGAGGGCCTCGACTTCGTCGACCATGCCACGCGCTTCGACATCCTCGAGAACAAGGTTGCCCTCGTCGTCCCCGAGGGCAACCCCAAGAAGATCATTGACTTCAACGACCTGATCGAGCGCCTCAGGTCAGGCGAGATCCTGCTGAGCATGGGCAACTCCGACGTGCCCGTGGGCCAGTACACCCAGAAGATCCTGGCCTACTACGAGCTCGACGAGGAGGCGCTGTCCAAAGACGGCTGCGTCACCTACGGCACGAACGTCAAGGAGGTCGCCTCGCAGGTCTCCGAGGGCGCCGTGGACTGCGGCGTCATCTACAAGACAGACGCGTTCTCCGCGGGCCTCGCCGTGGTCGACGAGGCCACCAAGGAGATGTGCGGACAGGTCGTCTACCCCGCGGCAGCAATGAAGAACGCGCTGCAGGTCGAGGGCACCAGACTCTTCCTTGAGTTCCTCAAGGGCTCCGAGGCTTCCAAGTGCTTCAGCGAGGTCGGCTTCACCCCGCTCGCCACGGCGTAGCGGCTTTGGGACAAAATCCCCCGTCCCTTTTGTCCCACAAGATGCCGTGCTGCCAGCAGGGTATCGTGGCGGGCGCGGCGCTCGCCGAGTTTCTGCGCGATCGCGACGTCGGCCGTGTGCGACCGCATGGCGCCGGGCATCCCCGAGGCCATGCGCGCCGCGTCGATGACCGCCACCCCGCGCGGCTGCCTTTCGCGCGCGGTGGCGGGCATCGTCGACCGAACGCTGATCGTCAACCTCCCGGGCAGCCCGAAGGCGGCGCGCGAGAACATTGAGGCCGTCATCGACGCGCTTGGACACGGCCTGCTCATGCTGCGCGGCGGCCCCGCCGACTGCGCCGCCGACGCGACGAAACCGACCGCTCGCGAATAAGCGTCGATTGCTAGCCAAACAAGTTGTAAGGGGAGCTAACATATAGTTAGCAAGCGGGGACAATGATGGAAACCGCGCGTGCTCCCTTTATAGCCTGCGACGATCGGCTAAGCCGCCGACGCGCCCCCGCGCGAGTTGCAGGTCCCCCTCAAACGGCTCCCGAAGACGGCCTTGCCATGCCCCGTCTTCGGGAGTCGTTGGTTTTAACGGGCCGGGGCGTTAGACGACCATCTGTTCCTGCGCAGAATAGTGCTTCGGGCCACGTTCAAGCGTCTTCGCTGCGCAGAACTGCTCTCCGGGCTACGTGTTTTCGCGTATCAATCAGCGAAGTACTTGATTTCGGCAGAGCTCAACTGGGCTTTTTGTGGCCTCATGCTCCTTCGTCCCCGAAAACACGTAGCCCGGAGCGGCTTTCTGTGCAGCGGTAGCCGAATAACGTAGCCCGAAGGCCACTTCTGCGTAAGTCGACGCATACAGACGAAATAAGCGGCCCGGGACTCGTCCCGGGCCGCTTGCTCGTGCGCTCTATGTGGTCGCGTTCGCGGTCGCCTTTAAACCTCGGCGGCGGCGCGGCCCTGGCGGAAGGCCTTGAGGTTGGCGTCGACGGTCTTGGGCGGGACGCGGCGCGAGATCGCGTCCTCCCAGTCCTCGACCGAGAAGGGGAGCGCGGTCGAGAGCGCGCCCACGAGCACGACGTTGGTGCTGCGGGGGCTTCCGACCTCGCGCGCGATCTGGCCGGCGGGGATGCGGACGGCGCCCAGCTCGTCGAGCTTGCCCTCGATGTCCTCGGGCATCTCGAAGTTGCCGATGGCCACGCTCACGGGCACGATGACCTCGTCGTTGACGAACATCTTGCCGCCCTCGCGCAGGTAGTCCTGGGCGCGCAGCGCCTCGACGGACTCGAACGCGACGATGACGTCGGCGCAGCCCGGGTCGGCGACCATGGATTCGACCTTGCTGCCCATGCGGACGACGGTCGAGACCGAGCCGCCGCGCTGGCTCATGCCGTGGATCTCGGAGACCTTGACGTCGAGGCCGGCGTCGGCCGCCGCCATGGCCAGAAGCGAGCCCGCCAGGATGGTGCCCTGGCCGCCGACGCCCACGAGGAGCACGGTGAGGGTGCGGTCGAGCTCGATCTTCTCGCCGGAGGCGATGACCTCGGCGCTCTTCTCGCTAGCTGTGAAGTGAGGCATGCTTACTCGCCTTTCTGGATGCAGCCGAAGGGGCAGGACTGGACGCACTGGTTGCAGCCGATGCACTGGTTGGGGTCGATGACGGCCAGCTCATCCTCGTCGCGTCCGAGGGCGGGGCAGCCGATCTGGATGCAGGTGCCGCATCCCTGGCAGCCCTCGACCACGGGCTGCGGACGGCGGCTGCGGTCGATTAGGCGGCACGGCGAGCGGAACACCAGCACCGAGAGCTTGTCGGTGTGGGCGACGGCCTCCTCGAGCGCCCGGCGGATCTCGGTGGCGTCCTGGGAGTCGACCAGCGTGACCTCGTCTACGCCGAGCGCGCGGCAGAGCTCGACGATGTCGAGCGGCTTGTCGGCGGGAACCTCCAGCGGCGACACGCCGCGGGCCTGCTCGTCCAAGGTCACGCCGTTGCAGGGGTTGCCCTGCGCGCCGGTCATGGCGGTGGTGCGGTTGTCGAGGATGCACAAGGTGCCCTTGCCGCCGTTGTAGACGGTGCCGAGCAGGCTCGTGATGCCGGAGTGGGCGAAGGTGGAGTCGCCGATCACGCCGACGACGGGGCGGCCGGTGCGCTCAGCGGCGCCGGCGAGCTCCATGCCGTGGGCCATCGAGAGCGAGGCGCCCATGTCGATGACGGAGTCGACGGCGCGGAAGGGGGCGACGGCGCCCAGGGTGTAGCAGCCGATGTCGCCGGTGACGATGGCGTTCATCTCGCGGAGCTGCACGTAGACCAGTCGGTGCGGGCAGCCGGAGCAGAACGCGGGCGGGCGGGCCGGCAGGTTCTGCGCGGGCGCGGGATGGGGCGGCTCGGCCAGGCCGAAGGCGGCGCGGATGTGGGTGGGGCGGATTTCGCCCCCGCGGGGCAGGGCGCCCGCGGGGGGAACGCTGACCTCTACGCCCATGGCGCGGACCTTCTCGGCGAAGTAGGTGCAGGTCTCCTCGACCACGTAGAGCTTGTCGACGCTGGCCGCGAACTCGGCGATCTTCGCCGGCGGCAGCGGCCAGGTGATGCCCAGCTTGAGCGTGGACGCCTCGGGCAGCGCCTCGCGCACATGGGTGTAGAGCGCGCCGGCGCAGATGACGCCCACGGAGGCGTCGCGCATCTCGACGCGGTTGAGGTCGGTCTGCTCGGCGAAGGCGACGAGGGCGTCCTCGCGCTCGTCGGTGACGGCGCGGCGACGCACCGCCATCGCGGGCATCATGACGAACTTGCCGATGTTGCTCTCGTAGGGGCGCGGCTCGACCTCGGCGCGCTCGCCGTCGACGTCGACCATGGTGCGGGTGTGCGCGACGCGCATGGTCTCGTGCAGCATGACGGGGGTGTCGAAGCGCTCGGAGAGCCCGAAGGCGGACTTGGACATCTCGTAGGCCTCCTGCGAGTCGCAGGGGTCCAGGCACGGGATGCGCGCGAAGCTCGCGTAGTAGCGCGAGTCCTGCTCGTTTTGCGACGAGTAGCAGGACGGGTCGTCGGCCACAAGGAGCACGAGGCCCCCGTTCACGCCGGTGTTGGCCGCGCTCATGAAGGGGTCCGCCGCGACGTTCAGGCCCACGTGCTTCATGGCCGCGAACGCGCGGACACCGCCCATGGCGGCGCCCAGGGCGACCTCGAGGCCGACCTTCTCGTTGGGTGCCCACTCGCAGTAAACGCCGTCCTTCTTTACAAGGTTCTCCAGGGCCTCGGTCGACGGCGTGCCGGGGTATCCGGACCCCACCGCGCAGCCGGCCTCCCAGACGCCCTGGGCGATGGCCTCGTTTCCGCTCAGAAGCTGCATGCGCTTCTCCTCTCCTTATGTGTCCGCACGCGCCGAGGTCGCGACGCTAGCGGCGGTTCTCGTAATCGACCAGGCTCGCGGCGCCGTACTTGGCGCGCAGGGCCGGCTTCTCTATCTTGCCCGTGGGGTTGCGCGGCACGTGCGCAAAGATGACCTTGCGCGGGCGCTTGTAGCGAGGCAGCCCCAGGCAGAACTTCTCGATGTCCTCCTGCGTGACGGGCGCGGCGTCGGGCTTAAGCTCGATGACGGCGCACGAGATCTCGCCCAGGCGCTCGTCGGGGATGCCTATGACGGCGACGTCCTGGATGGCGGGGTGGCCCATGAGGTAGTCCTCTATCTGGACGGGGTAGATGTTCTCGCCGCCCATGATGATGACGTCCTTCTTTCTGTCGACGAGCCAGTAGAAGCCGCCCTCGTCCTGGCGCGCCATGTCGCCGGTGTGGAGCCAGCCGTCGATCAAGGTCTCGGCCGTGGCGGCGGGGTCTTTGTAGTAGCAGTCCATGAGGCCGGGGCCCTTGACGCACAGCTCGCCGACCTCGCCGGGCTCCACCTCGGCGCCCTTCTCGTCGACGATCTTGCACTCCCAGCGATAGCCGGGCACGCCGATGGCGCCCACGTGGCCGACGTTGTCCACGCCGAGGTGGACGCAGCCCGGGCCCATGGACTCCGAGAGGCCGTAGTTGGTGTCGTACTGCTGGTTGGGAAAGACCGCAAGCCAGCGCTCGACCAGGCTCTTGGGCACGGGCTGGGCGCCGATGTGCATGAGGCGCCACTGGTCGAGGTGGTAGTCGGCCAGGTTCACGCGGCCCTCCTCGATGGCGACGAGGATGTCCTGCGCCCAGGGCACGAGCAGCCACACGATGGTGCAGCGCTCGTCCGAGGCGGTCTGCAGGATAGTCTTCGGCGAGACGCCGCGCAGAAGCACGCCGCGGCCGCCGGCCAGAAGGCTGCCCATCCAGTGCATGCAGGCGCCCGTGTGGTAGAGCGGCGGGATGCAGAGGAACACGTCGTCGGCGGTCTGGCCGTGGTGGGCCTGCTCCATCTCGGCGGCCTGAGTGAGGCTCTCGTGGTTGTGGAGGATGGCCTTGGGGAAGCCGGTCGTGCCCGAGCTGAAGTAGATCGCCGCGTCCTCGTGCGCGTCCAGGGCGACCATCGGGTCGGAGGAGGAGCACAGCGAGACGAGCTCGTAGTAGGGCTCGGCCCAGGTCGGGCAGTCGTCGCCCACGTAGAACAGCAGCCTGCCGGGGGCCACGCGCTCGGCGATCTCCTCGACGCGGCCGATGAACTCGGGGCCGAAGACGAGGATGTCGACGTCGGCCTTGTCCATGCAGTACTCGATCTCGTCTGCGGAGTAGCGGAAGTTGAGCGGCACCACGGTGGCGCCGGACTTGAGGGCGCCGAAGTAGATGGGCAGCCACTCGATGCAGTTGTAGAGCAGGATGGCGACCTTGTCGTCCTTGCGGACCCCGCGCGAGAGCAGCAGGTTGGCAAAGCGGTTGGCCTTCTCGTCAAAGACGGCCCAGGTCATCTCGCGGCGGAACGGCTGCTCGTCGGTGGTCTCGACGAGGTCGTAGTCGCGCCAGGTTATGTGGCGGTTCTCGTGGCGCTCGGGATTGACCTCCACGAGCGCGGTTTCGCAGGGCCGCGCAGCCGCGTTCGCGCGCAGCATGTCGACGATTGTGTTCACGGGCCTCCCCTCCGGGTGCGGCGCGCCTCCCTATGGCGCGCGACCTCTAAATCATACGCAGGTGGCGGGCACGGGGCCCGGCGCATCGGCAAGCGGGGCATGGGCCTGCCCGCTGCCGCGTCGCCGCCCAAGTATAAAGTGGGCGACCCGCGAGAGGTCCTGGGGCGGCTCGACAATTGACGTGCACGACACATGTTCGGATGCGCGGCGCCGTGGGCGGGCGGCGGACGGGGCAAGAAGTGCGCCGCGTCGGCTGTTGTGCCTAGCCTTGTGCCAAGCTGTTGGGGCACGCCGCTGGGACAAGCCGCCGCGACGAGCCGCCCACCGGAGCGGCGCCCGCCGCCCGCCGAGCCGCCCGCGGTCCGCGGGCGCGAGCCCGCGCCGCGCGGGAACGCTGAGCATATAAGTTGTTTCTCCAAAACGGGAGGGCGCCATGCAGACCCAGGGAAAGGACCGCGCGCACGGCTGCGCGCACGACCATCGCATCCAAATGACGGGCAACCTGCTCGACGGCCAGGGGCGCCTGCGCGAGGCAGGCTTCGCCTGCGCGCCGCCTTTCCTCTACAACCGCGAGGACATCGCCGCGCCCGCCTGGCGTATCAAGGACTGGGACTACTACCTCGTCAACGACGACGACTTCGCCCTCGCGCTCACGTTTTCCGACCTCGGCTACCTGGGCCTTGTCTCGGCGAGCGTCATGGACTTCGCCGCGCGGACGTTCAAGACCACAAGCGAGGTCGTGCCCCTCACCCTCGGCTCCTTCCGCCTGCCCCGGAGCTCCTCCCGAGGCGACGTCAGCTGGTCGAACTCCCGCTGCCGCGTCGAGTGGCGCCATGTGGGCGCGGACGGGCGGGCCCGCCGGCTCTCGTTCTTCATGGCGCGTTTCGACGGCTCCTCCGACCTCGAGGCCGAGCTCTATCTCGACCGTGAGCCCGCCGACTCCATGGTCATCGCGACGCCGTGGGCCGAGGACCCGGCCGCCTTCTACTACAACCAGAAGATCATCGGCATGCGCGCCCGCGGCGGCTTCCGCGCAGGCGGCCTCTTCCACGAGTTCGAGGCGTCGGAGGCGCTCGGCCTGCTCGACTGGGGCCGCGGCGTGTGGACCTACGAGAATACCTGGTACTGGGCGGCGGCCCAGGGCTACCAAGACGGCCGCCTCGTCGGCCTCAACCTCGGCTACGGCTTCGGCGACACCTCGGCGGCCAGCGAGAACATGGCATTCGTCGACGGCGTCTGCCACAAGCTGCACCTCGTCGACTTCGGGATCCCGCGCCGCGCCGACGGCGGCTACGACTACCTGGCGCCCTGGCACATGACCGACGACGAGGGCCGCCTCGACCTCGCCTTCACTCCCCAGATCGACCGCACCGACAACATCGACGTGGCTAACGTTATCGTAAGCAAACAGCACCAGGTCTTCGGCCTGCTCACTGGTAAGATTGTCCTCGACGACGGCTCGGAGCTGCGCGTTCGCGATCTTCGCGGCAGCGCCGAGCACATCTACAACCGTTACTAGTCGTGCCGCCGGACGGGCCCTTCTTTCCAGCCTGCCCAGGCGCGGGAAAGAAGGGCGCATGCGAAGGCTGCTCGTGGTGGAGGACGACCCAGCGATCCGCGAGGGGCTCTGCGCGCTTCTTGCCCGCAACGGCTACGAGCCCGCCTCGCTCGACGATTTCGGGGACGTGGCGGCGCGGATTCTCGATGCGGCGCCCGACCTCGTGCTTTTGGATCTCAACCTGCCCGGCGTGGACGGCGGCTACGTGTGCCGCGAGGTCCGCTCCGCCAGCGGGGTGCCCATCATCGCCGTGACGAGCCGCGACACCGACATGGACGAGCTCGTCACGCTGGCCGCCGGCGCCGACGACTTCGTGGCCAAGCCCTACAACGAGCAGGTCCTTCTTGCCCACGTGGCCGCCGTGCTCAAGCGCACCTACGGGGACGGCGCCGCCGCGGCGGCGCGCATCGAGCATCGCGGCGTCGTGCTCGACACGACCCGCTGTGAGGTCTCCTACCAGGGGAAATCCGCCGAGCTCACAAAAAACGAGCTGCGGATCCTCGCGCTTCTGATGCGCGGGGCGGGCTCGGTCGTGAGCCGCCAGCGCATCCAGGAGGAGCTCTGGGAGTCCTGCGACTTCGTCGACGACAACACGCTCACCGTGAACATCAGCCACCTGCGCCAGACGCTCACCGGCATCGGCGTGGCCGACCTCATCGCCACGCGCCGCGGACTCGGCTACATCGTGGAGTAGGTGAGAAGGGCCGTGGGGTACCGCTTCGCCGACTACCTGCGCGACCGCGCGCCCTCCGCCGCCGTCGCGTGCGCGGGGATCGCCGTGGTCGCGCTCATGCTCCTGGCCGCGGGCATGCCGGGCAGGGCGTGCGCGGCGGTGTGCGGGGTCGCGGCCGTCTCGGGCGTGCTCGCCGCCGGGCTCGACTACCTTCGCCGGCGCGGGTACTACCGCAGGCTCGCCGCCATGGCGGAGGGGCTCGCGCGCGAGGGCCGCGCCTACTTGGCTGCCGAGCTCGCAAAGGAGCCGTCCTGCACCGAGGAGCGCGTTTTCCAGGAGGCGCTGAGGCTCGGGTCGAAGTCGATGGCCGACGAGCTCGCGCGCATGCGCGCAGACCAGCGCGCCTACCGCGACTACGTCGAGACCTGGGTGCACGAGGTAAAGACGCCCATCGCCGCCGCGCGCCTGGCCGCCGCCAACGACCCCTGCCCCGTCGCCGAGGCGATGGACGTCGAGCTCGGCCGCGTCGAGGGCTTCGTCGACCAGGCGCTCTACTACGCGCGCAGCACGTCTGTGGACCGCGACTTCCAGGTCCGCGAGGTCGTGCTCGCCGACGTGGCGCGCGCCGCCGTGCGCAGCTGCGCCCGCACGCTCATCGACGCCGGCGTGGCGCCTGAGCTCGCCGACCTCGACCTCACCGTGCGCGCCGACCCCAAGTGGCTCGAGTTCTGCCTGCGCCAGGTGCTCGTCAACGCGGCCAAGTACCGGCGCGACGCGGACGCGCTGGCGGGGGAGCCCGCGCGCGTGAAGCTGTGGGCGCGCAGGCGCCAGACGGGCCTCGACGCGTGGGAGACGGAGCTTTTCGTGGAGGACAACGGCGTCGGCATCCCCGCGTGCGACCTCGCGCGCGTGTGGGACCGCGGCTTTACCGGCGAGAACGGCCGGCGCTATGCCCGCTCCACCGGCATCGGCCTCTACCTTGTGCGCGAGCTCTGCGCAAAGATGGGCCTCGGCGTGTCGTGCGCCTCCGAGCCGGGCTCCTGGACTCGCGTGTCTATCACCTTCCCCGACTCGGGGCGCTAGGCGCGCGGGAACCTTGCGGGAACGTAAGGCTGCGCTCACCTGGGGCCATGGCGGGCGCGGCCGCCGCGCGGGAGTATGGTCGTGACCTGAAAACGCCAAAGGAAAGGAAGCGCCTTGGCTTCTAACCCCCAAAACCAGCCCGTGCTGCGCCTCGAGGCCGTCGAGAAGTACTACGGCGGAAGCGACAACGTGACCCGCGCCCTCGACGGCGTGAGCCTGACCGTCGGCTCCGGCGAGTTCGTCGCCGTCATGGGCCCCTCCGGCTCCGGCAAGACCACCCTGCTCAACTGCGTCTCCACCATCGACCGTCCGACCGCGGGCAACATCTACGTCGACGGCGTCGACGTCACGACCCTGCGTCACGCCGACCTCGCGCGCTTCCGCCGCGAGCGCCTCGGCTTCATCTTCCAGGACTCGAACCTGCTCGACACCCTGACGGCGCGCGAGAACATCGCCCTCGCGCTCACCATCAACCGCGTGTCCCCGCGCGAGATCGCGGTCCGCGTCGCCGACGTCGCCCGGCGCCTGCAGATCGAGGAGGTCCTCGACAAGATGCCGCACGAGATGTCGGGCGGCCAGCGCCAGCGCGTCGCCGCGGCCCGCGCCATCGTGTGCGACCCCTCGCTCGTGCTCGCCGACGAGCCCACGGGCGCCCTCGACTCGAAGAACTCCCGCCGTCTGCTCGAGAGCCTGACCGGGCTCAACGCCTCGGGCGCCACCATCATCATGGTCACGCACGACTCCTTTGCCGCGAGCTACGCCGGCCGCGTCGTCTTCATCAAGGACGGCCGCGTCTGGAGCGAGCTCGCCCGCGGCGCGAAGACCCGCCGTCGCTTCTTCGACGAGGTCATGGACACCGTGAGCTTCCTCGGCGGGGAGGGTCCCGATGCTGATTAAGCTCGCCCTCGGAAACGTCCGCAAGTCCATCCGCGACTTCTCGGTCTTCTTTCTAACGCTGGCGTTCGGCGTCTGCGCGTTCTACGCGTTCGGCTCGCTTTCGGACCAGACGGCCGTCATCCAGATGACCTCGGACCAGCGCGCCTCCGTCCAGTCGCTCATGGGGATCTTCTCGGGCGTCTCGGTCTTCCTCGCCGTGATCCTGGGCTTCCTCGTGGTCTACGCCAACCGCTTCCTCATTCGCCGACGCAAGCGCGAGTTCGGAGTCTACCTCACGCTCGGCATGCGCCGCGGGCAGGTCGCCGCCATCATCGCGGCCGAGACGCTCACGGTGGGCGCGGCCGCCCTCGCCGCCGGCCTCGCGGCGGGCGTGCTCCTGTCGCAGCTCATGACCTACGTGACGGCGCGCCTCTTCGAGACCACGGTTGCGGGCTTCTCGCTCGTGCTCTCCCCGCGCGCCGCGGCCCAGACCGTCGAGTACTTCGCCCTCATGTTCGCCGTCTCGCTCGTGTTCAACGTCGGCACAGTGTCGCGCTTCCGCCTGATCGACCTTCTGCGCGCCGACAAGGTCAGCGAGAAGGTCAAGCTGCGCAGCCTGCCGCTCTCGGTCGCGCTCTTCGTCGTCTCGCTCGCGCTCATCGGCTTCGCATACAAGACCCTGCTCGACCACGGCATCTTCTCGGACGGCCCGTGGTTCGGCCTGGCGACGCTGCTCGTGAGCGTGGGCACCGCCCTGTTCTTCTTCTCAATCTCGGGCTTCCTTTTGCGCCTCGTGCAGTCGAGCAAGGGCATCTACCTGCGTGGGCTCAACATGTTCGTGCTGCGCCAGCTGAACTCGCGCGTGAACACCGCCTGGGTCTCCATCACCATGGTCTGCGCGATGCTCTTCGTAGCCGTCTGCGGCGTGTGCACGGGGCTTTCCGTCAGCTGGAACATGAACCAGGCCATCCTGGAGGGGACGGCCTACGACGCCACCATCACATACTACCCGCGCGGCTACAGCGGCTCCGAGGAAAGGGGAGAGGGGGCGCTCGCGGCCCAGGCCTGCGACTACGACATGGTCGGCACGCTCTCCGCCGCCGTCCCCGAGTGGGGCTCGCTCGTGCGCGATGCTGCCCGCGTGAGGCTCTATGAACCTTCCGTAGGCGAGGGCGGCCTGCCCGTCGCATGGGCCCTCGAGCACACCGAGGGCGACTTCGGCTCCATCGCGAACCAGCTCTTCACCGCTAACGGTGAGCGCTGCCTGGACATGGTCCGGCTCTCGGACTACAACGCCCTCCGAGCCCTTCTTGGCAAGAAACCCGTCGAGCTGGCCGCAGACGAGTGTCTGGTGTGGAACGACCTCGCGACCCTCGACGACATTTGGGGCGCCTTCGCCGCCCAGAACCGCGAGCTCACCGTCATGGACCGCGCGCTGCGCCCCCGCGCCGAGCTCGCCCGCGAGCACATCGGAGACTCCATCGGCGGCACCGTCTCGGGCGCGCTCGTGGTGCCCGACGACGTCCTGCCCGATCATGCGGTGGCGTACGCGTGCTACCTCAACGTGATGTTCGCGGGCTCGCGCGAGGCGACGCAGCAGCCCTTCTTGGACGCACTCGAGGCCGCGCTGGCCGCCGAGACCTCGCCGGAGGCGCGCTTCTTCGACGGCACCGGCATGGTCGACACGGTGAACACCGCTCTCGATCTGCGCGACGCAACTGGGTCCACGACCATCACCACCACCTACCTGGCCATCTACATCGGCTTCATCCTGCTCATCACCTGCGCGTCGGTGCTCGCCATCCAGCAGCTCTCGGAGGCCTCCGACAACGCTGCGCGCTACCGCGTGCTCCACGAGCTCGGCGCCGAGCCCGCGATGGTCCGCCGCGCCCTCATGGCCCAGATTGCCGTGTACTTCGTGTTTCCGCTGGTGGTGGCCGTCTGCCACGCCGCCTGCGCACTCAAGTCGGTGAACGACCTGGTCGAGCTCCTCACGGGGTACAGGATCGGCACCGCGCTGGCGGCCACGGTCTGCTTCGTCGTCGTGCTCTACGGCGGCTACTTCCTCGTGACGTACCGCACTTCTCGCTCAATGATCTCCCGGGCCTAGCCGCGCCCCCTCGCGCCTCGGCGCTGCTCGCGGCGCCTCGCAAAAAGGCAACAGGTATCGCGAAAAAGACCCAGTGCCATAGCAAACGAGCAGCTCAAACAACGTATTATTTATGTACGAAGAAAGACAGGCTCACTTGATTGGAGTGCATATGGGACTGCTCGAGAAGATCAAGGCTTCGTTCGGATTCACCGCTGACAACCCCGTCCCCGCCAGGGCCAAGTTCGCCACCCGCGAGGACGTCGTCTACGCGCCGTGCTCCGGCGTGCTCGTCAGCCTGAAGGAGGTCAACGACGAGGTCGTCTCGGCCGGCCTTCTGGGCGAGGGCTACGGCGTCATGCCCGTAGGCGACGGCATCCTCTACGCGCCGTGCGACTGCCGCGTCGGTGCCACCACCGTGACCAACCACGCCATCGGCCTCTCCACCGAAAACGGCGTCGAGCTGCTGATCCACATCGGCGTCGGCACCGTGGACATGGGCGGCAAGGGCTTCGAGCGCTTGGTCGAGTCCAACGAGGAGGTCCGTGCCGGCACCCCGCTCATGCGCTTCGACCGCGCCGCCATCGAGGCCGCCGGCCACGAGGACGTCGTGATCGTGGCCGTCTCGAACGCCGACGACTTCGCGGGCGTCGACCACGTCGGCGAGTCCGGCACGTTGCTCGGCGGCCGCCCCCTCGTCAAGCTCGGCGACCCGCTGCTGGTGGTCCACCGCGACTAGTCCCGCGGGTTGGGTACAATCCATAGAGGCTTTGGCCGGGAGGCGGGCGCCTCCCGGCTTTTCTTTTAGAGAGGGGAAACAGCATGGCACGCGTGTTCATCAGCCCGAGCAAGTACGTCCAGGGCGCAGGCGAGCTCGACCGCCTCGGCGAGTACACCAAGGTCTACGGCAAGAAGGCCCTCGTGATCATCTCCGCCGGCGGAAAGAAGCGCTTCGGCGAGCGCGTCGAGGCGAGCCTGGCCGCCGCGGGCGTCGGGTGCGCCTTCGACGAGTTCAACGGCGAGTGCTCCCAGGCCGAGATCGACCGCTTGGTCGAGGTCCTCAAGGGCGCCGGCTCCGACGTCGTGCTCGGCGTCGGCGGCGGAAAGATCTTCGACACCGCCAAGGCCGTCGCGGCCGCGGTCGACGTCCCCGTGGTCGTCGTGCCTACCATCGCCGCCACCGACGCGCCGTGCTCCGCGCTCTCCGTCATCTACACCGACGAGGGCCAGTTCCAGGAGTACCAGTTCTTCAAGCAGAACCCGAACCTCGTGCTCATGGACACCGAGGTCATCGCCAAGTCCCCGGTCCGCCTCACGGTCTCCGGCATGGGCGACGCTCTGGCCACCTACTTCGAGGCCCGCGCCTGCAAGCGCTCCGACGCCGGCACCTGCGCCGGCGGCAAGGTGACGAGCGCCGCGATGGCCCTCGCGCGCCTTTGCTACGAGACCCTCATGAGCGACGGTGTCAAGGCCAAGCTCGCCCTCGAGGCCGGCGCCTGCACCGAGTCCGTCGAGAAGGTCATCGAGGCAAACACGCTGCTGTCCGGCCTCGGCTTCGAGTCCGCCGGCCTCGCCGGCGCCCACGCCATCCACAACGGCATGACCGCCATGCCCGAGACCCACGCCTTCTACCACGGCGAGAAGGTCGCTTTCGGCACCCTCACCCAGCTCGTGCTCGAGAACGCCGACGAGCTCTATGAGGTGCTCGACTTCTGCGTCGAGGTCGGCCTGCCCGTGACCTTCGCCCAGCTCGGCGTCGCCGACGCGAGCTATGAGCGCGTGCTCGAGGTCGCCCGCCTGGCCTGCGCCGACAACGACACCCTGCACAACATGCCGTTCGAGGTCACGCCCGAGAAGGTCGCCAACGCGATGCTCGCGGCCGACGCCTACGGCAGAGCCGCCCTGGCGGAGTAGCTTCCGGCTCCTCATCGCGGAGTCTCCCATACCTGGATAGCGGCAAGGGCCGCCCGGCGACGACGTCGGGCGGCCCTTCCTCTCCGGCGGCCTTAGTCCCAGGGGCCGCTGCCGCCCTTATGGTAGCGATTCTTTTGATCGGGCGCGTTGCCCGCACCCGCGGCACGAAAAACGGCCCCCGAATCGATTCGGGGGCCATGCGCGTTGCGGGTGTGGCGACGAGGCGCTTATTCCTTCTCGCCCTTGAGGGAGGCGTAGAACGTCGCGTGCGAGAAGACGTCCTTGATGGTCTTGCCGCCGACGAAGGGCAGCGAGAGGAACTCGTCGACGGTGGGGACGAGCTCGGAGCAGTCGATGTAGTGGTTCTTCTCGTTGCGGCGGCTCGTGTCCTGCGCGCGCCAAGACTCGAAGTTGGCGTCGGTAAGGTAATAGATCGAGCTGTCGACCTTCATGTAAACGGAGTGGTTGACGTGCAGGTATTCGGCGAGCTCGTCGTAATTGATGTCGAGTGCCTCGGCTGCCTTCTTGCCCATGGTGGCTCCTTTCGTCGAGCGACCAAACCAAACTTGTAGTTGAATATAACCCGCGAAGCTTGAAGTTAACCGAACGAGTTGGATTTGTTAGGTAAGCGTAGCTTGAGCGCCGTTGGCGGAATTCTCGCTTACGTGGAAAGAAGAACGCGCTGCAGCTCGTCGGGGGTGTCGACGATTCTGGTCGCGCCGGCCGCCACAAGTTCCTCGCGGCTGCGGAAACCCCACGACACGCTCACGCAGGGGCAGTCGCACGCCCTCGCGCACGCCACGTCGACCTCGGAGTCTCCTATATATATGAGGCCGTCGCGGCCCGCGCCGAGTTGCTCGAGCACGGCGAGCACCATGTCGGGGGCGGGCTTTCGGCGGATGCCGCGCGCCTCGCACTCGCCGAGCACGGCGTCGAAGCAGCCGGGCATGCGCGCGTCGATGATCTCCTGGACGGCGAAGTCGGCCTTGTTGGACACCACGGCGACCGCCACGCCGGCCGCCCGCAGCGCCGCCACGCACTCGGGCACGCCCGCATAGGGGAGGGTGTGGTCGAGCGCGTGGGCGCCGTAGTAGCGCTTGAACTCCTCGAAGGCCCGCTCCCAGACGTCGCGCGGTGTGCCGGCGGGCACGCTTTGCTCCATGAGGCGGGCGATGCCGTTGCCCGTGTAGGCGATGACCTGCTCCTGGGAAAGCTCCGGCATCCCGAAGGCCGCCAGCGTGTGGTTGACCGCGAGCGCGAGGTCGCGGGTGGTGTCGAGCAGCGTCCCGTCGAGGTCGAAGACGGCGACCTTCTTTGCCGCGGGGGCGCCTGCGGGGTTCTCGGATGCCATGTGGAGGGGTCCTTTCGTTGACTGTGTGTTACCACCCTACCACCGCGGGCGGCGGGGGCGCCGTCCGTAGTACAATCGCAACCCGTGCGACGCGGCGCCGTTTACGCCGCCTCGCCGTCTGCTGCGCATCCGCCCGTCACGGCACGGGGCGGAAGAGACGAAAGGAAACGAATGGCTTTCTCCATGCACACCCACACCTGCGGCGAGCTCCGCGCCGAGAACATCGGCCAGACCGTCACGCTCACCGGCTGGGTCTGGCACCGCCGCGACCACGGCGGCCTCATCTTCATCGACCTGCGCGACCGCGCCGGCGTGACGCAGGTCTCCTTCGACCCCGAGCACTCCGGCGGCACCGCGTTCCACGCGGCCGAGGACGTCCGCTCCGAGTGGCCGATCAAGGTCACCGGCGTCGTCCGCGAGCGTCCCGAGGGCCAGGACAACGAGAAGCTGGCCACCGGCCACATCGAGGTGCTCGTCTCCGAGCTCGAGGTCCTGAACACCTCCAAGACCCCGGCCTTCCAGATCGAGGACCACGTGGACACCTCCGAGGACGTCCGCCTGCGCTACCGCTACCTCGACATCCGCCGCCCCAAGATGGCCGCGAACCTCAAGCTTCGCAGCGACCTCACCTTCGCCATCCGCGAGGCCTTCCATAACTCCGAGTTCACCGAGGTGGAGACCCCCTGCCTCTTTAAGTCGACCCCCGAGGGCGCGCGCGACTTCCTCGTGCCGTCCCGCATGCAGCCGGGCCACTTCTACGCCCTGCCGCAGTCCCCGCAGCTGCTGAAGCAGCTCCTCATGATCGGCGGCGTCGAGCGCTACTACCAGGTCGCCAAGTGCTTCCGCGACGAGGACCTGCGCGCCGACCGCCAGCCCGAGTTCACCCAGGTCGACGTCGAGATGTCCTTCGTCGACCAGGACGACGTCATGGGCTGCATCGAGACCGTGCTGTCCGAGGCCCTGGCAAAGATGGGCGTCCAGATGCAGCTCCCGCTGCGCCGCATCGAGTACTGGGACGCCATGGACACCTACGGCTCCGACAAGCCGGACACCCGCTACGGCATGGAGCTCCACGACGTCACGCCGATCTTTGCGAACTCCAAGTTCAAGCTGTTCGCCTCCGCGGCAGCAGACGATAAGACCTTCGTCAAGGCCATCAATGCCAAGGGCGCCGGCCTTTGGCCCCGCGCGCAGATTGACAAGCTCGCCGACGTGGCCACCGGCTTCGGCGCCAAGGGCCTGGCCTACATCGCCTTCCGCGAGGACGGCTCCGTCACGAGCCCGATCGTCAAGTTCTTCTCCGACGAGGAGATGGCCGCCCTGCGCGCCGAGATGGGCGTCGAGCCCGGCGACCTCGTGATGTTCGCCGTCGAGAGCCGCCTGCACGCCGACGAGATTTTAGGCGGCATGCGCCGCCACATGGCCGACGCGCTCGAGCTCCCGCGCGAGGGCCACGACTTCCTGTGGGTCGTCAACTTCCCGCTGTTCCACTGGGACGAGGAGACCAAGCGCTACGAGGCCGAGCACCAGCCCTTCACCCTGCCGACCGAGACCGACCCCGAGAAGATCATGGCCGACCCTCTGGCCGTGGGCTCCTACACCTACGACTTCGTCATGGACGGCTTCGAGGCGGGCGGCGGTGGCATGCGTATCCACAACGCCGAGATGCAGATGGCCATCCTCAAGATGCTCGGCTTCACCGAGGAGCGCGCCCGCGAGCAGTTCGGCTTTTTGCTCGACGCCCTCGCGTTCGGTGCGCCCCCGATGGGCGGCTTCGCCCTCGGCCTCGACCGCGTGTGCATGCTGCTCACCGGCTCCGACTCCATCCGCGAGGTCATGGCCTTCCCGAAGACCAGCTCCGGCTCCGACCTCATGAGCGACGCCCCCTCCGAGATCAGCGTGAAGCAGCTCAAGGAAGTCTCGCTGCGCCTGCTCTAATCCGAACGAGGACATAGTCCAAAGCCTTGTCCCGCCGCCTTGCGACGTTATCGCAAGGCGGCGCTTCTTTATACGTTAGAAAGAAGTGCCACCTTGTCTGACCTGCGCTTCATTGCCCGAAGCTTCGGACCGTACCGCAAAGACGTCGCGCTCGCCGCGGCGTGCATCCTCTTTGAGACGTGCCTCGAGCTCGTGATCCCGCTGCTCATGTCGTCTGTGATCGACGACGGTGTCCTCGCGCGCGACGTCGCCGTCGTGTGGTCGCGGGGCGCCGCCATGGTCGGCTGCGCGCTCGCGGCGCTCGTGCTCGGCCGCGGCTACGCGCGCTACTCGGCGCGCGCCGCCATGGGCCTCGGCGCCAACCTGCGCCGCGAGGAGTTCTCCGCCGTCGAGGGCTTCTCGTTCGAGAACCTCGACCGCTTCGAGACCTCGTCGCTGGTCACGCGCATGACGACCGACGTCACCGTTATCCAGAACGCCATCGTCACGGGCTTCCGCCCGATGATGCGCGGCCCCATCATGCTCGTCATGGGGCTTGCCCTGAGCTTTGTCATGTCCGCGCGCCTCGCCGTGGTCTTCTTTGTGGTGCTGCCGTTCCTCGCCGTCGCGCTCGCGCTCATCGTCCGGCGCGTGGCGCCGCTCTACCGCGTGCTGCAGTCCACGATGGACGCGCTGAACGACGAGCTGCAGCAGGACCTCACCGCCATCCGCGCCATCAAGGCCTACGTGCGCGAGGAGCATGTGGCCGAGCGCTTCGGCGAGGTCAACGGCGAGCTTGCGCACACGGCCACGCGCACCTTCGCCGGCGCCGTCGTGAACACGCCTGTCTTCCAGCTCTCCATGTACGTCTCGGCGACCGTGCTCCTTTGGGTCGGCGGAAACATGATCCTCGCGGGCGAGCTGCAGGTCGGCACGCTCACGGGCTTCATGAGCTACGTCCTGCAGATCATGAACTCGCTCATGATGATCTCCAACGTCTTCCTGCTCGTGGCGCGCGCCCTCACGAGCATCGAGCGCGTGCGCGAGGTCTTGGGCGAGAAGCCCGCGATCGCGTCTCCCGCGGAGGACGTCGCCGTGCGCAAGGTCGCCGACGGCTCCGTGGAGTTTAGGCATGTGGACTTCAAGTACCGAGCTGATGCCAAGCGCTGCGTGCTCGAGGGCGTCGACCTGCGCATCGAGCCCGGGAGCTGCGTGGGCATCCTCGGCGGCACGGGATCCGGCAAGACGAGCCTCGTGCAGCTCATCGCCCGGCTCTACGACGCGAGCGCGGGGCAGGTGCTCGTCGGCGGCAGGGACGTGCGCGACTACGACCTTGCCGTCCTTCGCGACGCGGTGGGCATCGTGCTCCAGAAGAACGTTCTGTTCTCGGGCACCGTTCGTGACAACCTGCGCTGGGGCGCGCCCGACGCCGACGACGAGCAGATGCTCGAGGCGTGCCGCGCGGCCTGCGCCGACGAGTTCTTAGACCGCATCGGCGGCCTCGACGGCGACCTCGGCCAGGGCGGCGTCAACGTGAGCGGCGGCCAGAAGCAGCGCCTCTGCATCGCCCGTACGCTGCTCAAGCGCCCGCGGGTGCTCATCTTCGACGACTCCACGAGCGCCGTCGACATGGCGACCGACGCGAAGATCCGAGCGAACCTCGCCGCTCTCGAGGGCGTGACGAAGATCGTCATCGCTCAGCGCGTGGCGTCGGTTAAGGACGCCGACCAGATCGTCATCCTCGACGAGGGCCGCGTGCACGCGGTGGGGACGCACGAGTCGCTCCTCGGCGCCGGCGATCCGATCTACACGGAGCTCTGCGAGTCGCAGGGCATCGGGGAAGGGGCGCAGGCCGCCGTCGCGGGCGCGCTGCCCGAAAGGGGGGTGATCGCTGATGGCCGGTAAAGGAGGGGCGCCCAGGCGCCCACAGGATTTGGGCCGCACGCTGCGCTCGCTGCTCTCGTACATGGGCCACGCCAAGTGGAGCCTGCTTGCCGTGGGCGTGCTCGTGTGCGTGAGCGGCGGCGCGAACCTCGCGGGCACCTACATGATCAAGCCGGTGGTCAACGCCGTCGGTCAGGGCGACTACCAGCGCTTCGTCCACCTCATTGCCGTGACGGCCGCCATCTACGCCGCGGGCGTGGCGAGCGCCGCGGGCTATACCCAGACCATGGTCCATGCCGCGCAGAAGGTCGTGCTCGACATCCGCCGCGACCTCTTCGACCATATCCTGGGCCTGCCGCTCTCGTTTTTCGACTCGACGCGCCACGGCGACGTGATGAGCTACTTCACCAACGACGTCGACACCGTGTCGGAGGCCTTGAACAACAGCTTCGCCGGCACGGTCCAGGCCCTCATCCAGACGGTGGGCACGCTCGTGCTTCTGGTCGTGCTCGACTGGCGCCTCACGCTGATCACCATCGCCTGCGACGTCGTCGTGGTGCTCTATGTCCGCTACTCGGGCGGGCGCAGCCGCAGGTTCTTCTCCGCGCAACAGTCCACCTTGGGCGAGCTCGACGGCTTTATCGAGGAGACGATGGCGGGCCAGAAGGTCGTCAAGGTCTTCAACCACGAGGGTGCGGCCTTGTCCGACTTCGACGCTCTGAACGAGTCGCTGCGCGCGTCTGGCACGACGGCGCAGGCCTACGCGAGCACGATGGTCCCCATGACGGTCGCCATCAGCTACGTCAACTTCGGCGTGGTCACCGTCGTGGGCGCGCTTCTTGCCATCGCCGGGTCGGCGGACGTGGGCAGTCTCGCCTCCTACCTGGTCTTTGTTCGCCAGGCGTGCATGCCGCTGAACCAGCTCACCCAGCAGGGGAACTTCCTTTTGACCGCGCTGGCCGGCGCCGAGAGGATCTTTGCCGCGATGGGGCTCGCACCCGAGGTCGACGCCGGCGCGGTCGAGCTCGTGCGCTCCGACGCCCACGCCGCCCGCACGGCGTCGGGCGCCGACGGCTGGGCGTGGCGCATCGACGGGGAGGACGTGCCGCTCGCCGGCGACGTGCGCCTCTACAACGTCGACTTCGGCTACGTGCCGGGTCAGACCGTGCTCGAGGACCTGAGCCTGTTTGCCAAGCCGGGCCAGAAGATCGCCTTCGTCGGCTCCACGGGCGCCGGAAAGACGACCATCACGAACCTGATCAACCGCTTCTACGAGGTGCGCGACGGCGTGATCACCTACGACGGCATCGACGTGCGCGACATCCGCAAGGAGTCCTTGCGCCGAAGCCTCGGCATCGTTCTGCAGGACACGCACCTCTTTGCCGGGACGATCGCGGACAACATCCGCTTCGGCAAGCTCGGCGCCACCGACGAAGAGGTCCGCGCCGCCGCGCGCGTGGCCAGCGCCGACGGCTTCATCGAGCGCCTGCCGCGCGGCTACGACACGCCGGTCGTGGCCGACGGCGCCAACCTCAGCCAGGGCCAGCGCCAGCTCATCGCCATCGCCCGCGCCGCCGTGGCTGACTCGCCGGTTCTCATCCTGGATGAGGCCACGAGCTCGATCGACACGCGCACCGAGGCGCTCATCCAGCGCGGCATGGACGCGCTCATGCGCGGCCGCACCGTGTTCGTGATCGCGCACCGGCTCTCGACCGTGCGCAACGCCGACGCGATCATGGTGCTCGAGCACGGCCGCATCGTCGAGCGCGGGACGCACGAGGAGCTGCTCGCGCTGCGCGGCGAGTATTGGCAGCTCTACACGGGCGCGAAGGAGCTCGACTAGCCTCCCGTCGCGCGGAAAGAATCTCCGGCGCGGCGGGAGGTGCGGCGGCTTCGTAGACTTTGGCGGGGCCTCGGGGGCAGGTGCTAGAATCGAACAAGGTTTTCGACTTCTGGCAAGGAGCGTGCCCCTTGAAGGTTCTTATCGTCCCCAACTACTCGCGCCCCGACGCCGTCGAGGGCGCCCGGAAGCTCGATGCCTGGCTTGACGAGCAGGGCATCGAGGTCACGTGGGCGCACGACAGGAAGCTCTTCCCCAACCGCGTGACCGACGCTTCCGGCTGTGGGCTCGTCGTCTCGCTCGGCGGCGACGGCACCCTGCTGCGCGCCGCGCGGACCGTCGGCTACTCCGAGATCCCCATCCTCGGCATCTCCTTCGGCCACCTCGGGTTTCTTACCAGCGCGGGGCCGGCCGACCTCGTGTCGACGGTCGCCGCCGCGCTCGCCGGCGAGCTGCACATGAGCCACCGCGCCACCCTCGACGTCGAGAGCGAGTTCGTCCGCCCCGACGGCTCGACCTACACCGTCCACAGCTTCGCGCTGAACGACTTCGCCGTCTCGCGCGGCGGCGGCGGCGACATGGTCGAGTTCGACGTCTCGGTCTCGGGAAACAAAATCGACCGGCTGCGCGGCGACGGCTTCGTGGTCTCCACCGCCACCGGCTCCACGGGCTACGCGCTTGCGGCGGGCGGACCCATCGTCACGCCCGAGTTCTCCGGCATGGTGTGCGTGCCCATCGCGCCGCACAAGATCCTCGCGCGCGCCTTCCTCACCGCGCCCTCCGACGTCGTCGAGATCGACATGAGTCCCGAGCGCCCCGTCGAGCGGCGGTTCTTCGCCGACGGCCAGGCCATCGGGGCAGGCGAGGCCGGCTGGGCCACCCACGCGAGCATCCGCCGCGGCCCGGGCGACGTCATCCTGCTGGACCACAGCGCGCAGAGCTTCTACGACTCCGTCTCGCGCGTGTTCTACGGCACGGGCAGGTAGGCGATGATCGACGAGCTTCATGTGCGCGACGTCGCGCTGATCCGCGACGCGTCGCTGGCCCCCTCGGCGGGGCTCACCGTCCTCACGGGCGAGACGGGCGCCGGCAAGTCGGCCCTTCTTTCCGCCATCAAGCTTTTGGTGGGGGAGCGCGCCGACGCGAGCGCCGTGCGCGAGGGCGCCGAAGGCCTCGAGGTCGAGGGACGCTTCTATGTGCGCGGAGGCGACCCGGACGGCTGCGTGGTCAGCCGCCGCGTGGGCGCGGACGGCCGCGGACGGGTGCGCATCGACGGCCGCATGGGCAGCGTGCGCGAGCTCGCCGAGGGCGTTGGCGCCACCGTCGACCTCTGCGGCCAGCACGAGCACCAGCGTCTTTTGCGGGTGCAGTCCCACGTCGAGATGCTCGACGCATGGGCGGGCGAGGAGTGCGCCGAGGCGCTCGCGCGCTATCGCGAGGCTCTCGCCGCGGCCTCAGGCGCCGCCCGCGAGCTCGAGCGCGTCCGCGAGCTGTCGCGCACCGGCGCGGCCGCCCTGGAGGAGGCCGAGTTCGTGTGCCGCCGCATCGACGAGGTCGACCCCGCGCAGGGCGAGCTCGCCGACCTCGAGGCCAAGCTTCCGCGCGCCGAGCACGGCGACGCGCTCATGCGCTCGGCCCTCGGCGCCCGCGAGGCGCTGGCGGGGGAGGGCGGGGCGCTCGACGCCATCCGCGACGCCGCCTCCGAGGTGGATGACGCCCTGCGCTACGACGATGCGCTCTCAAAGCACGCCGACGTGCTCAGAAGCGCCCTTCTGGACCTCGAGGACGTGGCCTCCGAGCTGCGCGACTACGCCGACGACCTCGACTTCGACCCTGCCGAGCTCGAGCGCATGCGCGGGCGCTGGTCCGAGCTGCAGGGGCTTCTTCGCAGCTATGGGCCCACGATGGCCGACGTCTTCGCCCGCCGCGACGAGGCGCGCGGCGTCGTGGAGGCGGCCTCCGACGGCGGCGCGGCCATCGAGCGCGCGCAAAAGGCGGCGGACGCCGCCGAGGCTCGGCTGGCGGATGCCGCCCGCGCCCTCGACGACGTGCGTCGCGAGGCCGCGCCGCGCTTCTCGGCTGCCGTGAGCGAGCAGATGGAGCGGCTCGAGATGGGCACAGCCGAGCTCGAGGTCGCCTTCGAGCGGCTTCCGCGCGCCGAGTGGTCGCGCAGCGGGGCGTCGCGGGCCGAGTTCCTGTACCGGCCGGGTGCCGGGCTTTCCGCACGCCCGCTGCGCAGGATCGCCTCGGGCGGCGAGGTCAGCCGCGTGATGCTCGCGCTCAAGGTGGTCCTGGGCGAGTCCGACTCCGCCGAGACGCTCGTCTTCGACGAGGTCGACGCCGGCGTGGGCGGCGCCACCGCGGTCGCTCTCGCGGGCGTCCTCGCCGACCTCGCGCGCACCCATCAGGTCATCGTCGTCACGCACCTCGCGCAGGTTGCCGTCGTGGCGGACGAGCACTACCTCGTGAGCAAGTCGGCGGGCGATGTGCCCGAGACCACGCTCACCCCGATCTTCGGCGAGGACCGCGTCCGCGAGGTCGCCCGTATGCTCTCCGGCGACACCGGTGAGGCGTCGCTGGCACACGCCCGCGAGCTGCTTTCGTAAGTCCTCGGGCAATCCCGAGGAAGCTTGTAGCACTGAGTCGACGGCGAGGGGGACGTACCCGCTCGCCGGGCAAGGAGGAACCATGGCGGACAACAAGCGATCGAATCCCAGACGTGACGCGAGGGCCAAGGAGGCGGCGCGCCACATAGCCGACGTCGAGAATCGGCTCGCAAGTGAGGTGGCCGCCTCGGTCGCGGGGCTGCGCGCCTATGACTCGACGCCCTCCGCCGCGGCCGCCGCAGACGACGGCGCCCCGCGCGTCCCGTCCGTCACCGTCGTCGACGAGGACTCCGTGACCGCCGTGCTCTCGCGCGGCCGCGGCCTCGCCTCCGCCTGCGACCTCACCGTCCTCGACTTCGCGAGCTTCACGAGCGTTGCCGGCGGCTACGACCGCGGCGCCTGGGCGCAGGAGGAGGCCATGTGCGCCGAGTCCACGCTCTACAACGCGCTCGTCACCCAGAAGGCCTGGTACGCCGAGAACCGCCGCCGCAACATCAACTGCGAGCTCTACCGCAACCGCGCCCTCGTCGTGCCCCGTGTGCGCTTCGACCGCGAGAAGTACCACAGCTACGCCGACGTGATCGTGGCCGCCGCTCCCAACGCTCGCCGCGCCCGCGAGGAGTACCGCGTCTCGGACGAGGACCTGCTTTGCGCCATGCGCTCGCGCATCCGCATGGTGCTCGCCGTCGCCGACGACCTCGGGCACCCGAAGCTCGTGCTCGGCGCCTTCGGGTGCGGCGTCTTCGGCTGGGATGCCTCGCAGGTGGCCGAGATGTTCCGCGATGAGCTCGCGACGGGCGGCCATGTGGCGAGCGAGGTCGTCTTTGCGGTGCCGCGCGGCCGCTTCGACGAGAACCTTGAGCGCTTCGAGCACGCATTCGCCAAGTTCCCCGAGGCCAACACCGACGCTTTCGTCACGCGCGCCGAGCGCCAGGCGGTCGCCGCCAGCGCCGCCGCCGCGGATGGGGATGACGAGGAGGGCGAGGACGACTGGCGTAAATACCTCTAAGGGGTATATAGTCGGTTGAGGCTAACTCTATACGTGGAAAGAAGGACCATGGGCCTAACCGACATCGTTATCATCGCCGCCGTCCTCATTGTGTTCGTCGTGGCGGCGATCCGCATGGTGGGAACCGCCACCGGTAAGCGCGACTGCTGCAGCGGCGCCGCCAAGCAGGGCGGTGCTTCATGCGGCAATAAGTTCGCGCCCGCGCGCGTCGAGGACACCGACCCCGCGCACTACCCGTACGCAGCCGAGCTCGGCATCGGCGGCATGAGCTGCGCGCACTGCGTCGCCGCCGTCGAGGCCGCGCTCGACGCCGGCGACGGCTGCTGGTCCGAGGTGACCCTCACAGGCGGGCATGCCCTTCTTCGCGCCAAGGCCCCCATCGACGAGGCCGCCGTCCGCGCCCGCGTGAAACAGGCCGGCTACCGTCTCGTTTCCTTCGACCTGCGAAATCAGCCTGTCTGATTTGGCGGTCTTTTTTGCCTGTCTGACCCGCCCGGGCGGTCGCCCCATCGCGCTCAGAATACCCAGGTTCCAGCCTCGGCGCCGACCGCTGCGCTAAGAATCCCCAGGTCCCAGCCGTCTGACGGAGCTGAAACCCGGGGATTCTGAGCAAAGAAAGGCTGGAACTTGCGATTTCTGAGCGCGTAGAGGCTGGAACCCGCGTTATTCGAGCGCGCCGCGGCGAGCCTGGGCTGGAACCCGCGGTTCCTTAGCGCGTCGGCCCGCGGCCGCACCGCCTACGATCGGTTCGCCTCGTCGACGATGTAGGGGAGGGCGACGGCGAGGTCGCGCATCTGCCCGGACCAGACGGCTCTCGTGGGGCGGGCGTGCCCGACGTAGATCGTGCGCAGCCCGCACTCGGGGTGGGCGAAGTCGCGCTTGGCGTCGTTGCCCACCATGAGGCACTCGGAGGGCGTGAGCCCGAGCTTGCCGCAGAACTCCTCGTAGTAGCTCGCCCACGGCTTGGCGCGCGTTGAGTTCTCAGCGCAAGAGACCAGCGCGAAGTCGTCGGCGCTAAAGCCCGCCCACGCCATGCGAGCGAGGTCGCACTGCATCGAGACGACCGGGTTCGTGGCGAGCGCGCAGGTGAGGCCCATGCCCCACACGGCGTCGACCGCCTCGCGGGCGCCCTCCTTGGGCTGGGCGCGCACGAAGCCCGACCCCATGCGCGGCACGACGGTCTGCTCATAGCAGCGGATCATGTCGTCGATCACGGGGTCGTCCAGCGGGATCCCGCACTGCCTGAGCATGATGGAGTTGATGAGCTGGGCGTTTGTCATGCGGTCGCGGCGCTTCTCGCCCTCGACGGCGAGCCAGGCCCGCGCATAGGCGCTCATGATGTTCACTCTCAGCTTGCCGCTCGCGCGGGCAAGAAGCCCCGACGCGCCGTTGACGTAGGCCGCGAGGAACGCCGTGAGGTTGAGCGATAGCAGTGTGTCGTCCAGATCGAACAGAACGGCCTTTATCATATGAAGGCGCCTTCCTATGCCGAGTGCCCTGCCGAGGCCGCCGCGCGATGCGTTTTCGTGGCGGACCTGCGTAGAAACTCAATTTACCCCAAACATTTGCTTGAAATGCGGCCGCCACTAAAGGTACTCTATAGCGCGTGTGGGCATGGGGCCCGCACAAACGTATCTGTCGGCCCCCGAGAGCATGCAAGTTTCCACGTAGACGCCGCGATTGATTTGGCACTGCAGGCAGCGACCATGACGACCGGGGCCCCGTTGTTCGAAAGGGGTCCACCTTTGAGTGAGATTCAGAACTCGTCCATCTTCGCCATGGATGACATTTCCGACGAGGAGATGAACAGCCTCATTGACGGCACCGTCACCGATTTCAATGAGGGCGACCTTGTGACCGGCACCGTTGTCAAGGTCGAGCGCGACGAGGTCCTGCTTGACATCAGCTATAAGTCCGAGGGCGTCATTCCGTCCCGCGAGCTTTCCATCCGCAAGGACGTCAACCCGGCCGACGTCGTCGCCATGGGCGACGAGATCGAGGCTCTGGTTCTCCAGAAGGAGGACAAGGAGGGCCGTCTCGTCCTTTCCAAGAAGCGCGCCGAGTACGAGCGTGCCTGGAACGCCGTCGAGGCCAAGTTCCAGTCCGGCGAGACCGTCGAGGGCGAGGTCATCGAGGTCGTCAAGGGCGGCCTTATCCTCGACATCGGCCTGCGCGGCTTCCTGCCCGCCTCCCTCGTCGACCTCCGTCGTGTCAAGGACCTCACCGCTTACATGGGCACCCGCATCGAGGCCCGCGTCATCGAGATGGACCGCAACCGCAACAACGTCGTCCTCTCCCGCCGCGTCGTCCTCGAGGAGGCCCGCAAGGCCGAGCGCTCGGAGATCCTCTCCAAGCTCAAGCCTGGCATGCGCCTTCGTGGCACCGTGTCCTCGATCGTCGACTTCGGCGCGTTCGTCGACCTCGGCGGCATCGACGGCCTCATCCACATCTCCGAGCTCTCCTGGAACCACGTCAACCACCCCTCCGAGGTCGTCAAGGTCGGCCAGGAGGTCGAGGTTCAGGTTCTCGACGTGGACCTCAACCGCGAGCGCATCTCCCTTGGCCTGAAGCAGACCACCGAGGATCCTTGGAGGACCCTGGTCAAGAAGTACCCCGTCGGCGCCATCGTCGAGGGTACCGTCACCAAGCTCGTCACCTTCGGCGTCTTCGTCGACCTCGGTGACGGCGTCGAGGGCCTCGTGCACATCTCCGAGATGGCCAAGCAGCACGTGGACCAGCCGTCCCAGGTCTGCTCCGTGGGCGACAAGGTCCAGGTCAAGGTCATGGAGATCGACCTCGACCGTCGTCGCATCTCCCTGTCCATGAAGGCCGCCGCCGAGACCCTCGGCACCGAGGTTGAGGTCAAGCCTCTCCCCGAGTCCGAGAAGCCGGCTGAGGCTGAGGAGGCCGTCGAGGTCGAGGCCGAGGAGACCGTCGAGGAGTAGCTCCTCCGGATTCCCGCATTGTGCAGCATAAAGACCGTCCGCTTAGCGCGGGCGGTCTTTTTATGTGCCAAAAGATAGCTAAAACAAAATTCATTGATATTGCTTACGACAAGGAATTAATCTTCATATCCATATAGAAATTTATGTTTCTTCGAACGGTAGCTTAATGTCGGTAAACATACACTCTATACCGTTTACAGGCAGGTGAACGACTATATTCTTTACCAGTTATTACAAGAAAGTTTGATTGATATCCTCTGCCTAATATTGAATCCTAAGAAGCGTGCTCCTGTGGATGCGCGACACGAGTTTTCTTGCGCACGACAAACAAGAAAGACATGACCATGACTAGTTCCATCTCGCGTCGCAACTTCCTCAAGGGCAGCGTCGCCACTGCCGTCGCCTCGCTCTCGGCCTGCGGCGGCTCTGATGGCGGAGACTCCGCCGACGGCTCAAAGAAGAAGATCGTCCGCTGGGGCCAAGGCAACCCGAAGCTCGGCCTGGACATGCAGTAGTCTACGAACTCCGGCTCGTCCAACGTCTCCGACCCCGTCTTCGAGTCCCTTCTGCGCTGGACCGAGGAGACAGGGGAGAGAAGGACCGGGAAAGAAACCCGCTGGCGGCGGCGTACCGAATTACGCGAATCATCCGATTAAGCGTAAATCGGGTTATCGCCTAAAGCGATAAGCAGTCATCGCTATGTGGCCACTACATATTGTGGAATCGAACGCATAACATCGGTTAAGACACAAGCGATGCCGTTTACGGGTCGGCGAACGGCATGGTTTGTTGCGAATTGGCGGCACGGCTGTTAATCGATGTAACAAATACAGCCGGTTAGTTAGCCAAACTTAATAATCATCTGGTCCTAAAAATTGGTTAGCTGAGGCTGACGCGTAAGCCGATGGGTGACCGCAAAACGAAAGGCTCCAACATGACGAACGTCATCTCTCGTCGCAACTTCCTCAAGGGCAGCGTTGCCACGGCCGCTGTCGCCTCCCTCGCCGCATGCGGCTCCTCCTCCGACGACGCCTCCTCCGACGGCGGCGCAAAGAAGAAGGTCCTGCGCTGGGGCCAGCCCAACGCCAAGCTCGGCCTGGACATGCAGAAGTCCACGAACTCCGGCTCCTCTTCGATCTCCGAGTCCATCTTTGAGGCCCCGCTTCGCTGGACCGAGGACAACGAGCTTGTACCGTGCCTGCTCACCGAGGTCCCGACCTTCGAGGCGGATGGCGTCACGCTGCACTGCACCCTCAAGGACAACATCAAGTGCCACGACGGCTCCACGCTGACCGCCAACGACGTCAAGTACACCTTCGAGCGCATGTTCACCCCGTCCACCGGCGCCAAGTCGACCTACATGTACGACCGCATCAAGGGCGCGGCCGAGATGCTCGCCGGCACCGCCACCGAGCTCGAGGGCTTGACCGTCGAGGACGACACCCACTTCACCTTCGTCCTCACCGATCCCATGGCCTCCTTCGTGAACAACCTGGGCATCTCCTACGCCCAGATCTTCCCGAAGGCCGCCTGCGAGGCCGCCGGCGACAAGTGGGGCTGGGGCACCGACTGCGTCGGCACCGGCAAGTACAAGGTCAGCTCCAACGACGACACCACCGAGATCGTCCTCGAGAAGTTCGCCGACTACCACGACGGCGAGCCCGCACTCGACGAGATTGACGTCATCTACTACGACGACAACAACACCAAGCTGATGGCCTTCAAGAACGGTGACATCGACTGGTGCGACCTGTCCCCCGACCTTCTTGCCCAGTACAAGTCCGACCCCGACGTCAAGGATCTCATCACCATGTACGAGACCCTCGGCGTGCACTTCGTGAACCTGAACCTCGACTCCGAAAACCTTAAGGACCCGAAGGTCCGCGAGGCGCTTTCCCTGGCCATCGACCGCCAGGCGCTCATTGACAATACCCTCTCCGGCGCGGGCATCCCCGCGGGCTGCTGGCTCGCCCCGCAGACCCCGGGCCACGACGACTCCGCGGTGCTCGAGTACGACCCCGAGAAGGCCAAGCAGCTGCTCCAGGAGGCCGGCGTCTCCAACCTCACCCTCGACTGCAAGGTCCGCAAGGGCCAGTACGAGAAGTACATGACGGTCGTGCAGTCCTACTGGAAGGAGATCGGCGTCACGATGAACCTCTCCGTCGAGGACAGCGGCGTCTGGTCCTCCGACTGGGCCGACGGCAACCTCGAGGTCACCGCGCTCGGCTGGTACCCGCTCTACGCCGACGCCGACAACCACATGTACACCTACTTCTACAGCGGAAACGCCGCAAAGAAGTCCTCGTTCTACAACAACCCCGAGGTCGACGACCTTCTTTCCCGCGCCCGCGTGTCCCAGGACCCCGATGAGCGCGCCGAGCTCTACAAGCAGGCCGACAACATCATCGTCCACGAGGATTGGGCAACCATCCCGCTGTTCTGGCCCGAGGGCACCTTCGTGGCGAAGTCCTACGTCAAGAACGCCAAGGTCGGCAACCTGATCTACCACTTCTTCGACCTCGACGTCGACACCTCGGACCCGAACTACGCAATTGGCTAAGTTTTTGATTAGCTTTTCATCGTAATATAAGGGACGTCCCGACCGTCATAGTGCGGCCGGGACGCTCCCAGTTTATGTAAGGCGGCGCGCAGGGCCCCATCCGGCCCCTGTGCCGTCGCGAGGAGAAAGGACCAGGGATGAGAGATTATCTCATCAAGAGGATCTTGCTGGCGCTGGGCGTCATCTTCGCCATCAGCGCCATCACGTTCTTCGTGCTCAACATCGTGCCGGGCGACCCTGTGCGCGTCATGGTGGGCGACATGGCCGACGAGGCCACAATCCAGCGCGTCCGCGAGCAGATGGGCCTGAACAAGCCCGTCCTCGAGCAGTACGCCAACTGGCTCACCAACATGCTGCACGGCGACTTCGGCACGTCCTACACCCAGCGCAAGGCGGTTGTCACGCTCATGGGCCAGGCCTTCGGCACCACGGTCAAGGTCGCGGCCTTCGCCTACGTCTTCGCTCTGGCCCTGGGCCTTGTCGTGGGCGTCGTCGCGGCCGTCAACCACGGGCGCGCGGCCGACCGTATCCTCATGGCGCTGTCCATCTTCGGCATCAGCGCGCCGTCGTTCTGGATGGCCGTCATCCTGCAGATCGTCTTTGCACTCACGCTCAAGTGGTTCCCGCTGTCGGGCATCAAGACCTGGCAGGCGTTCGTCTTGCCGACGGTCGCGCTCGGCGTGCGCTATGCCGCCTCGATCGCCCGAGTGACCCGCACCTCTATGCTCGAGGTCCTCTCGCAGGACTTCATGCGCACGGCCGAGGCCAAGGGCATCAGCAAGTGGGTCATCATCTTGAAGCACGGCCTGCGCAACGCCCTCATCCCCATCATCACCATCGCGGGCACCCAGCTCGGCGACATCTTCACCGGCTCCATCCTGATCGAGTCGATCTTCGCCATGCCGGGCATGGGCAAGCTCCTGCTCGACGCCATCAACGCCCGCGACCTGCCGCTCATCCAGGGCGGCGTCATGTACATCGCGCTCATCTGCGTCGTCGTCTACCTCGTGGTCGACATCCTCTACGGCGTCGCCGACCCGCGCATCCGACTCGGAGAGGAGGCGGCTGAGTAATGGCACTTCTTTCCAGCGACAAGAACGATTCCAAGGTCAAGGAGACCGAGCGCGTCGCCGCCGAGGCCGCCCAGACCATCGACGCCGGCAAGCCCGGCGCAAAGAAGCGCGCCCAGAGCTACTGGGCCGTTTCGTGGAACATCTTCAAGAAGAACAGGCTCGGCATGCTCTGCCTGGTGGTCGTGGGCATCCTGTGCCTCGTCGCCATCCTCGCGCCGCTCCTGGCGCCCTACGACCCCGATGCCCAGGAGATCACGAACATGCTCAAGGCCCCCGGCGGCGCCCACCTCTTCGGCACCGACGAGTACGGCCGCGACGTCTTGTCCCGCGTCATCTACGGCTGCCGCATCAGCCTGTCGGTCGGCGTCGTCTCACAGGCCATCGCGCTTGTGATCGGCTTCGCCGCCGGCGTCTGCGCCGGCTACTTCGGCGGCAAGGTCGACGCCGTGATCTCCTTCGTGATCCAGGTCTTCTCAAGCTTCCCGTTCCTGCTCTTTGCCATCGTCGTGATGTTCGCCATGGGCCCCGGCCTCGTGAATCTCTACGTGGCGCTCGGCCTTCTGGGCTGGACCTCGACCGCCCGCCTCATCCGCGGCGACGTCATGCGCCTCAAGGGCTCCGAGTACATCCAGAGCTGCATCCTGTCCGGCGGAAAGCCCCTGCGCATCATCATGAAGCACTTGCTGCCCAACTGCGTCTCGACCCTCATCGTCGTCTCCACCCTGGGCATCCCGAGCGCCATCCTGTCCGAGGCGTCGCTCTCGTTCCTCGGCCTCGGCGTCCAGCCGCCGATGAGCTCCTGGGGCCAGATGATCTCCGCCTCCCAGCCCTATATCCAGACGAGCACGTACTACTCCGTGATCCCGGGCATCGCCATCATCATCACGGTCATGGCCTTCAACCTGCTCGGCGACGCGCTGCGCGACGCCCTCGACCCCAAGATGCGCTCCTAAGGAGGGAGAACCATGACCGAAGAAACCAACGTCTCCCTCAACGCCGGGCTGCGCGACGAGCTCGCCGGCGAGCTCGAGCAGAAGCTCGCCGAGTCAATGAAGGCCGAGGTCCTTCTTGACGTCGACGACTTGTGCGTGACTCTCTTTACCGAGGACGGCGCGCTGCCCGCCATCCGCAACCTGAGCTTCGTCATGCGCAAGGGCGAGACCCTCGCCGTCGTGGGCGAGTCGGGCTGCGGCAAGTCGATGACGGCCCTCTCCATCATGGGCCTGCTCCCGACCCCCCCCGCGAAGATCGTGGGCGGCTCCATCAACCTCGAGGGCACCGATCTGGCCAAGCTCTCGCGCGACGACATGCGCGCCTACCGCGGCTCGAAGATCGGCATGATATTCCAGGAGCCCATGACCTCGCTCAACCCCGTCATGAAGGCGGGCCTGCAGATCCGCGAGGGCATCCTCGTCCACAACCCCAAGATGGGCAAGAAAGAAGCCGACGAGCGCGCCCTGCGGATGATCAAGCTCGTGGGCATCCCCGCTCCCGAGAAGGTCTTCAACAGCTACCCGCACGAGCTGTCCGGCGGCATGCGCCAGCGCGTGATGATCGCCATGGCCCTCGCGTGCCAGCCCGCGCTCTTGATCTGCGACGAGCCCACCACGGCCCTCGACGTGACCATCCAGGCGCAGATCCTGCAGCTCATCGACCGTATGCGCCGGGAGCTCGGCACCGCCGTCATGCTGATCACGCACGACATGGGCGTCGTCTCCGAGATGGCCGACTGGGTCGCCGTCATGTACGCCGGCCACCTCGTGGAGTACACCACCGCCGGCGAGCTCTTCACCAACCCCAAGCACCCGTACTCCATCGGACTCATCAACTCCATCCCGTCGATGGACGACGCGGTCGAGAAGCTCTACGCCATCCCGGGCAACGTGCCTATGCTCGACGAGCTGCCGACCGGCTGCCCGTTCCACCCGCGTTGCCCGTACGCCAAGGACGTCTGTCGCAGGGAGTGCCCGCACGTGGCCCCGCTCGACGGCGACGAGAACCACACCGTGGCCTGCTGGAAGTTCGACGCCCAGAAGTGGGGGGAGTAGACCATGTCCAAGGACGCACAGAACAACGACGTGGTGCTCAAGGTCGAGCACCTCACCAAGCACTATCCCATCAAGAAGGGCCTCTTTGGCAAGTCCGGCGCCTGCGTGCACGCGCTCGAGGACGCCTCCTTTGAGGTGCACCGCGGCGAGACCTTCGCCATCGTCGGCGAGTCCGGCTGCGGCAAGTCGACCACGGGCAAGTGCATCCTGCGCCTGACCGAGCCCACCTCCGGCGAGGTCTGGCTCGACGGCGAGGACTTCACCAAGCTCAAGGGCGACGACCTCACCCGCGCCCGCCAGCAGATGAAGCTCATCTTCCAGGACCCCTACTCCTCGCTCAACCCCCGCATGACCGTGGCCGACATCATCGCCGAGCCCATCGACATCGCGGGCACCTACAAGACGCGCGAGGAGCGCGACGCCCGCGTCGAGGAGATCATGCAGGCCGTCGGCCTCGACCTCGCGTTCAAGTACCGCTACCCGCATGAGTTCTCCGGCGGCCAGCGCCAGCGCATCGGCATCGCCCGCGCCATCGTGCTCGAGCCGCAGATCGTCGTGTGCGACGAGCCTGTGAGCGCGCTGGACGTCTCGGTCCAGGCCAAGGTCATCAACCTGCTTGAGGAGCTGCAGGAGAAGCTGGGCCTCTCCTACATCTTCATCAGCCACGACCTCAGCGTGGTCAAGCACATCTCCGACACCGTCATGGTCATGTATCTCGGCCATACGATGGAGCTCGCGAGCAAGGACGAGCTGTTCGCCGAGCCGCTGCACCCCTACACCAAGGCCCTTCTCGACGTCATCCCGCGCATCCGCCACGAGCGCATCCAGGACAAGAAGATCCTTGAGGGCGATGTCCCCTCGCCGACAAACCCGCCCGCCGGCTGCGTATTCCACACCCGCTGCGCGCACTGCATGAAGGTGTGCTGCGAGCGCGAGCCCGAGATGCGCGAGGTCAAGCCGGGCCACAAGTGCGCCTGCCACTTGTTCGACGAGGGGCTCACCGACGAGGAGAAGGCGCCCGTCGCGATCTAGCGCTAACCTGGGGGCTCCGGTCCTCCTGCCCAAGCTCGACAGTCCTGCTCGCGCGGAGGAGACGTTTAGTCTCCTCCGGCTCGTGCGGAACTCACTTGGGCAGGAGGACCGGAGCCTGGAGTGTCCTCGACGCGCGGCGGGCGCCTTCGCCGGCGGCCACTGCGTGCTAGTTACGGAAAAATAGGAAAGAAGATATTTGTATGTCTGATGTTCTTGATAGGTTTCTGAGGTATTGCGCGGTGCCGTCCCAGTCCAATCCCTTGACGGCAGACAAGGTTCCCTCGACGCCTGAGCAGTTCGACATCGCCAACGTGATCGCCGACGACCTGCGCGAGCTCGGCGCCGAGGACGTCGAGGTCGACGAGCACGCCTACGTGACGGCCCACTGGCCCGCGTCGGCAGGCTCCGAGGACAAGCCCTGCCTGGGCTTCTGCTGCCACATCGACACCGCCTGGCAGAGCGTCGGTAGCCCCGTGCACCCCGAGGTCAAGCACTACGAGGGCGGCAAGCTCGTCATCGGACGGGACCGTAACGGACGCGAGGTCGCGGTCTCGCCCGAGACCAACCCGCGCCTTGCGCAGATGGTCGGCTACGACATCGTGACCACTGACGGCACCTCGCTGCTCGGCGGCGACGACAAGACCGGCGACGCCGCGGTCGTGAGCCTGCTCGCGCGCCTGAAGGCCGACCCGACGCTTGCGCACCCGCGCCTCGCCGTCTCGTTCGTTCCCGACGAGGAGATCGGCCACGGCGCCGCCCTTCTTGACCTCAAGAAGTTCGGGGCCGACTTCGGCTACACCATCGACGGCGGCCCGCTCGGCGAGTTCTGCTACGAGACCTTCAACGCTGCCGAGGCCAAGGTGCGCGCCCGCGGCCTTTCTTGCCACACGGGCACGGCCAAGGGCATGATGATCAACGCCTCCGAGGCCATCATGCGCTTCCACCAGCTCCTTCCCGCCGCCGAGCGCCCTGAGTACACCGAGGGCTACGACGGCTTCTTCTACCTCGAGCGCATGAGCGGCGACTGCGAGGCGGCGTCTGCCGATTACCTCATCCGCGACCACGACCAGGCCCAGGTCGAGCGCCGCAAGGACCTCATGCGCCGCGCGGTCGAGATGGTCAACGAGCAGATCGGCGACGACGTGCTCACCATTCAGATCGAGGACCAGTATCACAACCTCGCCGACGTCGTCACGCTGCCCGAGAACGCGCACCTGGTCGAGAACGCCCGCAAGGCCTACGATTCGATCGGCTGTCAGATGGAGTGCGTCCCCATGCGCGGGGGCACCGACGGCTCGCAGCTCTCGTTCCGCGGGTTCCCGTGCGCGAACCTCTCGGGCTGTTACTACAACGCCCACGGCGTCCGCGAGTTCGTGCCCGTGCCGGAGCTCGAGGCGCTTGTCGACATCCTCGAGCACCTCGTCGCCCTTTACGCGTAATAGTGGAAGACAGTCCGTTCATCATTCGAGTCACCAGAGTCGTTAAGGAGAAAACCAATGGACCTCATGCTCGATTCGATCGATCCTTCTGAGCTCAAGCGCCTGCTTCGCGAGTGCGTCGAGGTGGACAGCCCCGTGAGCTACTACCCCGAGATCCACGCCTGGCTCGGCGACACCCTCTCCGAGATGGGCTACGAGATGTACACCGATTCCCGCCGCTGCGCCTACGTGCGCGTTCCCGGCGCCGACTCGAGCAAAACCGTCCTTCTTGGCGCGCACCTCGACACCATCGGCCTCATCGTCCGCGGCTTCAACGCCGACGGCACCCTGCGCGTGCGCCAGCTCGGCGGCATCAACTACCACAGCATCGAGGGCGAGACCTGCTCTATCCTGTGCCGCGACGGCTCCGCGATCGCCGGCCAGGTCATCTGCGAGAAGCACTCCGTCCACGTCTTCGAGGACGCCCGCACCGAGACCCGCGACGAGAACCACATGTTCGTCTCGGTCATCGGCGACGTGAAGACCCCCGACGACGCCCGCGCGCTCGGCATCACCGAGGGCGCCATCATCGGCATCGACCCGCACTACGAGGAGTTCGACAACGGCTACATCGTGAGCCGCCACATCGACGACAAGGCCGCCGTCGCGGTCCTTCTCGACATCCTCGCATGGCTCAAGTCCTCCGGCCAGAAGCCCGCCTTTGACACCGTCTTCGCGTTCCCCATCAACGAGGAGATCGGCCAGGGCGGCGCGTGGGTGCCCAGGGACGTCGACGAGTACGTGGCCGTCGACATCACGCTCGTGGGCCCCGACTACGACTCCGACGAGCACAACGTGGGCATCATCACTTCCGACGCCAAGGGTCCCTACGACTGGGAGCTCACGAACACCCTCATCGCCTGCGCCGAGGAGGCCTGCGACGACCAGAAGTGGAACACCCAGGTCTGCTTCCACTACTCGACCGACGCGAACGCCGGCTTCAACAACGCCAACGACGTCGCCTGCGCCGCGTTCGGCATGGCGTGCATGAACACCCACGGCCGCGAGCGCTGCCACGTCGACGCGATCGTCGAGACCGAGAAGCTCGCCCGCGCGTACGTGATGGGCATCGGCCGCTAAGGCTGTTTGACCGCGGGGGAGTAGAGCCTCCCCGCTTTGGGTAAAACTAGAGCGTTAATTCGGGCGCGGCGGTCCTGCCGCGCCTTTGCATGGAACTCGAAAGGACTCGCCTCATGGCAAAGAAGGACTGGGAAGAGAAGAACGCCGAGGCCCAGCGTAAGGCAGCCGAGTGGCTCCGCGGCCGCCAAGGGCCGGACGATTTGGCCATCGCCTGCGTCTATCTCGCGCTTCTGCTGGTGGTCATCAATCTGTTCGCCAAGGCCGCGTGGGTTGGCTGGCTCGCGCTCGCGCTCATCGTCTACGCCGGCTTCCGCATCCAGTCGAAGAACCTCGGCTCCCGCTCCCGCGAGAACGCCGCCTTCCTCAAGGCCATCGGGCCGGCGCGTCCTTGGCTGCAGAACCCGAAGGCCGCTGCTGCCGAGGCGAAGCAGTTCAAGCACGTCAAGTGCCCCCACTGTGGCCAGAAGGTCCGCGTGCCCCGCGGCAAGGGCCGCCTGCGCGTGACGTGCCCGAAGTGCCGCGAGAAGTTCGAGGTCAAGGCGTAGACGCTGGTAGGCTCGCACGGAAAACCGCCCTTTAACCTGTGTGCTCGGACAGTCCTGCTCGCACGGTCGCGACATTAAGTCGCGACCGGCTCGCGCGGAACTGCGCCACAGGTTAAAGGGCGGTTTTCCGTGCGAAGCCCAACGGCTAGGCGTGTGACTGGTTGCGCTAAGAAAAGCTTGGTTCCAGCTCCTAAACTGGTTCGATTGCTAAGAAACCCCGGGTTCCAGCCTATGAATTGCGACTGGAACCCGGGGTTTCTTAGCGGAGCTGAACGTCAAATAGCTGGAACTTGGGATTTCAGCGGGTACGCTGCGCCGCGCGCTACAGCACGAAGAGAAGCGCGGAGAGGGTGATGCAGACGCTGCCGGCCAAAGTAAAGATGTGAAAAATAAAGTGCAGGTAGGGGACCTTCTTTGGGATGTAGAAGAGCGCGCCCACCGTGTAGCTGATGCCGCCGGCGAGCAAAAGCCAGAACGCGCCGGGAGACAGCACCGCAAAGAGGTCGCGGATGTGGAAGACGACGGCCCAGCCGAGCAGGACGTAGATGAGCGAGGTGAGCCATTTAGGCTGGCGCTCGCGCATGAAGCACTCGAGAACGATGCCCACCAGAGCGATCGCCCATACCGCGATGCCGAGCCCGACGCCGCCGTGCTCGCCGAGCGCGACGAACGCGAAGGGCGCGTAGCTTCCGGCGATGAGCAGGTAGATGCCGCAGTGGTCGAGGACGCGGAACACACGCTTGGCTTTCTCGGGGGCTATGGCGTGGTAGAGGGTCGAGAAGAGATACTCGACCAGAAGGCCGATGCCCATGAGCAGGGCGGCGGCGAGGCGGATGCCACCGCCGTGCGACACCGCGCGCACGATGAGCAGCACGAGCGCGGCGATGGAAAGAAGCGCTCCGACGCCGTGGCTCACGGAGTTGGCGATCTCCTCGCCAAGGGTGTAGCGGCGCCCATTGGGGCGTAGCCCAGAGGCCAGGTCGGTCTGTGCCAGCTGTTTCTGCATGCGCCTTGCCATCCTTGAATGTTTGGTCAGCCGCGGCTCGGCGGGCTATACTCTAATGTCGCTTTTGAGCATACCCCATAGCTGTTGAGGAGTTATGTCATGAAGAAGACTACATATGTCGGCAATCTCGTCGCTTGGGGCGCCGTTTCCGTCCTGTGCGTTGTCTTTCTGGCCTGGTCCGCCTCGTTGGGCGGCGAGTTCGGGGACAACACTGCCCTGCTCGCGCTGAGCGTCTACGCCCGCCCGGTCGGCGCGTTCTCCGTCGCCGCCCTGCTCACCACCTTGCTGGTAAAGAAGTTCAACCTCGAGCTCGGCGCGCGCATGCGCGTCGCCTGGCGCGTGCTCGGGCTCGCCCCCACGATCGCGTTCCTGCTATCGCCGGTCCTCATTCCGGTGCTGCCCAACGGCGTGGCGACGATCTTCGCCGTCATGCTGCTCGCGTCCATGACGATTCCGCTGATTTTCCTGTTATTCGGCCTGTTCTACGGGCTTTCGCTCGCCGGCGTCAGGCCTGAAGAGGACGACGAGTAGGGTAATCGCGAAACTTGCGGCTAAATCCGCAAAAGTCGGCGTCTTAAATCAGGACCCCCGAGTAGAGCCCCTCGGATTCGCAGTGTTTGCCCACTTGGCTGGGCTCGAATTCGATGGGATACTCGGGGGTCTCGGATTAAGACACCGACTTTTTGCAAAACGGGGACGAGGCGAGGCCTCGGCGCGTCGCCGGCTTAGTTGTCGGAGCGCGAGAAGGCGTTTTTCATCTCGGCGCTGCGGGCAAAGAGCACGTGACCCAGTAGGCAGTCGGTGCGCTTGCGCGCGACGTCGGCGATGGCCTGGTTGGCGGCAGACGGGTCGCCTCCCTCGGCGTCGCAGGCGTGCACGAGGCGCGTGGCCTCGGACTGCAGCTTCTCCTGGTAGCGCTCGACGTGGGGCAGGCAGGCGGAGTAGGAGGCGTCGGCCATGGCGCCGATGAGGCGGTTCGCCCAGTAGAAGCTGTCGGTCGTCACGTCCTTGGGCGTCGAGTTCACGTACGCGGGCACCTCGTCGACCTGCGTGAAGAAGGGCACGAGTGCGTTGAAGGCGTTGCTGCCCAGCGCGATCCACTGCAGTGCCCGGTGCTGCTCGTCGACGTAGGGGCGGATCTGCAGGACCGCGAGCTGACAGTTGCGGTTGATGCCGATGGGGCGGTAGAGCCCGCGCGTCGCGGGTGTGCCGATGTGGCCGTAGGGATCGTAGGCCGTGCCCTGGTAGTGCAGGCTCAGCACGTACTTGACGTCCTCGATCGTGATCTTTCGCTCGGGCACGCGGCACCACGGCAGGCGGTCGGACTCGGGCCCGAACTCCTCGTGCGCGGCGGCCGTCTCCCAGGGGCCTGCCGACGGGTTGAGCCAGCGCTGCATGTCCCAGGCGCGCGGCGTGTTGTACACGTGGTCGGAGTCCGAGCGGCTGCCGAAAGCGTCGCGCGGGTTCAGACGCCCGTCGAGCGAGAGGTCGAGGCGGTTGTCCTCGATGAATTCGCGCAGGTCGGGCGAGCACAGGTGCTCGCGCCCCTCGCCGAGGGCGTCGTCGAGGTCGAAGGAGTCGAGCCCCAGTTGGTTGGGCATGGTGACGTAGCAGTCGTCGGGCACGCGGCGCGCGATCCAGTGGTGGCCGCCCACGGTCTCGAGCCACCAGATCTCGTCGACGTCCGAAAACGCGATGCCGTTCATCTCGTAGGTGCCGTGCTCGGCAAGAAGCGCGCCCAAGCGCAGCACGCCGTCGCGGGCGCTCGTCGCGTAGGGGAGCACGAGCGTGACCATGTCCTCCTCGCCGATGCCGCCGAGCCTCTCGGGCTCGTATCCCGGCTCGCCCGGCTTGCCGACGGCGGCGCGGTAGGCCACGAGGGGGTCGGCCGCGAGCACGCGCTCGTTTGAGGTCAAGGTCTCGGTCGCGCTCATGGCGACGTTGCGGGCGTTCACGCCCGCCGACTCCCACAGACCCTCCTTGAGGTCCGCGTTCGGCATGCAGGTGTAGCGCCCGCCGCCCTCGGGGAGCGTGACCTCCAGGTGGCCGATGACGCTTTTGTAGGTCTTCTTTCCCGCGGCGTTCTCGACGCTCATGCGCTTCTCGCAGAATTCTCCGGTCGAGCAGTCCTCATTGCGGGCGATGATGGTCGAGCCGTCGAAGCTCGCCTTCTTGCCCACCAGGATCGTGGTGCAGGGCATGGTCCCTCCTGTCTCTTCTTTGTTACGTACGTGACCAATGTTAGCCTTCTGCGTTGCCCGCGCGGCCGCGACCATCGATAATGACAACGCTAAAACCCGAGTGGAGGAGTGCTACCCCATGTCAATGAACTTCAAGCGCCACCTGCCCATGGCGAAGGAGGTCCGTGAGGAGCTGCCGCTCTCGGCGGAGCTCGCGGAGCGCAAGGCCGCCTTCGACGCCGAGGTCGCCGCCGTCATGCGCGGCGAGGACCCGCGCCGCCTGCTCATCATCGGCCCGTGCTCGGCCGACCGCGAGGACTCGGTCCTCGACTACATGCACCGGCTCGCCGGCGTTGCCGACGAGGTCAAGGACAAGCTCATCGTCATCCCGCGCGTCTACACCAACAAGCCCCGAACCAAGGGCACCGGCTACAAGGGCCTGTTACACAACCCCGACCCCGAGGCGCCCGCCGACCTGCTCGAGGGCGTCAAGGCCGTTCGTCGCATGCACCTGCGCGTGATCGAGGAGACGGGCTTCTTTACCGCCGACGAGATGCTCTACCCCACGAACTACCAGTACCTCGTTGACCTTTTGAGCTACGTCGCCGTGGGCGCCCGCTCCGTCGAGAACCAGGAGCACCGCCTCGTGGCCGCCGGAATCAGCGTGCCCGTGGGCATGAAGAACCCCACCGCCGGCTCGACGAGCGTCATGCTCAACTCCATCTACGCCGCCCAGGCCCGCCAGAGCTTCATCTACCGCGGCTGGGAGGTCGAGTGCACCGGCAACCCGCTCGCGCACGCCGTGCTCCGCGGCTACATCGGCCTCGACGGGCGCAACTACCCGAACTACCACTACGAGCACCTCGAGCGCCTTGCCGGCCGCTACCTCGACGCCGACTTCGCAAACCCCTCCGTCGTCGTCGACTGCAACCACGACAACTCCGGAAAAAGGCCGCTTGAGCAGCCGCGCATTTGCAAAGAAGTGCTCGAGAGCTGCAAGCGCAACGACCTTGTGCGCCGCATGGTCAAGGGCTTCATGGTCGAGAGCTACATCGAGGACGGCAACCAGCCCGTCGACGGCGGCGTCTACGGCAAGTCGATCACCGACGCCTGCCTCGGGTGGAAAAAGACCGAGCGCCTCGTGCGTGACATCGCCGAGCTGCTCTAGGGGCGCGGCCCATCGCTTGGCAAGACGAGCCCCGCCGGCCTGTGCCCAATCGCAGGCCGGCGGGGCTTCTTTGTTCCTTGTTTGGTGGGGCGCGCTACAGGCAGGTATCGAGCGCAAGCCGGGTGAGCACCCGCTGGACGCGCAGGACGTCGGCTCGCGGCACGTACTCGTTCGGCTTGTGGGCGAGCGCGAGCGAACCGGGGCCGTAGCTCATGCAGTTCTTGTTGCCGCAGGTGCCGGCGACGACGGCGGTGTCGGTGTAGCCGGTAAAGAAGCCGACCTCGGCCGGGGCGCCTTCCTCCTCGGCGGCGGAAAGAAGCGCCGCGAGCAGGGGAGAGCCGGGGTCGCGCTCGATGGGCGGTCGGTCGCCCGTGATCTCGTAGCTGCCCCGGTTGCCGGGCACGCGCTCCTCGGCGCGCGCGATCGCCGTCTCGACGGCCGTGCGGGCGGAGGTGGTCGAGGCGGGAGGGACGAGGCGCATGTCGATCCACAGCTTGCAGGAGTCGGGCACGACGTAGGGCCGGTAGCCGCCCTCGATCTGGCCGAACGTTATGGTCGAGCGCCCGAGCTCATGATGCTCGGGGAGCGCCGCGCACCAGCGTCGCAGCTCGCAGACGACCTCTGCCATGGCCGCCACGGCGTCGGCGCCCTTCCACGGCTGGCTCGCGTGCGCCGTCTGCCCCGTCATCGTCACCTCGAACCAGGTGCGGCCCTTGTGCGCGACCTGGACCTGTCCGTCGGTGGGCTCGGTGTCGACGACCCACTCGTCCGCGCCGACGAGGCCGGCGGCGATCGCCGCCTCGATGCCGCGCATGAAGTCCTCCTCGTCGACGGAGAGCAGCAGCGCGAAGGCGCGGCGGGGAAGCGAGCCCTTGGCCGCAGCCTCGTCGAGCAGCGAGAAGAACGCGGCGATGGCGCAGGCGAGGCCGCTCTTCATGTCGCAGGCGCCGCGGCCGTAGAGCCGCTCGCCCGCGACGACGCCCCCGAGCGCCGGCGTGGCGACGTCCCAGCCGTCGCCGAGCGTGACGGTGTCCATGTGGCAGGAGTAGACGAGCGCGGGCTCGTCGCTTGTGCCGGCTACGCGGACCATGAGGTCGCGCCTTCCGGGGAGCGCCTCGACCTCTGTTGTGCGGATTGCCTCGGAAAGCCAGCCCGGCAGCGTCGCCACATGCCGCTCCACCAGCTGCTTTATGTGCTTCTCGATAGCGTCCTCATAGGTCCCGGGGTCCGTGCTCTCGATGCGCACGAGCTCGGCCGCCAGCCTCCACGCGAACTGATCATCGACCATATACATCGCCTCCGGCAGTGATTCTACGACGTATCTATGGTGGCTCATGCCAGCCGCCGATTTAGCGACAATTGTCGTTGATTTAATCCGAACTCGTACTAAAATAGCTTCGGAAAGTACGAATCCGGACGAAATTCAAGGCCATGGAACAAGAAACGACAATTCCGCGCGACGCGGACGGCTTGATCGACCTCGGGGCATGGAGCCGCAGCTTCGACCGCCTCTACCGCAGGGCCGACAAGCTCTACTATGCCTTCTCGCAGAGCTGCGGCCTGCCCGAGTCGGCGTACTGGATTATGTACGCCATCTACACCAGCGGCGGGCGTGCCTCGGTGCGCATGCTCATCGAGGAGTGCCTCTATAGCAAGCAGACCGTCAACTCGGCGCTTCGCACCCTTGAGTCGCGCGGGCTCGTGGAGACGGACTTCTGCGAGGGAAGCCGCAAGGCCAAGTGCGTGAGCCTTACCGAGGCGGGCGACGAGCTCTGCGAGCAGAAGATCGTCCCGGCAAACAAGGCCTTGCGCTGGCGGAGCTCGACCTC
>ERZ506425.103-NODE-103-length-54054-cov-12.1464_pt1 | contig 54054 bp, 47 predicted proteins | sample MGYA00513667_ERZ506425 | MGnify/ENA metagenome assembly ERZ506425
GTGTAAGGGGCTTTTGGACAGCCCTTTGAGAATAAGGCTATCCTGATTTCAGGAGGAAACTTAAACAGCAACCTTCTCAAGAATCTCCCGCTTCTATAAGCGGGAGAGGTTCAAAATAATACCGCTCATCGGAGGCTTATGCTCGTATAGTATAAAGCCGGATAAGATGTCACTTCAGTCCTGCAGCGGAGGAAGGGCGCGTACGTAAACGCGTCTTTCGATAAAGATGCAGGACAGGGTGGTTTCTTGTCCGGCTTTTTTTAGTGTGAGGTGACAGAAATTGATGAATAAACGAGATATCCTTTGGCAGATTTATAGTGCCAAAGCCTTTTACTTCCTCGGCGGTTTCGGTTTTACGTCGTGGGCATCGCTCATTCCCTTCCTGAGGCAGCAGCTGCAGATTCAGGACGACCACCTGGGGTTCCTCTTATTGGCCGTCGGCTTAGGCGCCCTGATCATGATGATGCTGGCCGGTTCCATTGCCGGGCGCCTGGGCTGCCGCCGTTCTTTGACCATCGCCGGCCTGGCCATTGCCGTCGTCCTGAACGTTCTCTGTTATGTGCCGGCTTATGCAGCGGCCTTGGTCATGGCCGTCCTCCTCGGTTCGTCCCTGGGGCTGCTCGACGTCGTCGTCAACATCAACGGTATCTTCATTGAACGGAAAGTCCACAAGCGCCTCATGTCCGGCCTGCAGGCCATGTGGTCCCTGGGGAATTTCGCCGGCGCTGCCTTTTTTGCTTCCCTGCTCCACCTGGGCTTTTACTGGAAAATCGTCATGATTGCCGGCGCCGTCTTCATCGGCCTCTGCGTCTGCTTCTTTGCGCCCCATCTCCATGGGGAACGGCAGGCATCCGGCAAGGGCGCTTCCCTGGTCCTGCCCAAGGGGAAAATCGTCCTCATCGGCCTGGTCTGCACCATTGCCTTCCTGGTAGAAGGTTCTATCAACGATTGGAGCGGCGTCTTCATGACGACGGAAAAGGGCATCGACATTTCCCAATCCGGCCTGGGCCTGACCCTGTTCACGGCGTCGGCCTTCCTGGCCCGCCTGCCCGGTGATTCCCTGACCATGCATTTCGGGCCGCGGCGGCTGCTGGCCCTGTCCCTGCCCGTCGCCTTTGCCGGATTCCTGGGCATCCTGCTCATCAGCGGCGGCCCCTTCCTGTTTGCATCGTACGTCCTCATCGGCGTCGGCTGTGCCAACACCGTGCCAATCTTTTATTCCTCTCTGGGGACACAGAAAGACATGCCCGTAGCTGATGCTGTCGCCGCCGTCAGCACTATCGGCTACGCCGGCATCCTCCTGGCACCGGCCGTACTGGGCTTCATCGGCCGGGCCTTCAGCCTGACCGCCTCCTTCGCCTTAGTCACGGCCCTCCTGGTCATCATGTCCACCATGGCCATGCGGCTCTTGCGGGGGAAATAGTTTGTAGTTTGTAGTCGGGGATGTGTAAGAATCCCGTGACCGACTTGCGTAAACGGGCGCCCCACGTGGGCGCCCCTACTAACCCCTAACCCCTAACCCCTAACCACTAGCCACTAACCACTAGCCACTTAAAAAGGGCTTGTCGAATGACGACAAGCCCTTTCTTCACGCCTCAATCACTTTCCCCGGGTTGAGGATGTCTTTCGGGTCCATGGCCCGCTTGATGGTCTTCATGATTTTCAGTTCGCCTTTTGGCGTGAACTGTTCCATATATTTCAGCTTCTTGGCACCGATGCCATGTTCACCGGCCAGGCGGCCGCCGACGCTGTAGGCATAGGCGTAGACCTGCTGGTGGAATTCTTCGACGTTCTTTTCCCATTCTTCGTCGCTCATATCCATCTTGCAGAGGACGATGTGCAGGTTGCCGTCGCCGATATGGGCGTTGATCTTGACTTCAAAAGGATAGTTCTTACCGATGTCCATGATTTTTTCAATGGTCCCGGCGATTTTATGTACCGGAACGACGACGTCGTCCGTGAGGAAGACCTTGCTCTGGAGTTCGACGGACGTCTGGCAGTTACGGCGCATATTCCAGACGCGGTCGTCAGCTTCCAGGACTTCGGCAGCGCCCGATTCTTCACAGATCGTGCAGACAGCGTCCATCTTGGTGTCCAATTCGTCTTCGTGGAACGTTTCGACGGTGATGATGACGTAAATGCCGTCGTCGTAGTGCGGCATGTCCTTGTAATGGCAGTAGTCAGCGCAGCCGCGGACGTAGGAATTGTCCATGTATTCGACGCTGGTCGGGTCGATGCCGGCTTTCATCAGCTTCGGCACCATGTGCAGGGCCTGGCGCGGGTCCGTGTAGATGGCCAGGACGTCGAAGCGGTACGGCGGCAGGGGGATGAGCTTGACTGTGACTTTGGTGATGATGCCCAGCGTCCCTTCACTGCCGATGATGAGCTGTTCCAGGTCGTAGCCGGTAGAGCATTTCTTGAGGATGCGGCCGCATTCGACGATATCCCCTGTAGGCGTGACGATTTCCAGGCAGTAGACTTGGTCGCGGGTGACGCCATAGCGGACGGCGCGCAGGCCGCCGGCATTGGTGGCCAGGTTGCCGCCGATGAGGCAGCTTTCGGCGCTGGACGGGTCGCCGGCATACATGAGACCGACTTTTTTGGCGGCGTTCTGCAAGTCTACCGTGCGGACGCCGGCTTCGACGGTCATGTACATGCCTTCTTCATTCAGTTCGATGATCTTGTTGAGACGGTCCATGCAGAGGACCAGGCCGCCGCAGACAGGGATGGCACCGTCGGCCAGGCTGGTGCCGCCGCTGCGGACGGTAATGGGGAAGTCGTATTCATTGGCCAATTTGACGATGTCCGAGATTTCCTGGGCATTGGCCGGTGATACGGCTGCTTCCGGGAGATGGAACATGGCCGGATTGGTTTCATAGTCTGTCTGATACTGTAAGAGCAGGTCTTTATCGGTCTTGACATAAGTCGGACCGGTAATGGCCTTTAATTTTTCAATGATTTCTGCCGTAATAGGCTGATAAGTTTTCAAGCGAAGGGCCTCCTTATAAAAATCGGTTGTCTTATTTTACCACGCCCGCTTTGCTTAGGGAAGGCATCAGAACTTGAAATCGATTGTTGCCGAGACGCCGACGCCCTGGACGCGGCTGAGGTTGGTGACATTCGTCGTCGCCATTGGGATGAGGGCATTGGCCCGGGCGATGCCGTTGAATTCCCCTTCCAGCTGAGCGACGGCCTTGACCTTTTCGACCTGTGCCGATGGGCCGATGACCTGGACGGCGCCGATATATTTACCCGTACCGACACTGACGATGGGGACGACTTTCGTCGCGTAGTCCGTGCCGACGCCGTTCTTCATGAGCAGTTTGTTGAGGAAATCATTGATGGAATCGCCGTATTTGGAAACGAGGACGGAAATGCCGCCGACTTTCAGGATAGAGCCGAGGTTGAAGGCCTGGACGGCCGTGCCACCGGCAAAGCCGAGGAGCGATGCAACCGTAACGGCTGCGATGAGTTGTTTTTTCATGGAAATACCTCCTAATTTACACTTTTTTGGGACTTGTGCCGCGGGCCAGCGAGGCCGCGACGGCGAGGAAACAGAGGACGGCCAAGATGACGAACGAAGCGTGCAGGGCGGCTACGACGCCATCCGCATAAGACGGCTGTTTGGCCGTCTCTGTCGTCATGATGAAGGTGACGACGGCCATGCTCAGGGCCTGGCCGAGGTTGCGCGATAAGGCCAGGATGCTCGAAGCGATGCCGTGATGCATCTTTTTGACCGACCCCATGATGGCGCTGTTGTTGGGCGCGCCGAACAGGGCTGCGCCCAGGCCGATGAAGACCAGGAATATGGCGGCGCCGCTGACGGGGATGTGCGGGAACAGGGCGAATGCCGTCAGCCCCAGGGCCGTCAGGACGAGGCCGATAGAGGCAATGCCCCGTGGGCCGTATTTATCCGACAAGTCGCCGGCCCGGGGCGACAAGAAGGCCATGATGATGGGCTGGACCAGGAGAATGGCTCCGGATACAGCCGGCGGCAGGCCGAGGATGACCTGGAAATAGAGGGATAACAGGAAGGACACGGCATACGTGGAGCTGTACTGGATGAGGGCAGCCAGGTTGGACATGGAAAAAGTCAGGTTGCGGAACAGATAGAGTGGCAGCAGGGGGTGGAAGGACTTGCCTTCATGGATGACGAAGATGACCAGCAAGACCAGGCCAATCCAGAAAAAAGCACTGTAATCTTCAAAGGATGATAGCCCGTACAGCGCGCAGAGGATGCCGCTGACCGATAAGGCTGTACTGACCAGGTTGACGAAGGGAGCGCCGTTGGCATACCATTCTTCTTTGATGGGCCGGATGAAGGCGTACGAAATGATGATGGCCAGGGCAGACAAGAGGAAGATACAGCGCCAGCCGACGAACTGCGTCAGGGCGCCGCCGATGACCGGACCCAGGGACAGGCCAAGATAGGTCAGGGCAACGGCCCGGCCGAGGATATGGCCCTGATGGGCTTCATCCGTCGTGGCCAGGAGCAGGGGCATGTAAGATACGTAGACGCCGGACAGGGCGATGCCCTGGATGGCCCGCAAGATGATGAGCATCGTCAGGGTCTGGGCGAAGGCCGCCGCCGCTGTCGCCATGGCAAAGACGATGAGCGACAGGGAATAGGTCCGCCGCCGTCCATGGACATCGGAGACCTTTCCCAAAGGCAGGAGAAAAGCAGCCGTCGTCATCAAGAAAATCGTCACGACCCAGCTCATGCGGTCCGGCGCGACGCCGAACTGACCGGCCATGACGGGGATGGCGATATTGATAGACGTAGAAAGAAAAGGCCCGACAAAACTGATCAGGCAAATCGAGTAAAAAATCCGTTTTTCCGTCGACATATCCGCACCTCACAAACGTAATCATTCTGCTCCTATTATACCATATGAGCCGGAGCCGGTGGGAGCTGGCGGAGAAAATCGCGGACTAAGAACGTGCAGAAATAAGGAAAGGTGTAAATATCGTTTTCATGGCCGATGTTGCCGCCGATGAGCTTGATGCCGAAGCGGATGTCACTATAAGACGGGCTTTTCGACGAAAAACGGCTTTTTCTGAGGACGCTCTTTCCACTGAATGAGGAAGTCATCGATTTTTCGCTTTAAAAGCAGTATCTGAGCGAGTCAAAATAATGTTTGTTATAATGATATGCTAACGTGAATTTTTTTGCTAATTTATTAGAAAATATATAAAAAGATGAAACTATACTTGACAAGTAGCCTTTTGAATAGTACCATAGGCGTAAACATTGAGAAATGCGATAACCAAAACAAGTACATCTGTGTACTGCGTCAGAGAGTGCAGGTCTGGGGCTGAAAGCCTGCATCGTTGGGAAACAGGATGGAATGCCTTTGGTTGCATGGCTGCGGAATTTAGTATGCAGCTGCGTCTGACCGGCGTTACACGGTTATGAGATACAGTTTTGGCTGTAAACAGAGTGGAACCGCGGGCCACCGTCTCTGTCATAGGAGATGGTGGCCTGTTTGTATATCCACAGAAGGATATAGAGAAAATGAGAAAGAGGGGTTATGAATGATACAGGACATAAATCAATATATTCATGATGAATTTCAATGGTTCCATCGTCATCCGGAACTATCTTTTAAAGAAATAGAGACGACCAAACGGATCCGTCAAGACTTACAAAAAGGCGGGCTTCATATTTTGAATCTGCCTTTGGAGACGGGCGTCGTTGCAGAGGTCGGAACAGGAAAACATCCTATTGTTGCTATCCGCTGCGATATTGATGCCCTGCCGGTTACGGAAAAAGCTGACGTACCTCATCGGTCAGAACATCCCGATTGTATGCATGCTTGCGGACATGACTTCCATACAGCTTCTATTTTGGGGGCAGCTTATTTATTGAAAGCACGGGAAGCCGATATTCAAGGAACTATCCGTATTATTTTCCAGCCGGGAGAAGAAGGTCCGAGCGGAGCCTTGAAAATCATTGAAACGGGCATTATTGATGATGTCGATGCGATTTTTGGAATGCACTGCACGCCCCTTCTCGATGTCGGTCAAATGGGGATCATCGATGGTCCGGCCATGGCGGCTGTCGATGCTTTTCGTATTACTTTTCATGGCAAGGGCGTCCATGCAGCTCATCCGGATAAAGGTATCGATCCCATCGTAACAGCGTCTGCTTTTGTCGGTGCTGTCCAGACTGTGGTCAGCCGGAATATGGATCCCTTCGCCGCTACTTTGGTCAGCGTTACCCATATTGAAGGCGGTCACAACTGGAATGTCATTCCTGATGAAACTTTTGTTGAAGGTACGACGCGGAGTATGAGTAAAGAAGGGCGGCAGGCTATTCGCAATCATATCGAATCCTTGGCCTCTTCCACCGCTGCTGCTTATGGCGCCAAGGCCGAAGTCCATTGGATTCCAGGGCCGCCGGCATTGATTAATGATGCTCATTGGGGAATCTTAGCCCGTAAGGTAGCTGATAAACAGGGCTTTGATAAACAACCGATGGCCCCGTCACTGGGAGGCGAAGACTTTGCCTTTTATTACGATAAGGTACCTGGTTATTTTGTTTTTGTCGGGACTGGCCATTCCTACCCGAATCACAATGCTAAATTCAAGGTAAATCCAGCCGCACTATATCCGGCTTCACAATATATGGCTGAACTGGCCTGCCAGGCAGTAGAACAGATTCAGCAAGAAGGGAGCAGCAAGGGATGATTCAATTTAAAGATGTCAGCAAGACCTTTAAAAGCAAAGGTGTTACGACACAAGCATTACAGCATGTATCACTGACTATTGATGACGGAGATATGTTTGGCGTCATCGGGTTCAGCGGTGCAGGTAAATCGACGCTGCTGCGCATGGTCAACGGCCTAGAAATGCCGACCGAAGGTCATGTAGAAATCAACGGCCAAGATTTGAGTAAAATTTCTCACAATGAAATGCGTAAACTTCGCAAATCCATTGGTATGGTCTTTCAGCAATTCAATCTTCTCGACTCGAGGACCGTTTTTGACAATGTAGCTATTCCTTTACGGCTTAATAAAGCGGATAAAGACAAGATGCATAAAAAGGTCATGGAACTTTTGGAATACGTCAATCTGGCGGATAAGGCCGATGCTTATCCGGGTCAACTTTCTGGCGGGCAAAAGCAGCGTGTTGGCATTGCTCGCGCACTGGCTACGGATCCGTCTATTCTCTTATGCGATGAAGCGACAAGTGCACTGGATCCGGAAACGACGGAATCGATTTTGCAGCTCCTTGAACGGATTCATAAAGAGTTAAATATTACCATGCTTATCGTTACGCATGAAATACAAGTTATTCAGCGTCTATGCAATCGTGTGGCCGTCATGGAACATGGTAAAGTCGTAGAAAGAGGATCTGTGCTGGAAGTCTTCAGTAATCCTCAGCAGGATATGACTAAAAAATTTGTCCGTACGGTTATTCCCGACCAGATTCCGCCGTCTGTCGTTGCCAAGATTCATGAAGAAAAAGATAATTATAAAATTTTGAAACTTCGTTTCCTTGGCGATAATGCGACAGACCACCTTATGTATCATATCAACAAAACCTTTTCCGTCCAGACGAATATCCTCTTTGCATCAGTCAATGAATTACAAAAGACGATTCTTGGTATCTTCATCCTTCAGATTATTGGGAATGATGCAGAGATTGCCAAGGTTATTCAATACATTGATGAACAGCAGGTTCAGTGGCAGGAGGTTGATTTGTAATGATTGATTTAGGTGTGCCTATGTCGCAGATTATTTTGGCGGCAGAACAGACTGTATATATGGTCTTCGTTTCGTTATTCTTAGGGACTATTTTGGCAATTATCATGTCTGTTGTCCTGGTGCTGACTAATGATGATGGCATTTTGAAGAATAAATATGTCTATACTGTTCTCAATACAGTTATCAACATTATTCGCAGTATCCCGTTTATCATCTTGATGGTTTTTATTTTGCCATTGACTAAAATGATTGTTGGGACTCGTATTGGGACGACAGCGGCTTTAGTTCCACTGGTCATTTTCATTGCGCCTTACTTGACCCGGCTTTTTGAAAATTCCATTTTGGAAGTCAGCAAGGGGATCGTGGAAGCGGCGCAGTCCATGGGAGCGTCTTATTTTGAAATCGTTTGGTATTTTCTGCTTCCTGAAGCTAAAAGCTCTCTTATTCTATCGATTACGACTGGGACTATCGGCCTTATCGGAGCGACAGCTATGGCTGGTGTCATTGGGGCCGGTGGCGTCGGTGACTTAGCTTTGACCTATGGCTATGAACGATTGAATACGCCGCTCATGTTCTTTACGGTCGTCATCTTAGTTATCTTTGTACAAATCATTCAATCCATTGGCAATCATTTTGCCTATAAGACGCGCAATCATTAAGGTTGCACACTTATCATATATAGGGATGTTCATTTAGGGGGTATTCATATGAAATGGAAAACATGGAAAAAATTTGGTGTCATTGCGATGGCCGTCATCATGGGCGCTGCTTTTCTTGCCGGTTGTGGCAGCGACAGCAATAATGCATCTAGCGCCAACAAAAAGGAACTGACGTACAGTAAGTCTCAGGGACCGTATTCCGACCTCTTTGAAAAGGGAATTAAGCCTATTTTGGAAAAGAAAGGCTATAAAGTTACCGGTAAGGATATGTCTGATTTATTGCAGGCCGATGTAGCTTTGAATGAAGGTGAAGTAGATTTCAACGTTGAACAGCATACGGCTTATATGGAAAACTTTAATCAAAAACAAAATGGCCATTTAGCGGCTATTACGCCGATTCCGACTGTTCCGGCCGGTATTTTCCCGGGTTCTAAGACTTCTTTGGACCAGGTTGCTGATGGCGATACGATTGCCGTTCCAAACGATGCTTCTAATACAGCTCGTGCTTATGCCCTGCTCCAGAAAATCGGCTGGATTAAATTGGATCCCAATAAAGACTTGTCGACAGTTACCCAGCAGGATATCGTAGAAAATCCGCATCACTTGAAATTTACAGAAATGAAATCTTTAACTATCCCATCTGTACGCAGTGATTTCAGTTACATTGTCATCACTGGCGCTATCATTTACAATGCTAAAATCGATCCTCAGACGGCTTTGGCTAAAGAAGATATCTTACCGCATCTCCTGTTACAGCTCGTTGTCCAGGATAAAGATAAAGATGCACAATGGGTCAAAGATATTGCCGATGCATACCATTCCGACGAATTCAAAGAGTATATGAAGAAAAACAATAATGGCCTTTGGTTCGTACCTGAGGGAGAATAATCGCTAGTTTTTTAAAAGAACCTGGCGATTTCTTCCGGCGTATCGACGAGGAAGCGGGCACCGTGGGCTTTCAAAAAAGTTTTGGAACGAAAACCCCAGGTGACGCTGATGCAGTCCAGGCCTGCGTTTTTGGCGGTCTGGATGTCGATTTCAGAATCGCCGATGTAAACAGCCTGTTCCGGCGTGAGTCCTAAGTCTTTCAAGGCTTTGAGGACCATGTCCGGCGCAGGCTTTCGCCGTATCTGGGGCTGTTCGCCCAGGGAGAGATCGAAGAGGTCCTGAAAATAGTCGGCTGTCAGTTTCTGTACGGCCGGGTCGGGTTTATTAGAGACGACGGCCGTTTGGATGCCATTGGCCCGGAGCTGGCGGAGGAGCTGGCTGATGCCGGTGTATTCTCCCGTCTGGATGGCGCAGTGGGCGGCATAGTAGGGACGGAAGATGTCCTGGATGCGGCGGACTTCCTGGGCATCGACACGCGGTGTAATCGTATCGCCGTCCTGGCCGACGTATTCCAGCTGTTCGTAAGAGGCAATCCCCTTTTCAATGGCCAAGGCGCGGGTAATGGCCACTTGGACGCCGCTGCCGAAGAATTGGCGGACCTGGGCTGTCCCATAGGCATGGTCGTGACCTGTTTCGGCTAAGACGTGGTTCAAGGCGCTGGTCAGGTCTTCCAGGGTATTGAGGACGGTACCGTCCATATCAAAAATTGCGGCTTTATATGTTTTATGTTTCATATTCTTCTCCATGGTTACTTTATTTTTTGCCATTTTAGCGCAGGCTGCTGGCATAAATCTTTTCCAGGTTGTCGCGCATGCGATCCAGGTAGGATTCGTCATCTTCACTCGTTTCGATGGTATGGATCGTTTCGACGCGGGCACCGACTTCACGGGCCAGGGTTTCTGACGTTTTCGGGCTGACCATGTCTTCGACGAAGATGGTCCGCACGTCGTTGGCCCGGCAATAGTCGGCCAGGCGGGCCAGCTGGCGGGCACTGGGTTCGCCGCTGGAAAAGACGGATTCGACGCTGTGCTGGGTCAGGCCGAAGTCGCGGCAGAGGTAGGCAAAGGCAGCGTGGCCGGTGACGAAATCCTTGCGGGGAACGCTGGCGAATTTGCGGGCATATTCGTCTTGCAGGGCCTGGAGCTGTTTTTTGTAATTCGCCGCATTGTTGCGGTAATAGTCGGCGTTGGCCGGGTCGGCTTCAGCCAGGGCGGCGGCGATGTTAGATACTTCGATTTGGGCGTTTACCAGGCTCAGCCAGATGTGAGGGTCGTAGGCGCCGTGTTCTTTGACATCTTCCTCATCGGTCAGGGCGATGGGCGTGACGCCTTGCGAGGCATTGACCGTATGGAGGGATGTATTCTTGGCTGCTTCGACGACCTTAGGGGCCCACGGTTCCATGCCCAGGCCGCTGTAAACGAAGAGCTGAGATTTACCGAGATGTTTAATAGTCTGCGTCGTCGGTTGGAATTCATGGGGCTCTGTCCCATCGGGGATGAGGGTGTAAACATCGACTTTATCACCGCCTACGGCTTGAGTGAACTCTTTCAGAGCGTCGAAAGTGACAGCGACTTTTAATTTCCCGTCATCGGGGACATCGGCGGCGGGACCACAGCCAGCCAGGCCGATGATGCATAAGCAGGCCGCCAGGACCATGCCGTAACGGGCCAGGCGGTTGAGGGTATGTAACAACATTGATAAGACCTCCTATGGCGTCCATCGTATCACGGGCGCCTTTTTTTGTCAATTATTTGCAAATGCCTTGCATTTTCGTTTTCACGGGGCTATAATAAGGGCTCGAGACTACGACAAGGGAGGCAAGCTATGATTGATTTACAGCACGTTTATTTCGCCTATGAACACGGTCAGTACCTGTTAGAAGATGTCAACATGACCATCCGCGACGGCGACTATGTTTCCGTCGTCGGTGAAAACGGCAGCGGCAAGAGTACGCTCATCAAACTCATCCTGGGCCTGTTGTCGCCGAGCTGGGGGTCCATTTCCAATACCTATCGCCATCGGGCCTATGTGCCTCAGCGCTTCGAGACGCTGAACAGCCAGTTCCCGATTACGGTCTGGGAAGTCCTCAACTGTTACCGCCAGGTCCTGCACTTGAAGCATAAAGAAATCATCCGGGACTGCCTGGAACAGATGAATGTCTATTCCCTGAAGGACCAGCTCATCGGCAACCTGTCCGGCGGCCAGTGCCAGAAGGTCCTCATCGCCCGGGCCCTCATGGGCCATCCGGACCTGCTCATCTTCGATGAACCGTCGACGGGAATCGATGTGCGCAGTCAGGAAGAGCTCTACCCGTTTATCAAGGATTTAAATGAAAATAAAGGCGTCACGGTCATTACGGTCGAACACAATCTGAAATTCGCTGTCCGCAATTCGACGAAGATGTTCCACGTCGTCGGTGGCCGCGGCCATTTCTGCTCGCCCAAGGCATATCTCGATGAATATGTATCAGCCACGATGGGAGGGGATAAGTAATGTTTGAATATGCCTTTATGCAGAATGCTTTTATCGTAGCCCTGCTCATTTCTATCGTCTGCCCGCTCATCGGCATGTTCCTGGTCCTGCGCCGCTATTCCATGATTGGCGACGCCTTGTCCCATGCGTCCCTGGCCGGCGTGGCTGTGGGTCTCCTCTTTGACTGGAACCCCGTTCTCAGCGCCTTTGGCCTGACCAGTTTCTTCGGCATCCTCATCGAAGTCCTGCGCCGCCGCTTCCGCCGTTATGCCGAGCTCATCCTGGTCATCATCTTATCTCTCTCCGTGGGCATTGCCATTACCATCATCAGTGCCGGCCTGGTCCACACGAATGTCGAATCCTTCTTGTTCGGCAGTATCCTCACCGTGTCGACGGGCGATGTCTACTCCGTCGTCGCCCTCAGCGTCATCTCCCTGGCCGTCATTGCCAGACTCTATCCCCAGCTGGTCATGCTGACCTTTGATGAAGACGGAGCGCAGATTGCCGGTGTCCGCAGCAAGCTCATCAACTATATCTTTGCCGTCCTGGTAGCGGCGACGATTTCCGTTTCTATCCGCATCGTCGGCATCCTGGTCATCAGCTCCCTCATCGCCCTGCCCGTGGCGACGGCCCTGCAGCTGCGCAAAGGCTTCCGGCGGACCCTCATTTACTCCGTCGTCTTCAGCTTCATCGACATTCTGTCGGGCCTGCTGCTGTCGTACTACATCGATGCTGCGCCTGGCGGCGTCACGGCCTTGACGTCAGTTGCCATGCTGCTTCTGGTCATTGCCTATAAAGAATGTGTCTTTTCCCTGCAAGAAAAGAGGCGCCGTCCATGAATGACGATTATAAAGCCTGTTTACGCGAACATGGCCTGAAGAGTACCAAGGCCCGCAACGGCGTCCTGGATATCCTGAGCCGGGAAACCAGTGTCGTGACCGTCGAAACCGTCTATGCAGCCCTGTTGGAACAAGGATGTAAAGTCAATTTTTCCACAGTGTACCGCATCCTGGAAATGTTTACAGAGCGTAAACTGACAGAAAAGATATTCCTCCCCGATGAAGGGAAATACGGCTTTTCCCTCCGCCGTCCCGGCCATACACACAGGCTCATCTGTTTACAATGCCATAAAGTCGTGGATCTAGCTCATTGTCCGCTCAGCGACTATGAAAAAGAAGTGGCCCAAAAGACACAGTTCGACATCGTCGGCCACAACCTGGAACTCTACGGCTATTGCCCGGAATGTAAGAAGGGGAGATAATCGCTAGTGGTTAGTGGTTAGTGGTTAGTGGTTAGTGGTTAGTGGTCATTTGCTAGGAGCATCACCCAAATTCCTAACGGGTCGCCCACGTGGCGGGCCTTACTAGAAAAGGGACTACGCGTGATGGTATAAGCCTTCATACGATAGTCCCTTTTCTAGTAGTGGTTGTTATTAAATTTATAAAAAAGAAAAAGCAACCTCTCAGTCAGCTTTGCTGACAGCTCTCCTATGAGGAGAGCCACGAACTGCGGCCTGCGAACTGCGGTCTGCGGGCGCCCCACGGGGCGCCCCTACGAGCCACTAACCACTATTTACTTAACAAATTTAATGAAATCCGGTTTCCGCGGGGCTGCGGCCGGTTCCGGGCCGTCGCCGTAGCCGACGATGCAGTGGCCGACGCCGACGAGGTGTTCCGGCAGGCCCCATTCTTTGAGGAGGGCTTTCCCTTCGGGCGTTTCAAATTCTTCTTTGGCCCGGTTGATCCAGCACGAGCCGAGGTGCAGGGAAGCGGCGGCATTCATGAGATTGCCCAGGATGAGGCAGCCGTCGGACCAGGCGTTGGGGGATTTTTCCATGTCGGCCAGGACCAGGAGGACCGTCGGGGCGCCGTACATGGGGTCATTCGTCGTGCCCATGATTTTGGCGTTGAGAGCGCTCAGGCGGGCCAGGGTATCCGTATCCTGGATGACGACGATGGTACAGGGCTGCAGGCCACGACCGCTGGCTGCATAGGTGCCGGCCTGGAGAATCAGATACAAGTCTTCATCGCTGATCTGGGCCTTTTTGTACTTGCGGACGCTGCGCCGCGTGATGAGGGTATGGATGGTTTCATTCATGACATTCACTCCTAAGTAAAAGTATTTTGTTGCGATTTTGTTATCATTATAGGGCATTTTTGATTTAGAGGAAAGGCTTTTGCCAGGACATTTCACGCCTTTTTAGGACTTTTTATAATTCCTTCATAATTCATTTACCTTGTCTGTACCCTGTGCGGGCCTTATTTGTGACGCCTCTAGCAGTATATGTGAAAAGTGTGCTATAATAAAACGATTAAGACAGACAGTGATAAACAGCATTAGGAGCGATTGCATTGAAACGACGAGCACCGGAACTTTCACAACAATATATCCAGCCTTTGGCCGATGTCTTCAAAGTCCTCGGCGATCCGACACGGCTGCGCATATTGCGCGTCCTCATGAATCAGGAAGTCTGCGTCCGGGATATTGCCGATGAACTCGGTATGGGCCAGTCTGCTGTGTCCCATCAGCTGCGCATCCTGCGCGATGCCCGGCTGGTCCAGTTCCGCCGGGACGGCAAGACCGTATACTATTCGCTGGCCGATGCCCATGTCTTTACGCTGCTCGACGTCGGCCTGGAGCATGTTGCCGAATAAAAGGGGTACATAAAAGGGGAGTAGTTTATGTATGTTTGTTTAATGCGTCACGGAAAGGCCCAGCCTTTTGATCTGCATCAGCCGGATAAACTGCGTGAACTGACTGAAAAAGGGTGTAATCAGGCTTCGTCCATGGCGAAATGGGCCTCGTCATGGTGGCCGTCGGGGAAAACGGCCCTGTGGGTCAGCCCATACGTGCGGACGTGTCAGACAGCCGCTTATTTAGAAAAGCATCTGCCTATTGAGCAGTTCCATACGCATAAAGCCATCGCTTCTGGTGACTTAGTCGCCGTATACGACGAGATTTTGAGCCGGGAAACAGCTGATGTCGTGTGCATCATCGGCCATTCGCCGTTCCTTGACCGCTGGGCTCAGGCCTGGACGGGGACGGCTGTCGACTTCAAGACGGGCAGCATGGCCCTGTTCGACTTCGACGTCCACGGCGGCCGCATCGGTTCGGCATCGCTGCTTTTCTATGTCCATCCGAAGGCCTTGAAATTTTTGGGACCTTCTTACAAAGAATAAATTGGAGGTTGTACTCATGATGAAACATGTATTATCCATTGCCGGGACGGATCCTTCTGGCGGAGCCGGTGCCGCTGCGGATTGCAAGACTTTTTGTGCCCACGGCTGCTTTGCCTTGAATGTCATTACGGCCGTCGTTTCCCAGAACACCCAGGGCGTGCGCGGCTATATGGACATCACGCCGGACCTCATTGCTTCGCAGATCGATGCGGTCTTTGAAGATATCGACGTCGACGCCGTCAAAATCGGCATGGTCAGTGTACCTGAAACGATCCGCGTCATCGCCGATAAATTGAAACAATACCAGCCGCCGTATATCGTCATCGATCCGGTCATGGTTGCTACCAGCGGCCATCGCCTGCTGGTACCGGAAGCCGAACAGACGCTGAAGGAAGTCCTCCTTCCCATGGCCGATCTCCTGACGCCGAATCTGCCGGAAGCCGAAGTGCTGACAGGGAAATCCATTGAAAGCCTGCACGACATGGAAGAAGCGGCCAAGGCCATTGCCGCCATGGGTGCCAAAGCCGTCCTGGTCAAAGGCGGTCATCGCATTGCCGATGTGACGGATATCCTCTTCGATGGCCATGATTTTCATTATTATAAGGGGAAACGCCTGGAAAGCACGAGTACCCATGGGACAGGCTGCTCCTTATCGAGCGCCATCGCCTCGAACCTGGCCAATGGCCTGAGTCTGCCAGACGCAGTCGGTGCGGCGAAAGAGTACGTCTTTGAAGGCATTGCCCATGCTGAACCCATTGGCAAGGGCCATGGCCCGATTCATCACTTTTATGAATTATATAAGAAAGCAGGGTGGACAAAATGAGATTGACACATTCTTGGAAGAAAATGTGCTGCCTGGTCATGGCAGCTGCATCGATCGGCGGTATGGCACTGGCTGCTTCACCGCAGGCAACATATGAAGAAGCGGCCCGCAACATGGCGGCCCATCCTCAGGGCTCTTATACGCTGAAACTGGGCCTCAAGATGCCCTTTGTCGGCGAAGGGGCCGTCGTCAACAATATCGACGTCCAGGAACGGCCTTTCGTCATCCAGTCCCAGGCTAAGGTAACGGGTTTTGCTGCGACGACGATGAAGAAAGTCCCTGAAGGGAAAGCCTATGCCGTCCAGAACGGGAAAAAAATCGACGTCTATTACCAGGAAGATGGCGATGAATGGGAAAAGAAGAGCTATGATTTGAAGGACAGCAAGCCCTTGGCCGATTACCTGCGTCAGGACTACAATGTCCTGGCTGGCGTGAAAAAAGTCACCGCTGCCGGCGGCAATGATTACAACGTCGTCTTCGACGCTTCCCATATCTATAATCCGGCCGACCAGGCCCAGTGGAAGAAAAACGGCATGACGGCCGAACAGATCCGCGTCATGACCAAAGTCCTCCAGGGCTTGCAGCAGTGCGGCGACTTATCGACGGTCGTCACCATCGACCCGGCGACGAAGCGCATTTCCCGCATCTCCCTGCCCTTGACGGACCAGCTGCGCAGCCTGGCCCTGACGCTGGTCGATGAATATGGCCGCAGTGACGCCGACAAGGCCGTAGCCCAGTCGTTCATCAAAATGAGCGAAGTCAGCCTGACCATCGATTGCACGGCCCTGCCCCAGGGAACACAGCTGACCGTGCCGGAAAAAGTCATCAAATCGGCAAAATAAATGTAAATTTTTTATGAAAAGTTAAGAGTTTTCACAAAAAGAGACGATAGATTATTGACAGAGTCCCGGAAATAACGGAAAATATGATAGAAGGAAGAAAATCCATTACTGTTCGTTATATCTACATATAGGATAGACCTGCAGCCTGGTCTGCCGGGCTCCGGTTGGAACGGATACAACTATATTTATTTTTAGGAGGTATATTTTGGCTAAAAAAGAAAAACTCATGGTAATTCCCTTAGGTGGTTTAGGTGAAATCGGCAAGAATATGACGGTCATCCAGTACGGGAGTGATATTATCGTCATCGACGCCGGCCTGGCCTTCCCGGATGACGACATGTTCGGCATCGACCTCGTCATCCCGGACATGAGTTACTTGATTGAAAACCGGGACAAAGTACGGGCCGTCGTCATCACCCATGGTCATGAAGACCATATCGGCGGTTTGTCCTACTTGCTCAATGAAGTAAATGTGCCCGTATACGCCACCAAGCTCGTATGCGGCCTCATCGAAGGGAAACTGAAAGAAAATCACATTACGAATTATACACTGAATGAAGTGCATCATGGTGATGAAGTACAGATCGGCTGTATGAAGGTCGGCTTCATCCATACGAACCACTCCATCCCGGATGCCAGTGCCCTGTATTTCCGGACTCCCATAGGCACCATTGTCCATACAGGCGACTTTAAGATGGACCTGACGCCAGTCGATGGCCGTCAGATGGACATCCATAAATTTGCTGAATTAGGCCGCCGCGGCGTCCTGCTGCTCATGTCGGACAGCACCAATGCCGAACGGCCGGGCTACACCGAATCGGAAACGACTGTCGGCCATGCTTTCCGCAAGGCTTTCCGCGCTGCAAAAGGCCGTATCATCCTGGCGACATTCGCCTCGAATATTTCCCGTATCCAACAGGCTATCAATACGGCAGTGCAGTTCAAGCGCAAAGTCACCGTCCTCGGCCGCAGCATGGTCAACAACGTCCAGATTGCCATTGAACTGGGCTATCTCGACGTTCCCGAAGGTGTCCTCATCGAACCGGATGAACTGAACCGTTATCCCGATGACCAGATCCTCATCTTGACGACGGGCAGCCAGGGCGAACCCATGGCCGGCCTGTCGCGCATGGCTTCCAACAACCATCGCAGCGTCAGCATCATGCCTGGCGATACAGTCATCATTTCGGCTACGCCTATCCCGGGCAATGAAACCGGTGTCAGCCGCACCATTGATAACCTCATGCGCCTCGGTGCCAATGTCATCGCCGGCCGGGATAAGAAAATCCACGTATCCGGCCATGCCAGCCAGGAAGAACTGAAGCTCATGCTGGAACTGATCAAACCGAAGTATTTCATCCCTGTCCACGGCGAATACCGCATGCTCAAGACGCACGGCGACCTGGCCGTCATGATGGGCGTTGCCAAGGACCACGTCCTCATCGGCGACAACGGCCAGATCTTTGAATTCTCGAACCGTTCCGGCCATAAGACAGGCCATGTCAATGCAGGCCGCGTCTTCATCGACGGTCTCGGCGTCGGCGATGTCGGCAACATCGTCATCCGCGACCGCCAGCAGCTGGCTATGGAAGGTGTCGTCATCGTCGTCATGACCCTGGCCAAAGGGACGAGCCATCCCCTGGCCGGCCCGGATATCGTTTCCCGCGGCTTCGTCTATGTCCGCGATTCGGAAGAATTGCTCCGCGAAGCTCATGACCGCGTCGCCGCCGTCCTCGAACGCTGCGAAGCCGGTAATATCCGCGAATGGGCTGTCATCAAGTCCCAGGTCCGCGATACGCTGAGCCGTTATCTCTATGAAAAGACACGGCGTCGTCCGATGATCCTGCCGATCATCATGGAAGTATAATTTGATATTTGTTACTGTGACAGCGGAGGCATCTCGTGCCTCCGCTGTTTCTCAGTCCCGACGAAAGGGGGAACTGTTATGGAGCAGAGGCGTGTCACCCCGCTGACGACGGCCGGCTGTTTTGCCGCCATTATGCTGGTCTTTGCGCTTCTCAGTACATACGTGCCGATTTTTTCTTTTATTGGTTATTTCATCATGCCCATTCCCATGGTCATCATTTTCATGAAATACGGTCTGCGCCAGACCTTGCTGCTGGGCGTGACCGTAGGCTTCCTCATGGGGTTGTTCATCGACCCGGTGACGGCATTGGTCCAATTCCTGAGCTTCGGTGCCGTCGGCCTGGCCCTGGGAGCTGGCTTTCGCTATGAATGGTCGGCTGTACGCCTCTTGGGGACGGTTACAGCGGCCCTGGTCGCCGTCTTCGTCGTCATCGCCCTATTGTCCTATGTTGTCCTCGACGTCAACGTCTTTACCCAGATGAACGATTTCTTCACGCAGTTCATGGACAGCATGATGGCCCAGTACCAGCAGCAGGGCATGTCTGACGTCAAATTGGCAGAAACGCGGGCCCAGCTCAACCAGGTCCGGGAGGTGCTGCCGTCGCTGCTGCCCATGTTCCTCTGTCTGGGGACGGCCATCATCGCCTACGCGAACATCAAGATTTCCCAGGTCATCCTGCGCCGTCTCGGCTTTTCGCTCAAGGCGTTTTTGCCTATTCGTTATTGGGAAATACCCCGTAGTATGATATACTTATATATATTGGCATTGGTCATGAAATACTGGGGAGTGACACGGGATATTACCTGGCTCAATATCATCGGCATGAATCTCAATCAGATTGCCTTCTTCTTCATCTGTATCCAGGGAATTGCCTTCGTCTTTTATCTCCTCAGCAGCCGTTTCCGTTTAGGGAATGGCCTTCAGGCCCTGATCCTCATCTCATTTTTTGTCATGCCTGTTTTTTCGTATGCTGCCTTTTTAGCCGGCATCTTCGACATGCTCACGAATTATAGAAAAAAAGGTCGTACGCTTTAGTACGCAGGGGGCGGAACCATGTTTAAAACGTTGCTGTCAAGGCGGTCGGAAGAACCTTTCTTCCTGATTACCGTCTTGCTGCTTATCATCATTGCCGTATATAATTGGGTCATCGCCTTGCTGGCCCTGATCCTCATCGGCGGGGCTTATGTCCTGACCCGCAAGAACCATAACGAACGCAACCGGGAAATCAGCCAGTTCTTCGATGCCATCTCCAAGAGCGTCGACCAGGCTTCGACGTATGCCGTGCAGAATCTGCCTATCGGCATTGCCATCATCGACATGCAGTCCAACTTGTGCTGGGCCAACAGCGTCTTCCGAGACTGGGTCGGCGACATCGACAACGACCAGCAGCTGGACCACATCATGCCGAACTTGAAAGTCGATAAGTTCTGGGGGAAATCGGGATATTTCTTTGAACACATCGGCGAACGCTATTACCGCGTCGTCTACAAGTATCTGCAGACCGAAGCCGCTGACGATGACAATTACCTCATCCTCTATTTTGAAGACATTACCGATACGGAACGGCAGAAGCTGAATTCCCTGGCTGCTGTCCCCGTTTTCTGCGATATCGAGATCGACAACCTGGAGGAAGTTGCCAAGGGGATGACGGCTGTCCAGCGGGCTACGCTGGTGACCAACGTCAACAACTGCCTTATCGGCGAGCTGTCCGGCCATAATTGCTTTATCTGGGCTTACGGCAATGAGAAGTACATTGCCTGCATGAGCCGGGATACGCTGGAATATTATAAGGAAGATAACTTTTCTTTCCTGGAAAAAATCCGTTCCATCCATACGGTCAACCGCATCCCCGTGACGCTCAGCATGGGCATCGCCCTCTTCCCGAGCGACGTCATTGCGGCGGGCAAAGCCAATTTCAACGAACTGGCTACGAAAGCCCGGGCCGGCCTCGACCTGGCTCTGGGCCGCGGCGGCGACCAGGTCGTCGTCTATGAAGAGGACGGATCGCCTCACTTCTACGGCGGCAAGACGCGCAGCGTCGAAAAGAATACCCGCGTCCGGGCCCGCGTCGTCGCCCAGGCCATCCACGAACTCATCGATACGAGCGATATGGTCCTGGTCATGGGACATGAACGGGAAGACTATGACAGCATCGGCGCTGCCGTCGGCGTAGCCCACATGGCCCGCCTGGCAGGCAAGCCGGTACATGTCGTCGTCAGCAATCAGACCGACGCCATCCGGCGCCTGGAAGATCAGATCATGGATAATCCCGATTTCAAGGACCTGCTCATTTCGGCAGAAACGGCGGAGAACATCTGCAACAGCCAGACCCTGCTGTTCATCGTCGATACGCACCGCCCGGACATGACCGTAGCCCCGGCTTTGCTGGACGAAACGGACCGGCGCGTCGTCATCGACCATCACCGCCGCAGTTCGGACTTCATCAAGAAGCCCTTGCTGACCTATACGGAAACGTCGAGTTCTTCGACGAGCGAACTGGTGACGGAGCTCTTGCAATATTTCCAGGAAGATGTAGAATTGACGAAGATCGAAGCGACGGCCCTCTATGCCGGCATCATCGTCGACACCAAGAACTTCGCCGTCCAGACCGGCGTGCGCACTTTCGACGCCGCGTCGTATCTGCGCCGCTGCGGAGCGGATCCGGATATCGTCCGCGAACTGTTCAGCTCTGACTTCGATACCGTCAAGGACCGGGCCCTCATCTTGTCCGGTGCCCAAATCAGCGACGGCGTCGCCATGGCCAGCTGCCCCAAGGGTCAGCGCAATGCCACCATCATCGCCGCCCAGGTAGCGGATATGCTCATCAACATCGACAGCGTCGAAGCCAGCTTCACTTTCTATTATCTGGCCGATGACTGCATCGGTGTCAGCGCCCGCTCGAAAGGCGAAATCAATGTACAATTAGTCATGGAAGCTCTCGGCGGCGGCGGCCACCGTACCGTTGCCGGTGCCCAGCTGCGTGGCCGGACCCTGGTCGAAGCCCAGGGGGACGTCATGGCAGCCCTCCATGAAATCATAGATAAAGACAAGGAGATTGATGAAAAATGAAAGTAATCTTATTACAGGATGTAAAGAAACTCGGTAAGAAAGGGGACATCATCGAAGTATCGGAAGGCTATGGCCGCAACTTCCTCCTGCCCCGTAAATTAGCCGCTCCCGGCACATCGGAAAACCTCAACGATGCCAAACAGAAAAAAGCCGCTGCCAAGCATAAGGCCCAGGTCGCTTCGGATGAAGCCGTCATCCTGGCCAGCCAGCTGAAGAAAGTCGAACTGACCATTCCCGTTAAAGTCGGCGAAGGCGGCAAAGTCTTCGGTGCCATTACGGGCAAGACTATCAGCGAAGCGGCCAAGGCCCAGTACGATATCGACCTGGACAAGAAAAAAGTAGAAATCAAGGATCCGATTAAATCGCTCGGCGATTACGATGTTACCATCCGCGTCCATCCGACGATTACCAGTGTCATCAAAATACACGTTGTAGAAGGCTGATCATAAGCCATAAGGGGATACAATGAAAGAATTATTGGACAAATTATTACAGCGCCATAAGTACCTCGAACCGACGGCGGAGGAAGAACTCCGCCGTCAGGTTAACGTGCTTTATGGCGCTTTTACTGGTCTTATAGGGTCTGAAAAGATGGTCCTCCGGGCCAGTAAGTACTCTGCCTTGTCGTACATCCATTCCGAAGACCCGCGCCAGCGCCTGGTCGGACTGCAGCGCCTCATCTATGAAGACGTCTCGTATGATAAAGTACCCGATGACGATGAAGTCATCAACGTCCTCAATGAACTGGAAATGGTCCTGGCTGAGATGCTGGCCCGTCAGGCCGTAGAAGAACGGCTGGAAAAGAAAATCAGCCAGCGCATGGATGAAAAACAGCAGGAATACGTGCGGGAAATCAAGATGGAACTCATCAAGGAAGAACTGCACGACGTCGAAACGCCGCAGACCAAGCGCAAGCTCAAGGAATTGGACGACCTGGAAAACGTCCATCTTACGGAATCGGTCATGGAACGGGTACGGCCGAAACAGCTCCGGGCTATTGTCGGCCAGGAACGGGCCGTGGAAGCCATGCAGAGCAAGTTATCGTCTGTCTATCCGCAGCACCTGCTCCTCTACGGACCGCCTGGCGTCGGCAAGACGACGGCTGCCCGCATCGTCCTCGACGAAGCCAAGAAGCTGCCCTTTACACCGTTTGGCCCTGATGCGCCCTTTATCGAAACGGACGGGACGACACTGCGCTGGGATTCGCGGGATATGACCAACCCCCTCATCGGTTCGGTCCACGACCCGATTTATCAGGGCGCCCGCCGCGACCTGGCCGATACGGGGATCCCGGAACCGAAGCCGGGCCTGGTCACCGAAGCCCATGGCGGCATCCTCTTCATCGACGAAATCGGGGAAGTGGACCCGATGCTGCTCAACAAGCTGCTGAAAGTCATGGAAGACAAGCGGGTCCGTTTTGAATCGGCTTATTACGACGAAGACGACCCGAATGTGCCGAAGTATATCAAGAAACTCTTTGCCGAAGGGGCTCCGGCCGACTTCATCCTCATCGGTGCGACGACGCGGGACCCGTCGGAAATCAATCCGGCCATCCGGTCGCGCTGCGCTGAAATCTTCTTTGAACCCCTCATCCCGTCGGATATCGAACAGATTGTCACCAATGCCGCTGCCCAGCTGGGGGCGGAACTGGAAGACGGCGTGGCCAAATTGATCAGTGAGTTCACCATCGAAGGCCGCAAGGCCGTCAACATCCTGGCCGATACATATGGCCTGTCTGTCTTTAAATCGGGCTCCAAGGACCACGTGCGCATCACCTGCGACCACGTCCGCCGCGTCGCCCAGATCAGCCGCCTCGTGCCTTATGTGACGGAAAAGGCCAGCGATACGCCTGTCGTCGGCAAGGTCTTCGGCCTCGGCGTCGCCGGTTACCTCGGCTCGGCCATTGAAATCGAAGCCGTCGCCTTTCCGGCGCGGGCGCCGGGGAAGGGGTATTACCGCTTCAACGATACGGCCGGTTCCATGGCCAAGGACTCCATGTTCAACGCAGCCGCTGTCGTCCGCCGCATGACCGGTAAGGAACTGTCCGATTACGACGTCAACATCAACTTCGTCGGCGGCGGCAATATCGACGGCCCGTCGGCAGGCTGTGCCATTACGACGGCCCTCATCTCGGCCATCACAGGCAAGCCGGTCCGCCAGGACATGGCCCTGACCGGGGAAATTTCCATCCAGGGCCAGGTCAAGCCCGTCGGCGGCGTCTTTGAAAAGGCTTATGGCGCCCGTCAGGCTGGCATGAAAGGAATCATCATCCCGAAAGAAAATGCTCATGATATCCCGGAACGCCATTTAGGCCTGAATATCCACTATGCCGTCACCATCGACGACGTACTGAAACTGATGTTGGTCGAACAGGAGGGAGCCTAATATGGAACAGCGGATTCCACCGCAGAACGTAGAGGCGGAACAAGCCGTCCTGGGGGCGATGCTCTTATCCCATGATGCCGTCATCGTCGCTATGGAAAAGCTCCAGTCCCAGGATTTTTACCGCGACGTCCATCGCATCATCTTCGAGGCCATGGAACACCTCCATCGGGAAAATAAAGAAATCGACGTCATCACCCTGCCGGACGAGTTGAAACGCATGAAGAAGCTCGACGATGTAGGCGGTCTCGAATACGTCCTGAACCTGCCGAACCTGGTCGGGTCAGCGGCCAATATCGAATATTACGCCAATATCGTCGCCGAGAAGGCCCTGGCGCGCAACCTCATTTCGACGTGTACCGAACTGACGACGGAAGCCTATGACGGCCAAAAGGAAACGGAAGCCCTCCTGGACGATGCCGAACGGCGCATTCTCCAGCTGTCGGATACAAAGAACCGCGGCGATTTCGCTTCCGTCGGCGCCGTCGTCGAAGTGACCCTGGACAAGATCACCAAGCTCTATGAAAATAAAGCGGGCCTCACCGGCCTGCCGACGGGATTCCGCGACCTGGACCGCATGACGTCAGGCCTGCAGCCGTCGGACCTGATCCTGGTCGCTGCCCGTCCGAGTATGGGCAAGACGGCCTTTACCCTGAACATCGCCCAGAACGTCGGCGTCCGTCAGCATAAGACGGTAGCCTTCTTTTCCCTGGAAATGTCCCAGGAACAGCTAGTCCAGCGACTGCTCTGCCAAATCGCCCATATCGACTCGCAGAAACTGCGCACAGGCCAGCTCAACAGCGATGAAGAGTGGACGCGCCTGACCGATGCCTGCGACAAGCTTTATGAGTCGCCCATTTACATCGACGATACGCCGGGCATCTCTGTCGCCGAAATGCGATCGAAAGCGCGGCGCCTCAAGTCGGAACACGGCCTGGACCTGATTATCGTCGACTACCTGCAGCTCATGCAGGGGCGCAATGCCGAAAGCCGCCAGCAGGAAATCTCCGAGATTTCCCGGTCCCTCAAGGCCCTGGCGCGGGAACTGAAAGTACCGCTCATCGCCTTGTCCCAGCTCAGCCGCAGTGTCGAAAGCCGGCAGGATAAACGGCCTATGCTCAGTGACCTCCGCGAATCGGGGGCCCTGGAACAGGATGCGGATATCGTTTCCTTCTTGTACCGCGAAGATTACTACGATAAGGAAACGGAGAACCAGCACATTACAGAAGTCATCCTGGCCAAACACCGCAACGGCCCTGTCGGGTCGGTCAAGCTCTACTTCAAGAACGAGTTCACGCTGTTCCTCAACCTGGACACGCAGCATGAAGGGTAGATAAAATTAATTTAAAAAAAGTGTAAAAAGCACTTGCATTATTCCGTGGGGTATAGTATACTAATCAAGTCAGCGGTTCTGACAGAGCCTTTTGAAACGGGGTTCTGCCTCGTCAGAAGAAATAAGAAAAGCTGATAAAAAAGTTCTTGACAGAACGTCAGTCCTTTGATATAATAGACTACGTTCCACGGAACAGTAAGCCAACGTAGCTCAATTGGTAGAGCAACTGACTTGTAATCAGTAGGTTGTAGGTTCAAGTCCTATCGTTGGCTCCAGTAAATGGTGGGGTTCCCGAGTGGCTAAAGGGAGCAGACTGTAAATCTGCCGGCGTTTGCCTTCGAAGGTTCGAATCCTTCCCCCACCACCAATCATCGCGGGGTGGAGCAGTTGGTAGCTCGTCGGGCTCATAACCCGAAGGTCGTAGGTTCAAGTCCTGCCCCCGCTACCAAATTTTTTTACTGTCAGGTAAAAAAACAACTTCATAATTGGCTTTGACCAGTTCATAAGCTGTTGTAGCTCAGTCGGTAGAGCGTATCCTTGGTAAGGATAAGGTCACCGGTTCAATCCCGGTCAATAGCTCCACACATGGCGGCTTAGCTCAGTTGGCTAGAGCATGCGGTTCATACCCGCAGTGTCCAGAGTTCGAATCTCCGAGCCGCCACCACACTAATAACCTCGTGCATACGAGGTTATTTCTATATGCAAAAATATTTTTTGTTTAAATTTTCCTATTTTTTTAAGCAAAGAGTATGGATGTGTGATAGAATACAAGTGGGTAGCTGTTTTTTTCCTAAAGGAGGAAATGATTACAATGGCAAAAGAACATTATGAAAGAACAAAACCGCATGTTAATATCGGTACGATTGGTCACGTCGACCATGGCAAAACGACATTAACGGCTGCTATTACGAAAGTATTAGCAAAGAAGGGCTTTGCCAAGTTCGAAGATTACTCCGATATTGACAAGGCTCCGGAAGAACGTGAACGTGGTATTACGATCAACACGGCGCACGTCGAATATGAAACGGAAAAACGCCACTATGCACATGTTGACTGCCCGGGGCATGCTGACTATGTCAAGAACATGATCACTGGTGCAGCTCAGATGGATGGTGCTATCCTCGTTGTATCCGCAGCTGACGGCCCGATGCCGCAGACTCGTGAACACATCCTCCTGGCCCGCCAGGTCGGTGTACCGGCTATCGTCGTATACCTCAACAAAGCTGACCAGGTCGACGATCCGGAACTGATTGAACTCGTTGAAATGGAAGTCCGCGACCTCCTGACTGAATATGATTATCCTGGCGATGAAGTACCTATCATCGTAGGTTCTGCATTGAAAGCCCTCGAAGGCGATCCGGAAGCTGAAAAATCCATCCTCGACTTGATGGATGCTGTCGACAGCTACATCCCGACGCCGAAACGTCCGACGGACCAGCCGTTCCTGATGCCTGTCGAAGACGTATTCACCATCACCGGCCGTGGTACGGTTGCTACGGGCCGTGTCGAACGTGGTACGATCAAAGTCGGTGACGCTGTCGAAATCGTCGGCCTCGCTGATAAACCGAAAGATACCGTCGTTACGGGCGTTGAAATGTTCCGTAAGATCCTGGACCTCGCAGAAGCAGGCGACAACATCGGCGCACTGCTCCGTGGCATCGACCGCAAAGACGTCGAACGCGGCCAGGTCCTGGCTAAACCGGGCACGATTCATCCGCACACGAAATTCAAGGCTCAGGTCTATGTCCTGACCAAAGATGAAGGCGGCCGTCATACGCCGTTCTTCAACGGCTATCGTCCGCAGTTCTACTTCCGCACGACTGACGTAACGGGTGTCATCACCCTGCCGGAAGGCACAGAAATGTGCATGCCTGGCGATAACGTCAAGATGGAAGTCGAACTCATCACACCGATTGCTATCGAAGCAGGCCTGCGCTTCGCTATCCGTGAAGGCGGCCGTACCGTAGGTGCCGGTGTCGTATCCGAAATCGAAGGCTAAAAGATAGTTTAAAGTTTGTAGTGCCGAGTTTGTAGAAAGAGGTTAAATTTTTAGCCAATAACTGCAAACTAAAAACTACAAACTTGATACTTAAAAGAGGGGCTGTCGCACGAAGGTTTCTGCCATCATGCGAGGCCCCTTTCTCTTTATAGTTTGCAGTATGGAGTTTGTAGTCTGTAGAAATGGAATTTAAATTTTCTAATCACTAACTGCTAACCACTAGCAACTTAAAAGGGCTTGTTGCATGTGCAACAAGCCCTTTTTTTGCATACATTTATGCGCAAGGCTACAGGCCGTGAATTAGTTATCGCCTGTCTGCGCAATTGTAGGGGCTCGCACGTGGTGAGCCCGCTTCTAGTATAATGAGGGAATGACGGTAACTGTAACGTAAGGCACCCGTCGGAAGCCTCTCCTCATAGGAGAGGTGGCCCGAAGGGCCGGAGAGGTTAACCTCTCAGTCAGCTGCGCTGACAGCTCTCCTAGCAGGAGAGCCGGACCGTCGGCCCCTACGAACCCCTAGCCCCTAACCCCTAACCCCTAGCCACTAGCCACTACCCAAAATCCCGGGTATAATATAACTACACACAAGAGGAGGGTGCGAAATATGAACATTGCTGAAAATACGGCCGATACAGCGCAGCAGGCGGCTAACGTCGTCCAGGCCGATGTCCAGAACCAGGTCACGCAGAGCGTCACGACGCTGGACCATTTAAAGGATTTTCTGCTCAACCACGGTCCCGATGTCATCTATGCCATCGTCATCTTCATCGTCGGCCGCTATGTGGCCCGGGCTTTCAAGAACCTGGCTGTCCGCATGATGACCCATGCCAATTACGACCATACGGTCATCACCTTTGTCAGCCAGCTGATTTATTATGCCATCATGGCCTTGGTCCTGTTGTCGGCCCTGAATAAGGCCGGTATCCCGACGAATTCCTTCCTGGCCGCGTTCGGCGCCTTTGGCCTGGCTGTCGGCCTGGCCTTGCAGAGCAATCTGTCGAATTTCGCTTCCGGCCTTTTGATCCTGATCTTCAAGCCTTTCAAAGCCGGAGATTGGATCGCCGTCGGCGGCGTAGAAGGCAGCGTCAAAGGGATTCAGATGATGAATACGGCTATTACGACGAAAGACAACAAGACGATTTTCATCCCCAATTCCAGTATCACCTCGTCCCAGGTGACCAACAGCTCTTACCAGCAGGAAAGGTACATTACTTTTTTCTTCGACATCGGTTACCAGAACGACCATCACAAGGCCATTGCCCTGCTGAAGCAGATATTCCGGGAAGACAGGCGGGTCCTCAATGCCGACACGATGGAAATCGGCATCCGCGAATTTGCCGAAAGCTCCGTGCGCATCGCTGCTTTTCCCAAGGTCGCCAAGGAAAATTATTACCCCGTCTATTACGACACTATGTCCAAGGTAAAGGATACCTTCGATGCCAACGGTATTGATATACCTTATCCGCAGCGCGTAATTTATATACAAAAAAATGAACAATAAAACGTTACTTTTTGAATATGTTTTCAGCTATTTCTTAGGAAATAGCTGATTTTTTTGTACCCTATCCATAGTATGTGAAAAAAAGAATAAAGACGGGAAATAAGAATATTCGCCAAAATCGAAAAATAATCTTGCATTTTTCGTCTAACTAAGGCTTGAACTATACTTTAATAGCATTGTTAAGCTGTTGATTTATGCCCTTTTTCTATTATATAATAGTATCATGTTGTTCGGGAATTAATTATTTAATTATTAATAGTTTTTGAGCATATAATAAGTTCAAAAGTGAACAAAGAAAGAGGGTATTTGTATTATGGTATTTTTATTGGCATTGTCACCTATTTTGTGGCTCATCGTTTCTTTGGGCTTCCTGAAGATGCAGAGCTTCAAGGCATGTCCCATTGCCTTGATCATTTCTTTTGCCGTCGCCCTGGCCTGGTATCATATGCCGGGCATGGATGCCGCTACGGCAGCCCTGGAAGGCGTGGCCCTGGCATGCTGGCCTATTTTACTGGTCATCATCGCCGCTATCTTTACGTATAATCTGACCTTGTACACCAAGAGCATGGATATCGTCAAGCACATGCTGACGATGGTCAGCAAGGACCGCCGCGTCCTGGCCCTGCTCATCGGCTGGGGTTTCGGCGCCTTCATGGAAGGCATGGCCGGCTTCGGTACGGCTATCGCTATCCCGGCGTCGATGCTGGTTGCCCTGGGCTTCGACCCCATCAAGGCTATCCTGGTCTGCCTGGTTGCTAACTCCGTTCCGACAACGTATGGTTCCATCGGTATCCCTGCCAGCACCCTGGCTAACTTGACGGGCCTCGATCCGGTCCAGCTGTCGACATATATCAGCTTGCAGCTCCTGCCGCTCAACATCCTTTGCCCGTTCATCATCGTCGCCATCGTCGGCGGCTCGCTGAAGGCCCTCAAAGGCGTTTTCATGGTTACCCTGCTCTCGGCCCTGGGCCTGGCTGTGCCGGAACTCATCGTCTCGGCCTTCGTCGGTCCGGAACTGGCTGTCATGGGGGCTTCTATCGTCATCATGGCCCTCATCGTCGTTTATTCCCATTTCCGTCCTATCGACGATCCGGAATATGCCATGGACATCAATCCGGCTCACGTACCGCTCCGCGGTGGTCTGCTGGCTTGCCTGCCCTTCATCTTGATCTTCGTCTTCTTATTGCTGACGTCGAAACTCGTTCCCTTCATCCATGCACCGCTCATGGCTATTAAATCGTCGGTCCTCATCTATACCGGTCAGGGCGGCGTACCTTATACCTTCATCTGGGTCAATACGCCGGGCATCCTCATCCTCCTGGCAGCCTTCATCAGTGGTAAGGCCCAGTCGGCCCGTTTTAGCGAAATGTTCTTCGTCTTGCTGAACACCATCAAAGGCCTGCGCAATACGATCATCACCATCATCGCCGTCATCGCTACAGCTAAAGTCATGGGCTACAGCGGCATGACGTCAGATATCGCCCGCACGGCTGTCGAAGCGACGGGCATGATGTATCCGGCCATTGCACCGCTCATCGGCTCTGTCGGCACGTTCATCACCGGTTCCGGTACGTCCAGTAACGTCCTCTTCGGCAACCTCCAGACCGATGCCGCTGCCGCCATCAACGCCAATAAAGCCTGGCTGGCTGCTGCCAACGCGGCCGGTACCTGCGCAGGCAAGATGATTTCGCCGCAGAGTATCGCCATCGCCGTCGGGGCCATCTCCCTGACCGGCAAGGATAACGAAATCCTTCAGGCAATCATGAAAGTCTATGTACCATATATCATCCTCTTAGGGGCCATCGTCTACTTCGGACAGGTCCTGGTAGGGTAGGGAAAAAGGGACTGTCGCACATGCGACAGTCCCTTTTTCTGTAGGGGCTTGCACGTGGCAAGCCCGCCTGAAATGTGATGTAGACGTTATACATGACAAATGATATGCGTGAAAACGTTCAATATACTCCAATCTATTATGTCTATACAATCATGATAGGCCTGTCTTAGAATATGAGTGATTATTCATTTTAGGGAGAGCGCCACCAAATATCCAACGGGTCGCCCACGTGGCGACCCCTACAGCGCAAAAAAAGCTGCCGTATAAAGCCATCTGGGCTTCGTGCGGCAGCTTTTTTAGATGATTCAGGCGAACCACTAGCCACGAACCACGAACCACTAATCCCTAGCCCCTAAACTTCCTATTACGAACTATTCTAGAAGGAAAGAATAAGTACCGTTTTTCACATACTATAACGAATTATCATGCTTGGTTTTTAACAGTACCTTTTGGTCATGGCTGTTTTACAGGGGTTTCCAATTTTATGATATATAATATCGATTAAACTAAAAATCATACGTGATGAATTAATCTATTTATGTCAATATATAAGCCATTTTATTGCCGTAATTCGCTTGGAATTAGTTGTTCGATAAATAATTATAAATATCAAAATTTATAATTCTAAAGTGGAATAGATTTGTAGATTTTCTATTCCTTGTGACTAATTTGTCCCGATTTATTCATTGACGTTATGGGTTTTCCATGATATCATTCTAGTCAGTAATTCACCTTTGGAAAATTTTCACAAAGGCGTACGACAGTAGCGACGACAGCGTCGGTACACTCTACATAGCAGGAGGAAGTTACGGTAATGAGAAAAGTAGAAATCATTACAGCTGAACAAGCAGCTCAGCTCGTAAAAGACAACGACACGATTACGTCTATTGGTTTTGTCAGCAGTGCCCATCCGGAAGCCCTGACCAAAGCCTTGGAAAAACGGTTCTTGGATACGAACACGCCGCAGAACCTGACTTACATCTACGCAGGTTCCCAGGGTAAACGCGATGGCCGTGCTGCAGAACACCTGGCACACACAGGTCTTTTGAAACGCGCCATCATCGGTCACTGGCAGACAGTACCGGCTATCGGTAAACTGGCTGTTGAAAACAAAATCGAAGCATACAACTTCTCGCAGGGCACGCTGGTTCATTGGTTCCGCGCTTTGGCAGGCCACAAACTCGGCGTCTTCACAGATATCGGTTTGGAAACTTTCCTCGATCCCCGTCAGCTCGGCGGCAAGCTCAATGACGTAACCAAAGAAGACTTGGTCAAATTGATCGAAGTCGACGGTCACGAACAGCTTTTCTATCCGACCTTCCCGGTCAACGTAGCTTTCCTCCGCGGCACTTATGCCGATGAATCGGGCAACATCACCATGGATGAAGAAATCGGGCCTTTCGAAAGCACTTCCGTCGCCCAGGCCGTTCACAACTGTGGCGGTAAAGTCGTCGTCCAGGTCAAAGACGTCGTCGCTCACGGCAGCCTCGACCCGCGCATGGTCAAGATTCCTGGCATCTATGTCGACTACGTCGTCGTAGCAGCTCCGGAAGACCATCAGCAGACGTATGACTGCGAATACGATCCGTCCCTCAGCGGCGAACATCGTGCTCCCGAAGGCGCTGCCGACGCAGCTCTCCCCATGAGTGCTAAGAAAATCATCGGCCGCCGCGGCGCTTTGGAACTGACCGAAAACGCTGTCGTCAACCTCGGCGTCGGTGCTCCGGAATACGTTGCTTCCGTTGCCGGTGAAGAAGGTATCGCCGATACCATTACCCTGACCGTCGAAGGCGGCGCTATCGGTGGTGTACCCCAGGGCGGTGCCCGCTTCGGTTCGTCCCGCAATGCCGATGCCATCATCGACCACACCTATCAGTTCGACTTCTACGATGGCGGCGGTCTGGACATCGCTTACCTTGGCCTGGCCCAGTGCGATGGCTCGGGCAACATCAACGTCAGCAAGTTCGGTACTAACGTTGCCGGCTGTGGCGGTTTCCCGAACATTTCCCAGCAGACACCGAATGTTTACTTCTGCGGCACCTTCACGGCTGGCGGCTTGAAAATCGCTGTCGAAGACGGCAAAGTCAAGATCCTCCAGGAAGGCAAAGCCAAGAAGTTCATCAAAGCTGTCGACCAGATCACTTTCAACGGTTCTTATGCAGCCCGCAACGGCAAACACGTTCTCTACATCACGGAACGCTGCGTATTTGAACTGACCAAAGAAGGCTTGAAACTCATCGAAGTCGCACCGGGCATCGATATTGAAAAAGATATCCTCGCTCACATGGACTTCAAGCCGATCATTGATAATCCGAAACTCATGGATGCCCGCCTCTTCCAGGACGGCCCGATGGGGTTGAAAAAATGAAACCTATGCGACTCCACCACGTAGGCATTGTCCTGCCGACCTTAGAAAAAGCCCATGAATTCATGCAGAATAATGGACTTGAAATCGACTATGCCGGCTATGTCGATGCTTACCAGGCTGATCTCATTTTCACTAAGTTTGGTGAATTTGCCAGCCCGATTGAAATGATTATCCCGCACTCCGGTGTGCTTACCCAATTCAATGGTGGCCGCGGCGGCATTGCCCACATCGCCTTCGAAGTGGACGATGTCGAAGCTGTCCGCCAGGAAATGGAAGCAGATTGTCCGGGATGCATGTTAGAAAAGAAAGCTGTCCAGGGTACGGACGACATTATCGTCAACTTCCGCCGCCCGACAACCAACCAGGGTATCCTCGTTGAATATGTTCAGACGACAGCACCTATCACCGGCCGCGGCGAAAATCCTTTCGTTAAGAATCTCGGCCCGGAAAAAGGGAAGCTCAACGAAACATGGCATCCCATGCGCCTGCACCATATCGGCATCGTCTTGCCGACCTTGGAAAAGGCCCATGAATTCATCAAGACCAATGGTCTGGAAGTGGATTATTCCGGTTTCGTCGACGCCTACCATGCGGATCTCATTTTCACTAAAAAAGGTGAAAACAGTACGCCTATCGAATTCATTATTCCCCGTGAAGGGGTCCTCAAAGATTTCAATCATGGCAGGGGAGGTATCGCTCATATCGCCTTTGAAGTGGATGATGTCGAAAAGGTACGTCAGATTATGGAAAGCCAGAAGCCTGGTTGCATGCTCGAAAAGAAAGCCGTCCGGGGAACGGACGATATCATCGTCAACTTCCGCCGTCCCAGCACGGACGCCGGCATCCTCGTCGAATATGTCCAGACCGTAGCTCCCATCAATCGCAGCAATCCCAACCCTTTTAATGATTGATTTTTTATAAAGAAAGGTGAAAACTGTGTATACTCTCGGAATCGACGTTGGTTCTTCTTCTTCCAAGGCAGTCATCCTGGAAGATGGCAAGAAGATCGTCGCCCATGCCGTCGTTGAAATCGGCACCGGTTCGACCGGTCCGGAACGCGTTTTGGACGAAGTCTTCAAAGATACCAACTTAAAAATTGAAGACATGGCGAACATCATCGCCACAGGCTATGGCCGTTTCAATGTCGACTGCGCCAAAGGCGAAGTCAGCGAAATCACGTGCCATGCCAAAGGGGCCCTCTTTGAATGCCCCGGTACGACGACCATCCTCGATATCGGCGGTCAGGACGTCAAGTCCATCAAATTGAATGGCCAGGGCCTGGTCATGCAGTTTGCCATGAACGACAAATGCGCCGCTGGTACGGGCCGTTTCCTCGACGTCATGTCGAAGGTACTGGAAATCCCCATGTCTGAAATGGGGGACTGGTACTTCAAATCGAAGCATCCCGCTGCCGTCAGCAGTACCTGCACGGTTTTTGCTGAATCGGAAGTCATTTCTCTTCTTTCCAAGAATGTCCCGAAAGAAGATATCGTAGCCGGTGTCCATCAGTCCATCGCCGCCAAAGCCTGCGCTCTCGTGCGCCGCGTCGGTGTCGGTGAAGACCTGACCATGACCGGCGGTGGCTCCCGCGATCCCGGCGTCGTCGATGCCGTATCGAAAGAATTAGGTATTCCTGTCAGAGTCGCTCTGCATCCCCAAGCGGTGGGTGCTCTCGGAGCTGCTTTGATTGCTTATGATAAAATGAAGAAATAAGTCAAAGGAGAGAACAAAATCATGAGTGAAGAAAAAACAGTAGATATTGAAAGCATGAGCTCCAAGGAAGCCCTTGGTTACTTCTTGCCGAAAGTCGATGAAGACGCACGTAAAGCGAAAAAAGAAGGCCGCCTCGTTTGCTGGTCCGCTTCTGTCGCTCCTCCGGAATTCTGCACGGCTATGGACATCGCCATCGTCTATCCGGAAACTCACGCAGCTGGTATCGGTGCCCGTCACGGTGCTCCGGCCATGCTCGAAGTTGCTGAAAACAAAGGTTACAACCAGGACATCTGTTCCTACTGCCGCGTCAACATGGGCTACATGGAACTCCTCAAACAGCAGGCTCTGACAGGCGAAACGCCGGAAGTCCTCAAAAACTCCCCGGCTTCTCCGATTCCCCTTCCGGATGTTGTCCTCACTTGCAACAACATCTGCAATACCTTGCTCAAATGGTATGAAAACTTGGCTAAAGAATTGAACGTACCTCTCATCAACATCGACGTACCGTTCAACCATGAATTCCCTGTTACGAAACACGCTAAACAGTACATCGTCGGCGAATTCAAACACGCTATCAAACAGCTCGAAGACCTCTGCGGCCGTCCCTTCGACTATGACAAATTCTTCGAAGTACAGAAACAGACACAGCGCTCCATCGCTGCCTGGAACAAAATCGCTACGTACTTCCAGTACAAACCGTCGCCGCTCAACGGCTTCGACCTCTTCAACTACATGGGCCTCGCCGTTGCTGCCCGCTCCTTGAACTACTCGGAAATCACGTTCAACAAATTCCTCAAAGAATTGGACGAAAAAGTAGCTAATAAGAAATGGGCTTTCGGTGAAAACGAAAAATCCCGTGTTACCTGGGAAGGTATCGCTGTCTGGATCGCTCTCGGCCACACCTTCAAAGAACTCAAAGGTCAGGGCGCTCTCATGACTGGTTCCGCTTATCCTGGCATGTGGGACGTTTCCTACGAACCGGGCGACCTCGAATCCATGGCAGAAGCTTATTCCCGTACATATATCAACTGCTGCCTCGAACAGCGCGGCGCTGTTCTTGAAAAAGTTGTCCGCGACGGCAAATGCGACGGCTTGATCATGCATCAGAACCGTTCCTGCAAGAACATGAGCCTCCTCAACAACGAAGGTGGCCAGCGTGTCCAGAAGAACCTCGGCGTACCGTATGTCATTTTCGACGGCGACCAGACCGATGCTCGTAACTTCTCGGAAGCACAGTTCGATACCCGCGTAGAAGCTTTGGCAGAAATGATGGCAGACAAAAAAGCCAATGAAGGAGGAAACCACTAATGAGTCAGATCGACGAACTTATCAGCAAATTACAGGAAGTATCCAACCATCCCCAGAAGACGGTTTTGAATTATAAAAAACAGGGCAAAGGCCTCGTAGGCATGATGCCTTACTACGCTCCGGAAGAAATCGTATACGCTGCAGGCTATCTCCCGGTAGGCATGTTCGGTTCCCAGAACCCGCAGATTTCCGCAGCTCGTACATACCTTCCTCCGTTCGCTTGTTCCTTGATGCAGGCTGACATGGAACTCCAGCTCAACGGCACGTATGACTGCCTCGACGCTGTCATCTTCTCCGTTCCCTGCGATACCCTCCGCTGCATGAGCCAGAAATGGCACGGCAAAGCTCCGGTCATCGTCTTCACACAGCCCCAGAACCGTAAGATCCGCCCGGCTGTCGACTTCCTCAAAGCTGAATACGAACATGTCCGCACTGAATTGGAACGTATCCTCAACGTAAAAATCTCCGACCTGGCTATCCAGGAAGCTATCAAAGTATACAACGAAAACCGTCAGGTTATGCGTGAATTCTGCGACGTAGCTGCTCAGTACCCGCAGATCTTCACTCCGGTCAAACGCCATGACGTCATCAAAGCCCGCTGGTTCATGGACAAAGCTGAACACACCGCTTTGGTCCGCGAACTTATCGACGCTGTCAAGAAAGAACCGGTACAGCCGTGGAATGGCAAAAAAGTCATCCTCTCCGGTATCATGGCAGAACCGGATGAATTCCTCGACATCTTCAGCGAATTCAACATCGCTGTCGTCGCTGACGACCTCGCTCAGGAATCCCGCCAGTTCCGTACAGACGTACCGTCCGGCATCGATCCCCTCGAACAGCTCGCTCAGCAGTGGCAGGACTTCGATGGCTGCCCGCTCGCTTTGAACGAAGACAAACCGCGTGGCCAGATGCTCATCGACATGACCAAGAAATACAATGCTGACGCTGTCGTCATCTGCATGATGCGCTTCTGCGATCCGGAAGAATTCGACTATCCGATTTACAAACCGGAATTCGAAGCAGCCGGTGTCCGTTACACCGTCCTCGACCTCGACATCGAATCTCCGTCGCTCGAACAGCTCCGCACCCGTATCCAGGCTTTCTCGGAAATTCTCTAAGAATCGCCTGATCCATCAGCCATCTGGGCGGGACTCCGAAAGGTGCCTGCTACAGGATAAATTGCCTGCTCCGGCAGACAGTATGGCAGCTTGCAGCCCGCGTTGTGCGGGCTGTGGGCTGTTCATGACGCTTTAAAGACGGCTCTGCCGTTTTTAAATAAAAACCATATATACAATCTTTTAGGAGGAAACTCAATCATGGAATTCAAACTTTCTGAATTACAGCAAGATATCGCAAATCTCGCAAAAGATTTTGCAGAAAAAAAATTAGCTCCCACTGTCAAAGATCGCGACGAAAAAGAAGTCTTTGACCGCGCTATCCTCGACGAAATGGGTACTCTCGGCCTTCTCGGTATTCCTTGGGAAGAAGAAAACGGCGGCGTAGGTGCTGACTTCCTCAGCCTCGCAGTTGCTTGCGAAGAAGTAGCTAAAGTTGACCCCTCCATCGCACTCAGCTTTGAAGTACACACTATGCTCTGCTCCTGGCCGATCTGGAAATTTGGCACAGCTGAACAGAAAGCTAAATTCCTCAAACCCCTCGCAGAAGGCACAAAACTCGGCGCTTTCGGCCTCACCGAACCGAATGCTGGTACCGACGCTTTGAACGGCTCCACAGTCGCTACGAAAAACGAAGATGGCAGCTACACCTTGAACGGCTCCAAAGTCTTCAACACCAACGGCGGCGAAGCTGACGTTACCGTCGTATTCGCTTCGACGGACAAATCCAAAGGCGCTAAAGGCATGAGCGCTTTCATCCTGGAAAAAGGAATGGAAGGCTTTACCTATGGCAAAGAAGAAGTTAAAATGGGTATCCGCGCTTCCGTACAGCGTGAACTCGTATTCCAGAACGTAAAAGTTCCGGCTGAAAACCTCCTCGGCAAAGAAGGCGAAGGCTTCAAAATCGCTATGATGACCCTCGACGGCGGCCGTGTTGGCGTTGGCGCACAGGCTCTCGGCATTGCTGAAGGTGCTTACAATGCAGCTGTTCAGTATGCTAAAGAACGTACACAGTTCGGCAAACCGATCGCTAAATTCCAGGCTATCAGCTTCATGCTCGCTGACATGAAACTCAAAATCGAAACGGCTCGCCTCGCTGTCTACAAAGCAGCTTGGAAAATGGCTCAGCCCGACGTTAAATCCTACTCCGTAGATGCAGCTATCGCTAAGAAATATGCTTCTGACGTAGCTATGCAGGTCACCACCGATGCTGTCCAGGTATTCGGCGGCTATGGCTTCACTCGCGAATATCCGGTTGAACGCTACATGCGCGATGCTAAGATCACTCAGATCTACGAAGGCACCAACCAGGTACAGCAGATGGTTATCTCTGGCGCCATCCTCAGATAGTCAAAGAGTTTCCTAACAGAACTCTCCTCCTTTTGAAACACGTATAGAAATAGTATAAAACAGTATGAGATAAAACCGCTTACAAAGAGAGGCTGTCGCCGATGCGACAGCCTCTCTTTTTCGTATTTGTAATTTGCAGTTTGTAGTGGCTCCCCTGAGAAGGGGAGCTGGCCGCTCCAGGCGGTCTGAGGGGCCTTGCTACAGTAATGCGTAAGCCAGCCCCTAACCACTAGCCACGAGCCACTAACCACTAGCCACGAGCCACGAACCACTTAACGGGGCTTTACACTGCGGCCTGCGGCGCCCGTATGGGCGCCCCTACACCAACGCCCGGTAACATTTCTCCGACATGGGCACGGGCACGCCGTACTGGCGGGCCAGGCGGATGAGGGCGCCGCTGAAGGTATCCAGTTCGCTCTGGTGGCCGGCGGCGATGTCCCGCTCGAGGGAGCTCGTGGCACCCATGTCGTCGCTGCCTAAGATGCGGTCGTACTGGTCGTCGACGATGTCGTCGGGCAGGGGGACGCCGGCGGCCTTGCCGACGTCATAGGCTTCCTGCAGGAGAGCCCGGAATTCTTCCCTGCCATGGAGCTGGGAGAGGGCGCCGCCGATGGATGTCCGATAGTACGCCGTCAGGACGTTATAAGCGCAGTTGAGGATGAATTTGCGCCAGATTTCGACGGTGATGTTCTCGGCGATGCAGCAGGTCAGGCCTGGATGGTTGAGGATGCCGTAGACTTTCTTCGTCGCATCGGCGTCGTCCGAGCCGATGTAAATACGGGCAAAGCGCCCTTCCTGGCGGATGGAGTAGTCTTCTTTATAAGATGACGTGATGTAGATGGCCGAATCGACGATTTTTCCGCGCTTCATGAGGGCCGCTGCCGTATCGTGGTAGGTGAAGCCGTTGAGGACGGGGACGACGATCGTATCGTCGCCGATGCAGGGCAGGACCGCCGTCAGAGCCGCTTCCAGGGAATAATTCTTGACGCAGACGAAGATGACGTCCTGGATGCCTGCCGAGGCGGGATCGTCCGTGACGGCCGGATGGGCCGTGTGGTCGCCGAAGAAGTCGCTGTGGACGACGAGGCCCTTTGTCTGGAGCGATTCTTTGCGCTTCCGCCGGGCAATGAGTGTTACGTCATCATAATTGGCACAGAGGACGGACGCGATATATCCCCCGACGCCGCCGATGCCGGTAATCATAATTTTCACAATTATCAACCCCTCTTTGAATAATCAAGTATACCTTATTATCGCACAGGCCCGGATAAACAGCAAATCGGTCAGGGTATGCCCAAAAAGTATATGAAGATAACATATGAACACTTGAATATATTTAACTTTAATGATATCATGAAGGCAAATAAAAAGTGAGTCCCTGAAGGAGGTATATCTATGGCAGAAGAATTTTTGAAAGACCAGGGCTGTTCCTGCTGCAACGGCCATCACGACGAAGACGAAGCCGTCAAACTGGATGCTGTCGGCACTTGCGGCTGCTGCTGCGGTGACGACGATAATGACGAAGAAGAAAGTCCCTTGTGGACCCTCGTCGCCGGGACGGTGCTCTTTTTAGTCACCTACCTGACCGGCATCATTCCCGATGATTTTTCCCTTCCCGCCTATATCATCGCCTATCTGTTCTTAGGCTACGGCGTCCTGCGGGAAGCTGGAGAAAACATCATGAAGCGCCAGCCTTTCGATGAAAATTTTCTCATGGCCGTGGCTACCATCGGCGCCTTTGCCATCGGTGACTATCCAGAAGCCGTCGCCGTCATGCTCTTCAGCCGCATCGGCGAAGCCATGGAAGACCGGGCCGTCAACCGCAGCCGCAAGCAGGTGGCCGCCGCCATCGATATGCGCCCGGAAGTCGTCCATCGCGTAACGGCCGATGGCTCGACGGTCACCATCCCGGCCAAGGACGCTGCTGCTGGTGATGTCGTCGTCGTCCGCGTCGGTGACCGCATCCCCTTGGACGGTGTCGTCATGGCCGGCGAAAGCCTCATCGATACGTCGGCCCTGACAGGGGAACCGGTTCCGGTCATCTGCCGGGAAGGCTCGGAAGTCCTGTCGGGCAGCATCAATACGTCTGGCGTCCTCCACGTCAAAGTGACCAAGCCCCTGGCAGAATCGATGGTCACGAAGATTTTGGAATCCGTCGAACGGGCAGCGGCGCGCAAGCCGAAAATCGACCGTTTCATTACGCGCTTTTCCCGCATCTATACACCGGTTGTCGTCGCCATCGCCGCGGCTACGGCCATCATCCCATCCCTGGTGACCGGTCAGTGGCATTACTGGATTTATACGGCTTTGACTTTTCTGGTCATCAGCTGCCCCTGCGCCCTGGTCCTCAGCGTACCCCTGAGCTTCTTCGTCGGTATCGGTGCGGCGTCGAAACAGGGCATCCTCTTCAAGGGCGGTATTGCCATGGAACAGATGAAGCACATCGGCGCCGTCGTCTTTGATAAGACCGGGACCATTACTAAAGGTAACTTCGTCGTCCACCAGGTCGTTCCGGCCGATAACCGCAGTGCCGATGACGTCCTCTGCCTCTGCGCGTCGGCAGAACAGGCGTCGAACCATCCCATTGCCCGCAGTGTTGTCGCCCAGGCCTGTGAACAGGGCCTGAGCCTGACCGAGCCGTCGGAAATGGAAGAAATCGCCGGGCAGGGCCTGAAAGCCCAGGTCGGCAGCCATAGCGTCCTCTGCGGCAACCGCCAGCTCATGGACGGGCAGCATATTGCCCTGCCGGCCATGGACGACGTCGAATACGGCTCGGAGCTATACGTCGCCATTGACGGGGCTTATGCCGGCCGCTTGGTCATTTCGGACACGATCAAAGAAGATGCGGTTGACGCCGTCAAGGCTATTTCCCGCATGGGCATCACGACGGCCATGCTTACCGGTGATTCTCAGAAAGCCGCAGATTACATCGCCTCTAAGACGGGCATCGACGACGTCCGGGCCAAACTGCTGCCGCAGGATAAAGTCAATCAGATGGATGCCCTGCGTAAGCAATACGGGCCGGTCCTCTTCGTCGGCGACGGCATCAACGACGCGCCTGTCCTGGCCGGTGCCGATGTCGGCGCTGCTATGGGCAGTGGTGCCGATGCAGCCGTCGAAGCGGCTGACGTCGTCTTCATGCAGTCCCGGGTCAGCGCCGTACCGGCAGCACTCCACCTGTCCCGGGAAACCATGAAGATTGCCATGGAAAACGTCGTCTTTGCCTTAGGCGTCAAAGGCGTCGTCATGATTGCCGGGTTTGCCGGTTATGCTTCCATGTGGGCTGCCGTCCTTGCCGATTCCGGCGTCGCCGCCCTTTGTGTCCTCAATTCGGTACGCATGCTTTACAAAAAATAAAGTCTTTCTGGCAAATCGGTAATAAAAACGTTTAACTAAATTGAAAATATAACGTTTAACGAAAGAAAATTTAAAAATATTAACAAAAGTCCTTGACAACCAGCCTCTTTTCAGGGATAATAGGCACATCACACAAACAGAGCACTGTGAAAGCAGTGCGGATATAATGACGATGAACGGGTAAAAGACGAATCCTGATCCTCTTCAGAGAGCCGGCGGTGCTGTGAATCCGGCGAGGTGCAATCGTCCGACTTCGCCCGGGAGTTTCTGTACTGACTGTTTTTCTAGGGAATTGAGGTACAGACGCAATCCCGCGTTATAGGATGTCTGTCAAAGACGTTGAGTATAATGACAGGGTGGTACCGCGAATCATCGCCCCTGTTGCTCCACTGGAGCAGCAGGGGTTTTTTATATCCTCTGAGTGTGCCTCGTACAGTATTCATTATTAAATTATTTCTTGGGTATTTTGGTATTCATGTAAAGAGGTATTGGCTATGGAAAAAGCAATGGGTAAGATCATGACCGCTGCAGCTGAAACGCGGGCTGTTGCCGGCACGATGACAAACTTCCGATGGAAAATCGCGTTTTTAATCTTCTTAATCAGTTTCGTCGCTTACATGGACCGCGTCAACCTTTCCGTCGCGACGCCGGTCATCATGCAGGAATTCGGCTTCACGAAAATCGACATGGGCTTCATTCAGACCTGTTTCTTCGCCAGCTACGCTTTGATGCAGGTCCCTGGCGGTATCCTGGCTGAAAAGTTCGGCATGCGCAAGACCGGGGCTTTCGCCATCCTCTGGTGGTCCGTCTTCACGGCCTTGACGGCTTTAGCTAAAGGCAAGATCAGCTTTGCCGCCGTCCGCCTGGCTTTCGGCCTCGGCGAAGGCCCTGTCTTTCCGTCCTTAGGGGCCGCTACCTTTACATGGTTCAATAAACACGAAAAAGGCAAGGCCAGCTCGTCCATCCTGTTAGGGACCTTCTTCGGCCCCGTCGTCGGCCCGGTCGCAACGGTCGCCCTCATGGGGCTCTTCGGCTGGCACGCCGTCTTCATCATCTTCGGTCTCGTCGGCGTCGCCCTGGCCTGGGTATGGCACCGCTTCGCCTGCGACAATCCGGCAGACAGCCCCTATGTCAATGCTGAAGAAGCTGCATACATCAACGAAGGCCGTTCGGCTGATTCCCTGAAGAAAGCCGTCGCTCCCTGGCATAAGTTCCTCCGCTCGACTCAGTTCTGGGCTGTCGGCATCCAGTTCATGGTCGTCGACTACATCATGTACGTCTTCCTGGCATGGCTGCCCATGTACCTGACTGAAGTTCACAACATGTCCTTGAAATCCATGGGCTTCTGGGCTTCCTGCCCTTGGATCGCACTGATGGCTATGGTCTTCCTGGCCGGCTTCGTTTCCGACAAGATTGCCAATGGCAGCCACAGCGAAATGCAGTATAAGATGCGCACCGTCACGGCTATGGCCGGCGTCGCCGTTACATCCCTCGGCCTGTACATCGCATCCCATACGGCTGACCCGGCCATGAACATCTTCTGGATGTCCGTTTCCCTCGGTGCCTTGGGCTTTGCTATGAGCGCCAGCTGGTCTTCCGTCATCTCCCTGGGTGGTAAATACACCGGTTCCGTTTCCGGCTGGATCAACCTCTGGGGCAACATCGGCGGCGTCCTGGCTCCTATCGTCACGGCCTTCTTCGTCACCAACTACGGCTGGAACAACGCCTTCACGGCAACGTCCCTGTTCGGCATCATCGCCATCGTAGCCTGGATCTTCGTAAAACCGGGCAAACAACTCGTCCCGCAGGATAAGTAATTTAGTGGCTCGTAGGGGCCGTCCCAAAGGGCGGCCCGCCGTTCGCAGGCCGCCGTTCGCAGACCGCAGACCGCGTTCTTTGCCTCCCTTAACAGGGGAGGTAGCCTGAAAGGGCGGAGAGGTTTCTTTTACTAGCCCCTAACGGCTAGCTGCTAACCACTAAAAAGTGCTGTCGTTTACGCGACAGCACTTTTTTTGAAATTTTTTATTAGCACTCACTTGACAAGAGTGCTAATAGGGTCTATGATATAGCTGTAATCAGGAAGAGGTTACAGAGAGATAAGCAAAAAGGTCAAAAGAACAGAACTGAAAAGAAGGTTCACTCATAGCAACAATGAACGATGTGTTGAAAGAGGGTAATGATTATGATGAAAGGTTTATTTCCAGTTGTAACGAACAGTGATTTTGTATTCCCTGATACGATTTTTGACAACTTCTTCAACAGCTTTGAAAATCCGACAGAAGGCAACTACCGCGTCCCGCAGGTAGATATCGAAGATACCGATAAGGCCTACATCCTGACGACGGACCTGCCGGGCATTGCCAAAGAAGACATCAACGTCAGCTACAACAATGACATCCTGACTTTGACGGCTAAACACGAAGAAAAGAAAGATGAAAAAGACGATAAGAAGAAATATATCCGCAAAGAACGCAGCAGCCATACGTTCTGCCGTCAGTTCACGGTCCGCAACATCCAGAAAGATGGCATCCAGGCAGCCTTTAAAGACGGCGTCCTGACCGTAACCCTGCCGAAAGAAGACCCGAAGAAAGTGGCTGAAGCCCACCGCATTGAAGTCAAATAATTGTAGGGGCGCCCACGTGGGGCGCCCGCCAAACTCCCTTGTATTCAATGTTTGATATATGGTGTTCAAACTTACGTAAAAAGGAGGCATGACTTATGAATAGCTTATTCCCAGTTGTTGATAATGGATTTTCCGTTCCCGATGTTTTTGATAACTTCTTCAATCGCTTCATGTGGCCGAGTGAATTCTCCAGCACGATGCCGAAAGTCGACATTGAAGACAAAGGCAGCGAATACGTTATGACCGCTGATCTGCCGGGCGTCCAGAAAGAAGACATTCATCTGAGCTACGACAACAACGTCCTGACTTTGGCTGCCAGCCACAACGAACAGAAGGATTCGCAAGACGAACAGCACAACTACATCTGCAAAGAACGTTCGAGTTCGTCCTTCTGCCGTCAGTTCTCTGTCACAGGCATTCAGAAAGAAGGTATCCAGGCTGCTTTCAAAGATGGCGTCCTGACCGTAACTCTCCCGAAAGATGCCCAACAGGCACAACCGACCAACACCATTGAAATCCAGTGAGGATGAAAAAAAGACCTACCGCATACACGGCAGGTCTTTTTTTAGTGGCTAGTGGCTAGCAGCTCGTAGAGGCAGGCCTCAAGGCTCCCATAATAGGGGAGCTGGCCGCCGAAGGCGGTCTGAGAGGTTGATTTAAAGCTATCTGCTAACCGCTGACTGCTGGCTGCTAAAAATAGGCATCGCTTAATGCGACGCCTATTTTTTTTATAATTGAGAAATTCTATTATCTGTTGTAATTACAACAGACATAATGATGAAAAAAACGTATACTTAACACATCGAAGGGAAAGAAAAAACGAGGTGAGTGGAATGAAAGAAACGAAAGGCCATATCTTTTCTATCAGCCGTGATAATGCCCCAGTGGCCGGCTGTACGATTTCTAAAGAACTGGTCAATGAAGCCCAGTATCAAGTCTTTTACTTTTCCCTGGCTGCCGGTACGGACATCAGTCCGGAAATCTACAGGCAGGCGAAACTCCTCTATGTCGCTGACGGTACGCTGACCGTTCACTGGCCGGGGGAAGAACATAATCTGGTGGCTGGTCAGGCCATCATCGCACCGCCGTCCGTACCCGTTGGCATGAAGAGCCGCGATGGGGTGGTCTATACGGAACTTACAGTAGAGGAGGAATTCCTTATGAACATCGATGCAGGCAAGATTTTCTCTTTGGCAGGCCTCGTGCCTTATCAGGATGGTAAGATCATCAACCGCGACATTATCCAGTCGCCTAAAGTCAAATTCGTCGTCATGAGCTTCGGCGCCGGCACAGGTCTTTCGGAACACGCTGCTCCCGGTGAAGCCTTGATTTTTGCCCTGGAAGGCAAAGCCGTCATCCGCTATGAAGGCGAAGATCATGAAATCAAGGCCGGCGAAAACTTTGCTTTTGCCAAGAACGGCCGCCATGCCATCACTGCCGATGGACCCTTTAAAATGGCATTGCTGCTTACGTTAGAATAATTTTATCATATAGAGATAACTGAAAAGGAGACGATCATCATGGGTAAAAAAATTACAGAAAAAGTGACTTGGGTAGGTAAAATCGACTGGGAATTGAACGAATTCCACGGCCATGAATATTCGACAGAAAAGGGCTCTTCGTACAACTCCTACTTGATCCGCGATAAAAAGACGGTCCTCATGGATACGGTCTGGAAACCCTTTGACGACGAATTCGTCGCTAACCTGAAGAAGGAAATCGACCTCAAAGACATCGACTATATCGTCATGAACCACAATGAAAACGACCACAGCGGCGCTTTGCCGGCACTGATGCGGGAAATCCCGGATACGCCGATTTACTGCACCAAGAAAGGGGAAGCCATCCTGCGCGGCCTCTATCACCAGGATTGGAACTTCGTCAACGTCAAGACCGGCGATACCCTGGACCTGGGCGACAGCCAGCTCGTCTTCATCGAAGCCGCTATGCTCCATTGGCCGGATACGATGTTCACTTATATGACCGGCGAAAACATCCTCTTCAGCAACGACGGTTTCGGTCAGCACTATGCCAGCGAAAGAATGTACAATGACTGCGTAGACCAGGCAGAACTCTATCAGGAAGCCATGAAGTACTATGCCAATATCCTCAACCTCTACAGCCCCATGGTTACGCGGAAAATCGATGAAATCCTCAAGATGGGTGTCCCGGTCAACATGATTTGCCCGAGCCACGGTGTCATCTGGCGCAAAGATCCCCTGAAAATCGTCGCCAAATATCAGGATTGGGCCAAAGCTTACCAGGAAAACCAGATCACCATCATTTACGATACGATGTGGAATTCCACGCGCCGCATGGCTGAATGCATCGCCGAAGGCCTGCGCGAAACGGATCCGACGCTGACAGTGAAACTTTTTAACTCCGCTGTCGATGACAAGAACGACATCGTTACGGAAGTCTTCAAATCGAAAGCCATCCTCGTCGGCTCGCCGACCATCAACTATGGCTTCCTCTTCTCCATCGGCGGCATCATGGAAATGATCCGCGGCCTGAAATTCAAGAATAAGAAAGCCGCTGCTTTTGGCAGCTATGGCTGGAGCGGTGAAGCTGTCAAACAGATTACAGCTCTCCTCCAGGGTGCCGGCTTCGACGTCGTCAACGACGGCCTGCGCTGCCAGTGGAACCCGGACCAGGCAACCCAGGAAACATGCCGCCAATACGGTCGTGATTTCGCAGCAGCCGTCAACGCTTCCGAAGCCAAGGAAGATGAAGTCCAGACCGAACTCGGCGATTACAACAACGACGAACAGATCGGCAAGGCTGCTAAAGAACATTTCGAAGATTGGGAAAAAGATGCCCGTGAAGGCGTAAAACGCGGCTATGCCGGCTAAGTAGGGAATGTGGCTCGTGGTTAGTGGCTCGTGGCTCGTGGCTAGTAGTTAGTGGTTAGTGGCTCGTGGCTAGTAGCTGGCTACTAGCTCTTGCCTCCCCTTATAGGGGAGGTGGCCTGAAAGGCCGGAGAGGTTGCTTTAAATTTAAAGTGATAATACTTGCGAACCGGATTTGTGTGAGCGGGCGCCCCACATGGGCGCCCCTACAAAAAAAGGCTGTCGCACATGCGACAGCCCTTTTTTTATTCTGGAGCGGATGAAGGGGATCGAACCCTCGTACCAAGCTTGGGAAGCTCGTATTCTACCACTGAATTACACCCGCATGAACTTTTACTTATTCATTTTACCAGTATTCATGCGGTTTGTAAAGGTTTTCGAAGAATTTTCTTGAAATACTGGTAAAATAAGGCCTCACGGCCTTTTATAATGGTTAACAATAGGCGGAAAAGCAGATAAAATCTAGCTTTTTCCGCCTTTTTTATTGATTTTCTGAGTAATTGTTTTACTGTACATTTTCGCTGATTTTTAGTGATTTTTCTGGTTCAATGCAAAATGTTGTGGGATGCCCTAACGTAGTAAATTCCTAGTTGCAAAAAGAGAGAATTCCTTTTTATCATAAGAAATAGGAAACATCCATGATAAGAAAGGAACTCTCTCGCCATGAATTATACTGCATCCCACGCATATGAGCAACTTGAATTTGATTTCTCTGCATCGTCCTACCTCTTAATCCCTTCTGCCCTCCCTGGATTCCACAATACAGATACCAAGCGCTACAACAGCATTAGCGGTGCTGTCATCTATCTCATGAGAGGGAGCCAGGACATTCTTCCAGAGGACGCTGTCTGCGCCTCATGCGGCGCTGCCATGCATGTGCACAGCAACAGGGAGATCGTCCTTTCCCATCTTCGGTTCGGCAAGGCACTGACGCAAATCTCTGTTACGAGGAAACGTTTCTTTTGCCCATCCTGCGGAGCATCTCATATGCAGCACATCCCTTATTGCTCAGATCATCACCGCATCACGAAAGAGCTGGAGGCTTACGTCTGCGACCTGCTTGCCCTCGGCACATATACCAACAAGCAAGTGGCCGAGCTTTGTGGTCTGCATCAACATACAGTAAAGGCAATCGACAAACGCAGGCTGGAATCCCTCTACGTCAAAGACGAAAAACTCGTGAAGCCGAAGCATTACGCCCGCTTCCTTGGGATAGATGAATTCAAACTCCACGACGGGCACCAATATGCGACGCATATCATAGACATGGCAACCGGGCACGTCCTCTGGATAGCACAAGGGAAAAAGAAGAAGGTCGTTTACGACTTCATCGAGCATGTCGGCATGGATTGGATGCGCCATGTCGATGCCGTCGCACTGGACATGAACTCGGATTTTGAAGAGGCGTTCCTGGAAAAGTGCCCGCACATCCGGCCTGTCTTCGACTACTTCCATCTCGTGAAGAACTTCAATGACAAGGTGGTCAGCGAAGTTCGCAAGGATGAGATCAAACGACTCATGGAAGAGGGAAAGGAAGAGGAGGCACGGATGCTCAAGAGAAGCCGCTACATCCTTACGGCCAACCGCGAAACGCTGGCGAGAAAGGACGCTGAGTCCGCAGCAGGAAAGGTGCTACACAGGGAGAGCAGGCTGTTCGCTACGCCAGAAAAGAGACGGACAGGACGGTATCTATCCCGCTACGAGGAACTCATTGCGAAGAATCGTCTGTTCCTGACGGCGGATCTTGTAAAAGAAGCGCTGCGCGAAGCATACACATGCAGGATGAGTCAGACATGATTGCATGCCTCAACACTGTCCTTGATTTGTGCAGCGAGACGAAGAACAGGAGGTTCCTATGGTTTTATCGGTTGATACAGACACATTTCGATGGGATTGTCGCCCATGGGAAGTTCCACATTGCGAACGGCAGAATGGAAGGCCTGAATCAGAAGATAAAGACCATGCGTCGCCACGCCTATGGTATTGCGGATGATGAATATCTGTTCCTGAAAATCATGGATTTAAGCCGTGCGTCGTATGTGCGAAATCCAAAATCCCACAAGGTTTTGCATTGAGCCTTTATTTTTCTTGTACGTTGTTTCGATATGATTTTATTTTATATATTGCAATATTTGAATATAGTAATATAATAAGTACAAAGAATAAAATTTTCGCGGAGGAGATTGAGATGGATGCGATGAAGGTGAATCCGCTTTCGTTTTCGGCGGAGGCGGAGATTTTGAAGGCGATTGCCCATCCTGCGCGCCTTTGCATTGTGCGGGGGCTTTGGCTGAATGGGGGCTGCAATGTGTCGCATATGCAGGCGTGCCTTGATGCACCACAGCCGACGATTTCCCAGCACCTTGCGAAGCTGCGCTCGGCGGGCATTATCGAGGGCGAACGGACGGGGACGGAGATTATCTACCATTTGAAGGATGCGCGCGTGAAGGCGGTTCTTTCCGCATTGTTTCCAAAGGAGGAAGAAGCATGAAACGATATATTATCATTGGCGGTGTAGCGGGCGGTGCAACAGCGGCGGCACGCCTTCGCCGCTTGTCGGCAGATTCGGAAATCGTTCTTGTCGAGCGGGGCGAATATGTCTCGTTCGCGGGCTGCGGCCTGCCATACTATGTCGGGGAAGTCATTCAGGCGCGCGAGAGCCTTCTCGTTATGACGCCCGAGAAATTGCGGGCGAATTTCGGCATTGATGTGCGGATTCGAACGGAGGCAGTCGCCGTCGATACGGAGAAGAAGACGGTCAAGCTTCGCGCCAATGGGACGGACGAAACGCTTTCTTACGATGCGCTCCTCTTGTCGCCGGGGGCGCGCGCAGTGCGTCCGCCAATTCCTGGCATCGAGAGCCGCCGCATTCATCTTCTGCGCACTGTTCCCGATGCGGACGCGCTTCATCATGCACTCGCTGAGAAGGGAAAGCGTGGCGTCGTCGTCGGGGGTGGCTTTATCGGCGTCGAGACGGCAGAGGGGCTTTCTGCGCGTGGCGTGAAAGTAACGCTTGCGGAGGCGGCGGATCATATTCTCCAGCCATTCGATGACGATATGGTGCCTATGCTTGAAAAGACGCTTCGCGAAAATGGCATCGTGCTCCGCTTGGGAAATGGCGTAGCAAAGTTTACGGAACAGGAAACAGGCATCGCCGTCACGCTACAGGACGGAAGCACGGTCGAGGCGGACTTTGTCGTGCTTGCCATTGGCATTGCGCCGGATACGGCTTTCCTAGAGGGGAGCGGCATCAAGCGGAATGCGCGCGGCTTTATCGTCGTCGACAGCACGATGCAGACGAGCGTGCCAGACGTCTACGCTGTCGGAGATGCCGTCGAGACGCAGGATTTCGCAACGGGGAAGCCCGCAAGCCTCGCGCTCGCAGGTCCGGCGAATCGGCAGGGGCGCATCGCGGCGGACAATATGGCAGGGCGGCGCGATACGTATGGCGGCGTCCAGTACACGAGCATCGTCAAGGTCTTTTCCAAGACGGCGGCGGCGACGGGCAAGAACGAGCGGATGCTTGCGCGCGAAGGGCTTACCTACGGAAAGGACTACAAAATCGCGCTCCTGCATCCCTTTTCGCACGTCAAATACTACCCCGGTGCGCGGCAGATGGTCGTAAAGCTCCTCTTTGCGACGGACGGGCTTGTCCTCGGTGCGCAGATCATCGGCGCGGACGGCGTCAAGGCGCGCATCGATGCGATCGCGACGGCGATTCGCTTCCATGCGAAGACAAGCGACCTCGTCAATCTCGAGCTTGCCTATGCACCGCCCTTTGGCGCGCCAAAAGATCCCGTGAATCTCGCGGGCTGTATCGCGGAAAATATCCGCGCGGGGCTCGTTTCCTTCGTTCGCGTGCGCGATCTTGAAAAGGAATTGCAGGCGGGCGCGCGCGTCCTCGATGTGCGCGAGCCAGCAGAGCTTCTCGCAGGGCGTATCGAAGGCGCTGTCAATATCCCGCTTGGCACGCTTCGCACGCACTACACCACGCTCAGCAAGGACACTCCGTGGATCGTCCTCTGCCGCGTCGGTCAGCGCGCCTACAATGCTGCGCGCTTCCTTACCCAGCAGGGCTACAATGCGCGCGTCCTGATGGGCGGCATCCTGAGCTACCAGATGGAGCAGGAGACGCAAGGCGATACGGGCGGGAGTCCCAGCGGTGAAGCGAATGGAAAACTAAGCGGCACGGGCGGCGAAATAGGCAATGGCGCTGCGGAAAACATCCCGCAATCTGCGGAAAAGGAGGCGCAGGGCGCGGCAAAAATCGTCAAGTGCGTCAATATCCCCAGCCTTAGCTGCCCTGGCCCCATCCTCACACTCCAAAAGCTCGTCGAGCGCCTTGCGCCCGGCGAAGCCGTCGAGGTCACGGCGACGGACGAAGGCTTTTACGAGGACAGCCTCGCTTGGTGCCGCTCGACGGGCAATAGACTGCTCCTTCGCGAGAAGAATGACGCAAGCGTCCGCGTGCAGGTAGAAAAGCGCGCGCCGCTTTCCGTGGCAGAGGCTACCACCGCGCCCGCAGCGACAGGCCCGCGCGACAAGACGATTCTCGTCTTTTCTGGCGACCTCGACAAGGCACTTGCCGCCTTCATTATCGCCAACGGCGCGGCGGCGACGGGCGCGCACGTCACGATGTTCTTCACGTTTTGGGGGCTTTCTGTCCTCCGCCGCGAGAACGCGCCGAAAGTGGAAAAGTCCTTCCCCGCACGCCTCTTTTCCGCCATGCTCCCGAAGGGCGCGAAGAAACTCGCTCTGTCGAAGTTCCATATGCTGGGCATGGGAACGGGCATGATGAAGCGTATTATGAAGGCGAATAACGTCATGCCACTCGAAGCGCTGATTGAGAGCGCGCAAGCGGCGGGCGTCGAGATGATCGCCTGCAAGATGACGATGGATCTCATGGGCATTGAAAAAGAAGAGCTGATCGATGGCGTCACCATCGGCGGCGTCGCTTCTTTCCTCGAAAGGGCAGAAAAGAGCGCCATGACGCTCCGCTTCTAAACGCACTAAAATGGGGCTGTGAAAAAACACAGCTCCCTTATAAACAGAAAGAACCATCTGCACAACTCCGGTATAAGAACCGCACGGTTTGTGTCAGATGGTCTTTTTGTGGCAAAATTTAACTACCATGCAAAAAATTACCATGGTTCATTCTAAATCAAAACAGGGGATTTTACCATTCTTTAATTGGAAGTTCTCCTCGTTTCAATAGGGAAAATCTTTACAAAATGCATAATAAACGATTGCGAGCCGCAAAGGCAGCCTGATAAAATAAGGGTCAATGCAAAATGTTGTGGGATGCCCTAACGTAGTAAATTCCTAGTTGCAAAAAGAGAGAATTCCTTTTTATCATAAGAAATAGGAAACATCCATGATAAGAAAGGAACTCTCTCGCCATGAATTATACTGCATCCCACGCATATGAGCAACTTGAATTTGATTTCTCTGCATCGTCCTACCTCTTAATCCCTTCTGCCCTCCCTGGATTCCACAATACAGATACCAAGCGCTACAACAGCATTAGCGGTGCTGTCATCTATCTCATGAGAGGGAGCCAGGACATTCTTCCAGAGGACGCTGTCTGCGCCTCATGCGGCGCTGCCATGCATGTGCACAGCAACAGGGAGATCGTCCTTTCCCATCTTCGGTTCGGCAAGGCACTGACGCAAATCTCTGTTACGAGGAAACGTTTCTTTTGCCCATCCTGCGGAGCATCTCATATGCAGCACATCCCTTATTGCTCAGATCATCACCGCATCACGAAAGAGCTGGAGGCTTACGTCTGCGACCTGCTTGCCCTCGGCACATATACCAACAAGCAAGTGGCCGAGCTTTGTGGTCTGCATCAACATACAGTAAAGGCAATCGACAAACGCAGGCTGGAATCCCTCTACGTCAAAGACGAAAAACTCGTGAAGCCGAAGCATTACGCCCGCTTCCTTGGGATAGATGAATTCAAACTCCACGACGGGCACCAATATGCGACGCATATCATAGACATGGCAACCGGGCACGTCCTCTGGATAGCACAAGGGAAAAAGAAGAAGGTCGTTTACGACTTCATCGAGCATGTCGGCATGGATTGGATGCGCCATGTCGATGCCGTCGCACTGGACATGAACTCGGATTTTGAAGAGGCGTTCCTGGAAAAGTGCCCGCACATCCGGCCTGTCTTCGACTACTTCCATCTCGTGAAGAACTTCAATGACAAGGTGGTCAGCGAAGTTCGCAAGGATGAGATCAAACGACTCATGGAAGAGGGAAAGGAAGAGGAGGCACGGATGCTCAAGAGAAGCCGCTACATCCTTACGGCCAACCGCGAAACGCTGGCGAGAAAGGACGCTGAGTCCGCAGCAGGAAAGGTGCTACACAGGGAGAGCAGGCTGTTCGCTACGCCAGAAAAGAGACGGACAGGACGGTATCTATCCCGCTACGAGGAACTCATTGCGAAGAATCGTCTGTTCCTGACGGCGGATCTTGTAAAAGAAGCGCTGCGCGAAGCATACACATGCAGGATGAGTCAGACATGATTGCATGCCTCAACACTGTCCTTGATTTGTGCAGCGAGACGAAGAACAGGAGGTTCCTATGGTTTTATCGGTTGATACAGACACATTTCGATGGGATTGTCGCCCATGGGAAGTTCCACATTGCGAACGGCAGAATGGAAGGCCTGAATCAGAAGATAAAGACCATGCGTCGCCACGCCTATGGTATTGCGGATGATGAATATCTGTTCCTGAAAATCATGGATTTAAGCCGTGCGTCGTATGTGCGAAATCCAAAATCCCACAAGGTTTTGCATTGAGCC